>ERZ779869.3745-NODE-3745-length-11494-cov-3.350118_pt1 | contig 11494 bp, 7 predicted proteins | sample MGYA00511557_ERZ779869 | MGnify/ENA primary metagenome ERZ779869 (study PRJEB29588, sample SAMEA2154620) | human gut metagenome | biome: human gut; feature: human-associated habitat; material: faeces | place: Denmark | collected 2008/2010 ...
CCCAGGGCGATGCCCTGGGCTAGGAGCTTTTGGGCCTTCAGCCCGTTCTTGAACCGCATGCTAAAGTTCAGTCAACTTATAGTTGAAAATTCAGCAACATCAACCGCCTCATTCAAGTACTTCATTCTGCAACATCAACCACTTCATTCTGCAACATCAAGTGCTTTATTCAGCCAACGAAATTGCCTCTTCCACCCAGCGAAGTCGAACCCATCACCCAACGAAGTCGTATCTTTTACCCAGCGCAGTCGTATCCTTCAATTCAATGAAACGTATGAACTTGCGCAATGACGTACATGAAGCGAAAGAGGCTCACTTGATGATTACCAGGATGCTTCTGAAACTACGTCCCGACGTATCTGTTACTGCGTCGGGACGCATCTTTTACTGCGTCGGGACGTAGCAAATGCTGCATCGGGACGTAATTTTCATTTCCTCAGTTGGCTATGATTCCTCCTCTCACCAGCCATTTCGCAAAGAAGCGGTCGCAGAAATACTCTGCGCCCTTATAGCCATATACCACAAAAGGATTGTTCAATCTTGCCATATCTTGTTATCATTCATTATACAAACGTTCATTGCGCTTTTTACGCAACGCAAATTACGCAATAAAAAACGAGACTGCCAAATGTTTTCTAGTTTTTTAATAATAATTATCTCCTAAAGCTACATATACCTTAATTATATATAGAAGAAAAGCGCACCGGAATGCAAACGTTTGCACAATTTATTCGCTTGATTTGCATCCATTTTTGAACAAGCTAATGAAATAAATCGTAACTTTGCCAACGTATAACAATACAACTTGCAATTAAACATAAAATAATAATCACAAAATACAAAGATAATTATGAAGAAGATATACTTTACACTCATCGCCTTACTGACAAGCATCAATATGTTTGCACAAGGTTGGCCTGCTAACTATAGTGGCGTCATGCTGCAAGGATTCTCATGGGATTCTTACGACTACTCCCAATGGAGCGTCCTAGAGAAACAAGCCGATGATATGAAAGGATTCATCGACCTTGTATGGCTTCCACAAAGCGGTAAATGCATCGAAACTACTCAGGTAATGGGCTATAAGCCATATTATTATTTCAACCAGAATTCCTCATTCGGAACTGAGGCTGAACTCAGAAGTCTGATTGCCAAATTCAAAGCCAACGGCATAGGCGCAATAGCTGATGTTGTGGTCAATCATCGCAATACAGACGGCTGGTATACCTTCCCTGCAGAAACCTACAAGGGAGTGACCTACCAGATGTTGTCTACCGATATCTGCAAGAATGATGATGGTGGAAGTACGGCAATACAGGCAAAAAAAGACGGGGTTAGCCTCAGCAATAACTATGATGAGGGAACCGACTTTGGAGGATGCCGTGATATTGACCATAAGAGCGAGAACGTACAGAAGATTATCAAGGCATATCTGAAATTTCTGAAGGAGGATATAGGATATACCGGTTTCCGCTACGACATGGTAAAGGGTTTCAGCGGTACCCACGTGGCTGACTACAATGATGCTACCGGCGTAGAATTCTCGGTAGGTGAATATTGGGATGGAAACCAATCTATCATCAACTGGATAAACAAGACTAACAAGAAAAGTGCTGCCTTCGACTTCCAGTTCCGTTATAATGTTCGTGACGCAATAGGCATAAAAGACAATATGGTTGTTTCATTGCCAAACTGGTCGAAGCTGAAGAGCGATTACAACCTGATGCATGATGCAACCTACCGGCAGTATGCCATCACATTCGTAGAGAATCACGACATGCAATTCCGTTCTAAAGATGAGCAGCAGGATCCGCTTATGCGAGATACGCTTGCAGCCAATGCCTATATGCTCGCCATGCCGGGAACTCCTTGCGTGTTCCAACCACACTGGAGAACCTACAAAAAAGAAATCAAGAGCATGATTGAAGCCCGCAAACTTGCAGGCATCACCAACATGAGCAATTATACCAACAAGATGGCACAGACCGCATGCTTTGCCAATGAGACTACCGGCGACAAGGCTAAGCTCATCGTGGTTGTAGGAAACAACACCAAGGCATATACTCCAGGCACTGATTATGCACAGATTCTCGAAGGATACCACTACCGTTATTATCTTTCTAAATCAGCAGAAACCGCATGGTGCAATATACCATCAGGCGAATACGAGGCAGGTTTCAAGGCTAAGCTTACGGCTGTCAGCCAGAACAGCAATGCCAAACTGGTATACACTACTGACGGCACAGCCCCTACAGCCAAGAGCAAGCAGGTGGCTACAGGTAGCAACATCAACATAGATGAGACCTGCACCTTGAAGGTTGGCTTGCTCAGCAACGGAACCGTAACAGGTATCCGTACCTACAATTATACCGTCAAGGCATTCGAGCCATATACCATCACCGTATATGCCAATGCTGACCAGGTAACCAACTGGGGTTCAACCATGTATTTCTACGCATGGAATACAAGCGGAGAGCTCACAGAAAAATGGCCAGGTACTGCTGTCACAGCAACCAAGACGCTGAACGGTAAGAAGTGGTACTATATGGACTTCAAGATCAAGAGCAAGGATGCTATCGTAAACATCATCTTCAATCAGGGAAAAGACAAGAAGCAGTCCGTAGACATGAACGCTGGCAACAGCACCAAGTTCTACGAGATTACCACTGCACAGAGTAATGGCAAATACACCTGCAAGGATGTTACCGCCACCTGGGCACCAACAGGCATCACAGGAACTCCAACCATAAGCAATACCACAACAGACAATGCATGGTATACACTTAGCGGTATGAAATTGGGTAAGAAGCCTGCAAAGAATGGTGTTTACATCCACCAGGGAAAGAAAGTGATTATCAGATAAGAATATAACAAATAAGTTCAAAGAATAGTTTAAGTTTTTCAGTTTTAGGCTTTTAGGTTTATTAAGGTTTATGTTTTTAGGTTTAGTTTTGTGTGAGCAAAATTATTAGTTAGTTGTTTTAGGTTAGGAAAAAGAGGTATATCCAAGATTCATCTTCGGGATATACCTCTTTTCTTATTTTAATTATCTTTCTTATTCTAATTATCTTTCGCGCTGGTCAGCACCCCACATCAGTTTTTCTCTCAAGGTAGAGAAGTAACGCTGGTTGCGCTGCTTCACAATCTTGATGCAATGAGGAGCCTTGCGGATAATGAGGCGGGTTTCCTCCGTCATACGCTCACTACGTCCATCGATGGCTACCAGATAGTTGTGGCTGCGACTCTCGATATCGAGCGTGATGACTGCCGTATCGTTGATTACGATAGGCCGGATGTTCAGACTGTGAGGAGCCACCGGAGTAAGACAGATGCTGCCACTCTGCGGAATGATGATAGGACCGCCATTAGATAGATTGTATGCCGTAGAACCTGTTGGCGTGGTAACAATCAGACCATCCGCCTGATAAGTAACGAGAAATTCGCCATCAACCTGCGTACGGATGGAAATCATCGAAGCATCATCACGCTTCAGCACGGCGATATCGTTGAGGGCGAACGGATTGCCGGCAAGTATGCCACCTTCTGCCTCCACCTGAATCACCGCATGCTCCTCTATCAGACATTCACCGGCATAAAGACTGTCCAGCGCCGACTCTATCTCGCTTGGCAGCACATCGGCAAGGAAGCCCAACCGGCCCATATTCACACCGATAATAGGCGTACCCTTGGCTCCCACACGGCTCGCTGCTTTCAGGAAGGTACCATCACCACCCATAGAGATGACGTAATCCACATCGAAGTTGTAATCCTCGAACACCCCAGCCGCCTTCACATCGAGATGCTGGTCGCGGGTAAGAAACTCGTAATAAGCATTCTCCACATAAACTTCAGCCTCCTTCTTTTCGAGATAAAGAAGGATTTTCTCTATCGAAGCCGACTTCTTAGCCTGGTATTCATTACCAAATATTGCGAATTTTAAATGTTGCTGTGCCATAGCTATAAATCTGTTCATCATAAATTTATATGCAAAAGTAATGTTTTTTTTCGAAAAGTCAACAATTATATGGAAAAATCTTCCATTTATTGTATGATTTGACAAAAAAAACACTTTTCTTTTGATACCTTTTTCTACTCATTGCGTACTAACAAGAAATTAAATCCATAAAATTATGAATAAAATGAAACTTGCAGCCGTCATTTTCGGCTTATTTAGTTATTCTGTCTCCATGCAGGCTCAACTATTGAAAGGAACAGTAAAGGCAGACTGCATCAGCGACATGATGATTACCTACTATCCTGACGGAAACATATTGGAAGCCGTCAGTACAGACATCGAAAGAGATGCCAAAGGCAACTTTATCTATGATGGTCCCATCCCAAGCAAAGAACAGGACATTACCATCCAAGCCGACAATGACATCTTTGGCGTCCACTTAGAGAAAGGAAAGACTGCACAGATCACCATTTTCCGCAACAAGGAAGGAAAGCTTGAGGCAAAAATCAGCGGGGACAACGCAGACATCAGCCGTTTCTACAACACTTACACCCAAGGATACGACATGATGAAATACTGGTCACCAGACCCAGAGGATGCAAAGCCCAACGCAGAGTATCGCAAAATCCTCGAAGAGGAAAATGCCCACGTGATGAAAGAACTTCAGAAACTCAAAGGCAAACCTTACTTCAACTATTACAAAAGATTGAGCGAAGGCATGTACACCTGGAGCAAGATTCGCCTCATCATGGATTTTTCATACGATGAGAAGAAGCATACCATAGACTATCCCGAATATGTCAATGCCGTCAAGGACATCGACCCCAACGACTCCATCAACTTAGCCACCAATCTGAGTAGCGCTTGGCTTGATTACCAGTGGAATTTGCTATACAAGGAGACCAACGACTCCACAAAAAGCTATCTTGCCAACATACAGAACATTGAGAGAAAGATAACCAATCCCAAGGTGAAGAAGTTTCTCATCAACATGTTCATGTATGGCTATTCGATGGCACCAGCGGGCGACATCAAGACCATCTGGAAGGCTTACGAAAATCTGGCAAAGGATTATCCAGAAATGATTGCAAAGTACAAGCCCATGATACAAACTGCTCTGAAGTCGTTCGACGGAAAGCCATTGCCATACGATCCAACGATAGAGACACCAGACGGCAAGACATGCAAGTTGAGTTCCCTCTATGGCAAACTCACCTATATAGATATGTGGGCAACTTGGTGCGGACCATGCTGCAAGGAGATTCCTCATCTCGAAAAAGTGGTAGAGAAATACAAGGACAACGACAAGATTCAGTTCATCAGCATCTCCATCGATGCCAACAAGCAGGCTTGGCTCAACAAACTAAAGAAAGACAATCCTGCCTGGCCGCAATACATCATGCCACAAGCAGACGCAGACAAATTGATGAAACAGATGGGCATCAATGGCATTCCACGCTTTCTGATGTTGGATGGCAATGGCAATGTCATCTTCCCAGATGCCAAACGTCCTTCAGATCCAGAGCTTATCGAAGACCTCAATAATCATATTAAATAAACAACACTATCGCCATGGAGAAATATACGAACGAGCATATCAGTGCCTTGCTCTTCAAGAAAATCATAGGTTCCATCTCTTCCGACGAAGAGATGGAACTCAATGCTTGGCGAAAAGAAGAAGCTGAGCACGAAAAACTATACCAGCGTATGCTTGACTACCAATACATCAACAGGCAATTACAAAAGCGTAGGTTTGTGAATACAGAACGTCCACAAGCGGAGATGCTCCAACGTATAGCATCTCCATCCAAGAGATGGCATCGCTTGGGCATCGCCGCCTCCTTCCTTGCCATCATCAGCCTTAGCGCAGCATGGATGTGGACGCAGCAAGAGCAGAAAGAACGACTAGAAGTGGCAGCTATCTTGGCTCCAGCCACCAACAAAGGCATCGTGCCAGGCGAGAACAAGGCCATCCTGACCCTCACCGACGGAAGACAAATCGCATTGGGCGAGAAAGTAGGCAAAGAGAAGCCCTCACTCTTGGACAAAGCCATCGCCAAGATTACCGGCAGTCAAAAACAGTTGTGCCTTGACATTCCGCGTGGAGGAGAGTTCAAGATTGTCCTCGAAGACAGCACGGAGGTCTGGCTAAATTCCGAGACCCAACTCATCTATCCTGAGAAATTCGCAGAAAATGAGCGCCGTGTTATCGTAAAAGGAGAAGCTTTCTTCAAGGTGGCCCATGAAAGCAACCGACCTTTCAGGGTGGAAACAGATGGACAGCTTGTCACGGTACATGGTACGCAATTCAACGTGAAATCATACAAGGAAGACAGAAAGATACTTGTTGGAAGGCAGTATCTCCCTGAGCAGGAAAGACAACAGCGGCGAGGTTCTACTCAGCCCTGGACATCAATCACAGTTCGACAAGCTTTCCTCCAGCATGAACATCAAGTCAGTCAATGCAGAGATTGTTGCGAGTTGGCGACAAGGAAAATTCGTGTTCGAGAACCAGACTTTGGAGGAAATCATGCAAGAGCTTAGCCGCTGGTATTCTTTCGAGTATAACTTTGCCAACGCCGAATTGATAGTGTTCATGGGTAGCATTCCACGCTACTCCAAGTTCGCCACAGCCCTCACCATTCTGGAAAAGAGCGGTAACATCCATTTCAAAGTTCACGGCAAACATCTGATAGTAACTAAATAGAATATTAACATAAAAAAATCGCTATGAGAAGAGAGATTCTTATCTGGACGATGACGGTAATCTTTGCCTTACTGCCACTGGCAGGCAATGCAAAGAGCTATTCCGTTAATTACCAGAACATTGCTTTCGAAAAGGTCATCAATGACCTAAGAAAAAAGACAGGCTATGAGTTTGTCTATCAAAAAAACGTCATTAAGAACGTGGGGACCATCAACTGCCGTCTCAACAATGCGAGCCTGCAACAAATTCTCAACCGCATCATCTTGGAAGATGCGGAGTTAGACTACGAAATTGTTGACAAGACCGTTGTCATCAGCCAGGCCAAGAAGAGCCTCCCTTATTTCAAGAAGCTCGTCACGGGTTTCGTGAACGACGAGAATGGAGAGCCTCTTGTTGGCGTAACCATCCGCCAGGTTGGCTCCAAGAGCGGTGTGGCAACAGACATTGATGGTCAGTTTGCCATCATGGTAGAAGGCAAAAACCCAGAAATCGCCCTATCCTATATTGGCATGAAAGACAAGGTGATAAAGGCACGCAGCATCAAGGGGAAAAACGTGACTATCATCATGCAAACCGATGAAATCATGATGAACGATGTTCTGGTGACTGGTTACCAGAATATCAAGCGCAAGAATGCCACAGGTTCTTACCAAACCATCACCGCCAAGGACATGGATGAGCGATACACCGGAGACATCGTTAGCAACCTAGAGGGAAAAGTCCCAGGTCTGGTATCCTACAAGAATGGCATCAATGGCGAAGGTGAAGCTTCTCTTGCCATCCGTGGCATTGGTTCTTTCCAAGCCAAGACCAACCCTTTGGTCGTTGTTGACGGACTTCCTATAGAAGGCTCTATCGAATCCATCAATCCATACGACATAGAAAACATCACGATTCTGAAAGACGCTGCCGCTGCTTCCATCTATGGAGCAAGGGCTTCCAACGGTGTCATTGTCATCACGACCAAGAAGGCACAAAAGGAGAAAGTTGACATTGACTTCAACGCCGACCTGTGCATCAGCGAGAAATACAACTACGACAACTTCCGTTGGGCAAGTGCCGCAGAAGTCATCCAACTGGAAAAATACAACTTCAACGGACTGAAAAATGCTGAAGACCCAAGTGCGTTCAACTCTCTCCAACAGAGTTATCTCAACAACAAGCATAGCCTCAGCATCATCAGCCGCTTATTGATGGACAACTATAGCGGTGTGCTGAGCGACGCTGACTTGCAGAATCAACTTGATGCCTTGAGCAAGAACAACTACCGCAAGGAATGGCAGGATGCCTACGAACGCGCCCAAGTGACCCAGCAGTACAATCTCGCCATCAGAACCAACGGGAAATCACTGAACTCAAACATTACCTTGAACTACAAGACCGATAACAACGGCATGGTCAAGGAACATAACAACGCCCTGAACTTGAGTTACAAAGGAATACTGAGAGCAAGCAATTGGGTCAATCTCACCTTTGGAGTCAATATCCAGAGTGAGCGTTCCAAGACACACATCGGAGACTTATGGAACAACATCAATTCCTTCATGCCGTATCAAAGCATGTATAATGCAGACGGCACCTTGGCAAGAATGGAAGCAGACACTTACCTGGGCGAGGAAACTCTCCAAAACCCAGAATACGGTTTCAAAGATGCCAGCTACAATCCTTTGGAAGAGGTAAATATGAACTTCAACAATACCCGTCGAACTAACATCCGATCTTTCATCCACGCTGACTTCAACATTCTTCCAGGATGGACAGCCTCAGCACAGTTCCAGTACGAGGACATTTATTACAAAAACGATGCCTATAGAGAAGGGAGCTCTTACTATATGAGAAACCTCTACAACCTCTACACCAGCGGTAACAACGCATCAGAAGATGGAGGAGATGACGAAGATGATGATTGGGGAGACGAAGACATGTATGCTCTTAGTCGTACTCTCAAACATGTCAGTCCTTATACTTTAGGCAGCGATGCAGGCGTAAAGCACTACATCCCAAACGGCGGTATGCTCCAGACCAACACGGCAGAAGGTGCATATTACACATTCCGCCTACAGACAGACTTCAACAAGACTTTCGCAGAGAAGCATGAACTAAGTGCCTTGGCTGGTTTTGAGTATCGACAGACAAAATACAAGACCAACAGCAATCTCCTGATGGGCTACGATGATCAGACACAGACCAACAACCAAGGTCTGATGAACTTCGGTCAATTGGTGGATATCGAGGGAAGCTTATCTGCATTGGGTTCCAATTACCACATGTATGGAGCACCAGCAGGTAACGATTTCAGCACAACAGAAACCTTGCATCGTTTCTACTCTCTCTACTTCACAGGAAGCTATGTCTATGACACTCGATACTCGGCATCCGTGTCTTGCCGCCTGGACAAGGCAGACCTATTCGGAACAGACCCTAAGTTTCGTGGACGTCCATTATGGTCTGCTGGATTGAGTTGGAATGCGCACAACGAGGAATTTATGAAGGACATCAAATGGCTCAATGTACTGAAGTTCCGTACTTCATACGGTCTGACAGGTAACATCGACCAATCCGTTTCCTCATACCTGACTGCCAACATCGGTATCAACACAATCAACGGCAACAAGGTGGCAACCCTAAACACACCACCTAACGACCAGTTGAGATGGGAGAAGACCTCTTCCTTCAACTTCGGTATAGATTTCGCCATGCTCAACAATCGACTCAGCGGTTCGTTGGATTTTTATAACAAGAAGGGAAGCGATTTGCTCACCATCACCGACCTTGACCCGACAACAGGTTGGAACCAATTGACCATCAACAACGGAAAGGCCACCAACAAGGGTGTAGAATTACAATTGGATGGCATCATCTTGCCAGCACGTAGTCGCAACGACTTCGGAATCAACGCAAGTTTCAACTTGGCATACAATCAAAACAAGGTAACCCACGTAAGCCATGAAGCTGCATCGGGACAGGAAGCATTATATTCCACAACCCTACACAAGGGCTACCCTATCCACTCCTTGTTCTCTTACCGATACGAAGGCATGGAGGTAGATGGGAATACCCAATCGTTCAAATGGCGCGGAGCCGACGGCGAAGTCCACTCTTCGGATATAGCCAATGGTGAGTTTACACCAGACGATGTCGTTTTCAGTGGTGGTCTAGACCCTAAGATTACTGCGAACTTTACTCCCGATTTTACCTATCGTGGCTTCACCCTCTCTGCCATGTTCGCTTTTTATGGAGGACATTACATGAGAGCCAAGGTAAACGACTGGACTTCCGAAGGTACAGCAGCTGGATATGACAACCGGGAAAATGTCATTCCATCCGCCTACCTCAACTATTGGACTTCAGCCGACAAGACGCTCTACCCTGCCAACGGTTACCTTGGTACAGTCAATGTCATCGGCAATCCACAATACATGGACACCAACGTTGTCCATGCCGACTACATGAAGCTACGCAACATCGTATTGGGTTACAACTTCTCTCAAGACATCTGTCACAAGTTGGGTATCAACCAACTCCGTCTCCGCTTCCAGATGAACAACATCGCCACCTGGACACGCAACAAATGGAACATAGATCCAGAGGCCAACGACCCTGTTTCAGGAATGGACTTGAAAAAGACTCCACGCAGTTACACAATGAGCCTGTTCGTAAACTTCTAAAGTCACTCCTTCATCAATTTCAAAAAGAAAGAACAATGAGAAAGACCATCAAAAAATTCATATACATAACTTGTATCGCATTGGCGTTCACCGCCTGCGATGACAAGTTGGAGATAACTCCCAAAGGGCAGACCACGCTCGAAACTGTAGATGACTTGGCATTATTGCTCAACCAAGAGTATGATCTCGTGACCATGCCATTCTCCGACTTAGGACTTATCTGTGACGAGTCGTTGGGAAGCTCCGAATCAGTAAGCGAAATGTTGTCTCAGACCAAGACACTCAATTACGCCTACCTGACATACGACGAAAAAGTTGACCGCGCAACCTTGTCACAACAAGACGCAAGGTACGAGGCTCTCTACAAGTACATCAACTATATGAACGTCATTCTGGACAAAGCCGACGATGCCTCTGGCGACAACCGCACGAGAGCCACCATCAAGGCACAGGCACAAGTATTGCGAGCCTACTTCCACTATCTGCTCGTCAACATCTATGCCGCACAATATGACCCAGCCACAGCCTCAAAAAAAGGCGGCGTGCCATATGTAACCGACATAGATGTGAGCAAAAGAAAGGAAAAACTCAACTTGCAAGACACCTACGACCATATCCTCGCCGACTGTTCTGACGAGGTTATCGCCCAGCTTCCCAAAACAGCAACTGACGTTACCCATCCAAGTCAGGCTACAGGAAACGCCATTCGTGCCAAGGTTCTCTTCCAAATGAAGAAATACCAAGAAGCCCTGCCTTACGCTCAGGCTGCCTTACAGTTGAACGGTCAAATCGAAGACCGCAGCACGACTGTCGACAATGAGGCATGGGTTGTGGCAGAAGACAGTCCCAACAACTACTTGATAGTCAGTGCCACCGCTCGTACCTGCCCATTTATGGAAACAGCCTCCTTGGAAACCATGGCTAAGTTTGAGAATGGAGATTATATAAGAAATTATGACAACATGGGATGGAGCGAAATGTTCGGACAGATGATGGCAGGAATTAATGGTTGCGCCAGTTGTTTCGCAATGAGTGCTTGCACCACTGCATACGGAATCAATGCCGAGCGAACCTATTACTTGGCAGCTGAATGCCTTATCCGTACAGGAAAAATACGCGAAGGTTTGGCTTTGATAGACAAGGTCAGAGAGAAGCGAGTGGAAG
>ERZ779869.3746-NODE-3746-length-11488-cov-3.818333_pt1 | contig 11488 bp, 6 predicted proteins | sample MGYA00511557_ERZ779869 | MGnify/ENA primary metagenome ERZ779869 (study PRJEB29588, sample SAMEA2154620) | human gut metagenome | biome: human gut; feature: human-associated habitat; material: faeces | place: Denmark | collected 2008/2010 ...
GAATCTCCGCTTTACGAAATCACGAATAAAGATAAGACCTATTTTGCTTATACCGACAGGGAAAAAGCAGAAAATCACCTCCCATCCGTTCCACTACCGCTCTTCCGAGGGCTTTGACATTTATGTCGGCAAGAACAACTTCCAGAACGAGGAACTTTCGTTTAAATTCGCCTCCGGCAACGACTGGTGGTTCCACGCGAAAGGCCAGCCGGGCAGCCATGTCATCGTAAAGACGAACGGTAAAGAGCTGCCGGATTCCGTCTACGAAGAGGCCGCTGCTCTCGCCGCCTATTACTCGAAAGGCAGACAGGCACCGAAGGTGGAAATCGACTACACCTTAAAGAAAAACCTGCGCAAACCAAACGGAAGCAAACCGGGCTTCGTTGTTTATTACACCAATTACTCCATGATGGCGGAGCCGAACATCCGCAATCTTCAGGAAGTACAGGACTAAATTCAGAATACAAAAGACTTTTCGCACATTCCTATCTGTTCCTCTTTGCGAAAAGTCTTTTTTTCGTAAAATTTAATACTTCCTTCATTTCTTTTTCGATGCTCTATGGTATACTTCTTAGTATGGAAAAAAATTCCAGACGTGATCTTTTTCAAACAAACCACAGTGAGGCTGTCTCTTCTTTATCAGGACAGCCGGAGAGGAATATAACTGTTATGAACAAAACAATTCCCGAAATCATTCACCGCCGTGTTCCAACGACGCGCTATGAGGCAGACCCTTCCGAAGGCCTTTCCGCCGAGCAGGTTGCCGAGTACCGCGAGAACGGCTGGACCAACCGCGCGGTGGAACCTCCGTCCAAGACAACGGCCGAGATCGTAAAGAGCAATGTCTGTACGTATTTCAACCTGATTTTTCTGATTATTGCCATCTTTCTGATCCTTGCCGGTTCGTTCCGGGATCTTACGTTTCTGCCGGTCATCATCGCGAACACGCTGATCGGTATTGTACAGGAGATCAAGGCGAAAAAGACGCTGGAAAAGCTGTCTGTTTTAAACGCGCCGAAGGCTACTGCGATCCGTGACGGGGCTGAGGTAACACTCGCCGCGGAGGATCTCGTACTCGATGATATTGTTGTATTTACCGCAGGAAAACAGATCTGCGCTGATGCCGTCGTGCTTGAAGGTGAGGTACAGGTCAACGAATCGCTGCTTACCGGTGAATCCGATGAGATTACCAAGCGCCCGGGCGACGAGCTGATGTCCGGAAGTTTTATCGTCTCCGGAAGCTGCAAGAGCCGTCTGACCCAGGTCGGTGAAGATTCCTACATTTCCCGTCTGACCCTCGAGGCAAAGGCCATGAAAGAGGGCGAACAGTCCGAGATGATCCGCTCCCTCAACAAGCTGGTAAAGGTTGTCGGCATTCTGATCATTCCGATCGGTCTTCTGCTCTTCGGCCAGCAGTTTTTCGTCTCCCACGAAGCGTTCCGTGAGAGCATTACCTCGATGGTGGCCGCCGTGCTCGGCATGATCCCAGAAGGTCTTTACCTGCTTGCAAGCGTTGCCCTTGCCGTCAGCGTTATGCGGCTGGCTTCGCAGAAGGTTCTCGTGCATGATATGAAATGTATCGAGACGCTGGCTCGCGTCAACGTGCTCTGTGTCGATAAGACGGGAACCATCACCGAGACAAATATGAAAGTACATGATCTGATTCTGGTCGGCTCCAGTTCAGTCCCTGATACAGAATCCGGCGAAAATGCTCCCGCACCGCAGAAAGAAGAGCTTTCCCTTGCGGTCGGTGATTTCGCATCTGCCATGTCAAACGACAACATTACTATGGCGGCACTGAAAGAATATTTTAAAGACAACAACGGCAAAACTGCCGTTTCGATGACTTCGTTCTCCTCGGAATTCAAGTATTCCAGTGTGACATTTTCGGATGTCTCCTATGTGCTCGGTGCCCCGGAGTTCGTTCTCCGCGATGATTTTGCACGCTATCAGAGTGAAATTGAAGCGTATACCTCAAAGGGATTCCGTCTCCTCGTCTTCGGCACATCCGAAACTGTACCGGATGGAAAAGCACTCTCCGGCCGTGTCACGCCGCTTGGCTACGTGCTTCTCTCCAATCCGATCCGAAAAGAAGCACCGGAAACGTTCCGCTACTTCAAAGATCAGGGTGTCCATGTCAAGGTCATCTCCGGTGATACTCCGGTAACGGTATCTGAGGTTGCCCGCCAGGCAGGGATTGCGCACGCAGAGGATTATATTGATGCTTCCACTCTAAAGACACCGGAAGAGCTCGAAGAAGCAATCCTGAAATACACCGTGTTCGGCCGTGTCACACCAGACCAAAAACGCCAGTTTGTCCAGGCTTTAAAGAAAAACGGCAAGACCGTTGCGATGACCGGCGATGGTGTCAACGATGTGCTCGCATTAAAGGATGCCGACTGCTCCGTTGCGATGGCATCCGGAAGTGACGCTGCCGCACAGGCTGCACAGCTCGTTCTGCTGGACAACGACTTTTCGAAGATGCCTTCTGTCGTACTGGAAGGCCGCCGCGTTGTCAACAACCTGCAGCGCTCGGGAACGCTGTTCCTGGTAAAGAACATTTTCTCGTTCCTGCTGTCCATCTTCTCACTGATCTCGATGGTGACGTATCCGCTGGAGCCGTCCCAGATCTCGCTGATCAGTATGTTTACGATCGGTATTCCAGGCTTCCTGCTCTCGCTGATGCCGAACAAAAACCGGATCGAGGGCCACTTTATCACGAACATTCTGACACGGGCCCTGCCTGCGGCGCTGACCGACTTTTTGATGGTCGCAACACTCGTCGTCTTCGGCCAGGAATTTGCGGTCGGCTCGGAAGATATTTCGACCGCTGCCACCGTACTGCTCGCCATTGTCGGTTTTATGATTCTCTACCGGATCAGCAAGCCGCTCAACTGGATGCGCTGGACGATCCTGATCGGCTCGATTATTGCCTTCATTTTCTGCAGTACCTATCTGAACCAGCTGTTCGCCATTTCTGATATGTCCAGAAAATGTATCATGCTGCTGGTCGTATTCTCTGTCGCAACAGAGCCGGTTCTGCGATATTTGAGCATCCTCGTGGATTCCATTTCCTCTTTTTACCGGAAGCAGAAAATTTTCTTCCTGCGAAAACGGGAAGCGAGAAAAGCGAAATAAAACGTAAAACCAAACATCAGAAATGCCGTACAGCGTTGGAAATTTTTCCTCCGCCTGTACGGCATTTTTTGATTTACCAATCACAGTTTCTTACTTTCTCATCTCCGGATCTTCCGCGTAATGCGTCCGCTCGCCGCCGATGTATTTCGGTCTTGTCCGCGCGCAGACAACGTGCGCATCTCCGATCATTTTCTGCGATACCCGGACCGGAACGGCTACTGCCTTCAGCTGCATGCCGATCAGCACATCACCGATATCAATACCTGCATGCGCCTGCACACGCTCTACGGTGACAGCGTCCTCCAATCCATAGTATGCCGCCATCGCAAACGATCCGCCGCCATGCAGCCACGGTACCGCGCAGACCGGCTCGTAACCGTATTTTTCTGCCGCCGCACGCTCCAGAACAACCGCGCGGTTCAGATGCTCACAGCACTGCGCCGCCAGATACAGCCCGTGCTCCTTCGTACACGCATACAGCGCCTCAAACACCGCCTGCCCGATCTCCTGGCTGGAATCCGTTCCGAGCTTACTGTTGTGAATTTCACTCGAAGAACATCCCACTACCAGAATCTGTCCCGGTTTCATCTGCGCCGTCGTAATCAGCTCCTCTGCGACGGCACGCGCTTCCTGTCTGATTGTTTCAAGATCCATTTTGTATCCCTCCTTGCTAAACAGCAATATTTATGCAAAAGGAGACTGACTCTTTTTCCAAGAATCAGCCTCCTTTCTTCAGCTTACATAATTATTATTTCTGAACGATATTCACAATTCTTCCCGGTACGTAAATTTCTTTTACGATGTTTCCGGTCAGTTTGTCTGCAACTGCCTCTTTTGCAGCGGCGATTGCGGTCTCTTTATCTGCATCTTTGGCGATTTTGATCGTTCCGCGCATTTTGCCGTTGATCTGAACAGCGATCTCGGCTACTGCCTCTACGGTCTTCTCCTCGTCAAACTCCGGCCATGCGGTCTGATACAGACGGCCTTCGTATCCAAGGTCTGCCCACAGTTCCTCGGTCATATGCGGTGCAACCGGATTCAGCAGGATCAGAAGGGTTTCGAACTCTTTTCTCGTTACTTTTCCGGCTTTGTAGAACTCGTTGACCAGGGTCATCATGGCTGCGATCGCTGTGTTGTATTTCAGGGACTCATAGTCGCTGGATACTTTCTTGATGGTCTGGTGCATTTTGGACTCCAGCTCTTTGGAGTAGGAATCTCCGTCTACCAGGCTGTCCTGCAGTTTCCATACACGCTCGAGGAAACGACGGCATCCTTTTACACCTTCCTGAGACCAGGATGCACTTAAGTCGAAGGCACCGATGAACATCTCGTACGTACGCAGGGTATCTGCACCGAACTCAGCTACGATATCATCCGGGTTGACAACGTTTCCACGGGATTTACTCATCTTCTCGCCGTTCTCGCCGAGGATCATTCCGTGGGAAGTACGTTTCTGATACGGTTCCGGGCAGGTAACTACGCCCTGATCGTACAGGAATTTATGCCAGAAACGGGAATACAGAAGGTGAAGGGTGGTGTGCTCCATTCCTCCGTTGTACCAGTCAACCGGCAGCCAGTATTTCATAGCTTCTTTGCTTGCCAGAGCCTCTTTGTTCTTCGGATCGGTATAGCGGATGTAATACCAGGAAGAACCAGCCCACTGCGGCATGGTATCGGTCTCACGTTTTGCAGGTCCTCCGCAGCACGGGCAGGTGGTGTTGACCCAGTCTGTCATGGCAGCCAGCGGAGACTCGCCGTTATCGGTCGGCATGTAGCTCTCTACATCCGGCAGCTCCAGCGGAAGGGATTCTTCCGGAACCGGAACGTAACCGCATTTGTCGCAGTGTACGATCGGAATCGGCTCACCCCAGTAACGCTGACGGGAGAATACCCAGTCACGCAACTTATAGTTTGTTTTTGCTTTTCCAACGTGGTTCTCTTCGAGCCACTCAAGAATTTTCTTTTTTGCTTCCGCAACGGAAAGTCCGTTCAGGAAACCGGAGTTGACAAGAGTTCCCTCTGCAACGTCGGTGTAAACTTCGTTCTGTACGTCGCCGCCTGCAACAACCTCGATGATCGGCATGTTGAATTTCTTTGCGAACTCCCAGTCACGCTCATCGTGTGCCGGTACTGCCATGATGGCGCCGGTGCCGTAGCTCATCAGTACATAATCGGAAATCCAGATCGGGATCTCTTTTCCATTAACCGGGTTGACTGCGGAAAGTCCGTCGATCATGACACCGGTCTTGTCTTTTGCAAGCTCGGAACGCTCGAAATCGGATTTTCTGGCTGCCATCTCACGGTATGCGCAGACCTCATCCCAGTTCTTGATCTCATCTTTGTACTGGTCGATGTACGGATGCTCCGGGGAGAGTACCATGTACGTAACACCGAACAGGGTATCCGGGCGTGTGGTGTAGATGGTCAGCTTCTCCGGTTTATCTTTCAGGGAGAAATCAACCTCTGCTCCGTGGGAACGTCCGATCCAGTTTTTCTGGGAAGTTTTGACACGCTCAATATAGTCAACGCCGTCCAGACCGTCGATCAGCTTGTCTGCATACTCGGTGATCTTCAGCATCCACTCGCTCTTTACTTTGCGGACAACCGGGCTTCCGCAGCGCTCGCACACGCCGTTTACAACTTCCTCGTTTGCAAGACCTACCTTACAGGAAGTACACCAGTTGATCGGCATTTCTTTCTTGTAAGCAAGACCTGCTTTGAAGAGTTTGAGAAAGATCCACTGGGTCCAGTGATAGTACTCCGGATCGGTGGTGTTGATCTCTCTGTCCCAGTCAAAGGAATATCCAAGGGACTGAAGCTGATCTTTGAAGTGATGTACGTTGCTTTTGGTAACGATCTTCGGATGGATGTGGTTCTTGATCGCATAGTTCTCAGTCGGAAGACCAAATGCATCCCATCCCATCGGATACAGTACGTTGTAGCCCTGCATTCTGCGCTTTCTGGCTACGATATCCAGTGCGGTGTACGGACGCGGATGGCCTACGTGAAGTCCCTGTCCTGACGGATACGGGAACTCAACGAGTGCATAGTATTTTGGTTTTGTATAATCATCTGTGGCGGCAAAGGCTTTCTCGTCCTGCCAGATCTTCTGCCACTTTTTCTCAATGTTCTGTGGCTCATATCTTTTACTCATGGGTAACCTCCTGCATGTTCAAGTTCAAAGTTCTTTTTTCTCACACTGCCGCATAGGACAGCATGCACATTTGAACATATAGCTGTATTCTATCACTCTTTCCCTGTTTTTACAATTTATTTTTTCCTATATCCTCCGTTTTTCTTCAAAAACAGCAGAAAAATCCGGTTTCCGGGCGAATTCTGCTCCCGAAACCGGATTTTCTCTGTTTTATCACACTATTTTATAAAGCTTTATTCTTCTGCTTTTTCAACCTTCGAAGCTCTTGCCTCAATCTCTTTTGCCTGGATATCGGACGGAGCCTGCTCATATCTCGCAAACTCATAGGAGAAATCACCGCTTCCGCCTGTCATGGAGCGGAGTGTTGTGCCGTATCCGTAGATCTCAAGTTCCGGAACATCAGCCTCGATAATCGTATGGCCCTTGTGATCCGGGTTCATGCCGAGCACACGGCCGCGGCGTTTGTTGAGATCGCCCATGATATCGCCGGTGTATTTATCGTCTACAGTGATCTTCATCGAAACGATCGGCTCAAGGAGAACCGGGGATGCTTCCATAAAGCCTTTCTTGAACGCCTGGATCGCTGCGGTCTTGAATGCCATCTCGGAGGAGTCTACCGGATGATAAGAACCATCATACAGAACGGCTTTGACGCCGACTACCGGATAAGCAGCCAGAGGGCCTTTCTGTACGGCTTCCTGGATACCTTTTTCAACAGCCGGGAAGTAGTTCTTCGGAACGGCGCCGCCGACAACTTCCTGCTCAAAAACGTATGGTTTCTCGAGATCTCCGGAAGCGGAGAAGCGCATTTTTACATGACCGTACTGGCCGTGGCCGCCGGACTGTTTTTTGTATTTTGCTTCTACATCCGAATTTTTGCGGATCGTCTCGCGGAAGGCTACCTTCGGACGGGACAGCTCTACTTCTACTTTGTAGCGCTCCAGCAGCTTGCTGACGATAATATCGATGTGCTGGTCGCCCATGCCGTACAGCAATGTCTGATGGTTTGCAGAATCATTGACTGCCTTCATAGTCAGGTCTTCCTGCATCATCTTGGCAAATGCCTGGGAGATCTTATCTACATCGGCTTTGTTCTTCGGTTTATATCGTTTTGCGGTGTACGGAGTCGAAACATCCGGTTTTCCGTAGCGGACCTGATTGTTCTTTGTCGCAAGGGAATCGCCGGTTCTTGCATCGCCGAGTTTTGCGATGGCACCGATATCTCCTGCATGAAGCTCCGGTACTTCGATCGGCTTGGAGCCTTCGAGCACGTACAGCTTGCTCAGTTTTTCTTCGGATTCCTGATCTACATTATAGAGCACATCATCGCTTTTAATAACGCCGGAGCAAACCTTAATCATTGAATATTTTCCAAGGAACGGATCCACGATCGTCTTGAAAATGGTCGCGCTCTTCGGTTTCGCAAAGTCGTAATTTGCCTCGAAAATTTCGTTCGTATTGAGATTGATGCCGGCACACGGACGGGTGGACGGATCCGGGAAGTATCCGCAGATATCATCAAGAAGGTTCGATACTCCCTGCAGATTGACCGGGGAGCCCATGCATACCGGAACGATGGTGCCGTCTCCTACGTTCATGGCAAGCGCTGCGGAAATCTCTGCTACCGAGAACTCTTCTCCGCCAAAGTAGCGGTCCATAAACTCTTCACTTGTTTCTGCCACGGATTCCATCAGGGTTTCACGGTACTTCTCCAGATATTCTACGGAGTAATCCGGAATCGGGCATTCTTCTTTTTTATCTTTTTCGATATATCTGCGGCCTTTGTTCTTTACAATATTGATATATCCTACAAATTTACCGTTTTCACGCAGAGGCATATGAAGCGGTGCGATTCGTTTTCCGTACAGTTCGGTGAGCTGCTCAACGACTTCTCGGTAGCTGACATCGTCCTGATCCATTTCCGTTACGAAGATCATACGCGGAAGATTGTATTTCTCGCAGAGTTCCCATGCTTTCTGGGTTCCGACCTGCACGCCGGCCTTTCCGGATACCACGATTACAGCGGCATCTGCTGCGGAAGCGGCTTCCTGTGCTTCTCCTACGAAATCAAACATTCCAGGAGTATCCAGAACATTGATCTTATTTTTTCCCCATACGACCGGGACAAGCGTTGTGGAAATAGAGCATTTGCGCTTGATTTCTTCTTTGTCAAAATCGCTGACGGTATTTCCGTCTGTCACTTTTCCGAGACGGTTTGTCATACCGGAAAGATAAGCCATAGCTTCGGTCAGACTTGTCTTTCCGGAGCCGCTGTGCCCCAGCAGCACCACATTTCTGATTCGGTCAGTTCTAAAAACGTCCATATGTAATACCTCCCATGTAAGTAAATTTGCAGATTGCAAGGCCGCTCTTATTCGCCTTTCTGCTTTTTATCAAGATTCACGTCTTCCGTTCCTCTTATCATAGTCACTATTCTACTAAAGTTTTTGCTTTTTTGCAAGTATATTATTCATATTTCACAATATATTTCTGAATTTTTAAATTTTATATGTATTTTAGCTGGCTATTCTGCCTTTCTTCCGCTTTTCTGTCCGGCTTTTCTGTGGAATCTGCCGGATTTTGCAAAACAAGCAAAATTGCTGCCTTTCAAAAATACTTTGTCACTTTAAAGCAAGAAATCTTTGACATTTGATTTCAGATGCTTTACAATGTCTTTTATACGATTTACCTACGAAAATTGTCAGAAAGGACTACTTGAATTATGTGTGATACATCCGAAAAAATCTGTATCGGCTTTATCGGCCTTGGCCTCATCGGCGGCTCCATTGCAAAAACCCTCAGAAAGGTTCACCCGGAGTATAAACTGATGGCCTACTGCCGCACCAAAGCGACGATCGAAGAGGCAATTCAGGAAGGCGTGATTGATATCGCGCTGGAAGAACGGGACGACCGCTTTGCCGACTGTGACTATATCTTCTTATGTGCTCCTGTCAGCACCAACATCTCCTATCTTCCGTTCGTGAAAGGCATCGCAAAACCGGGCTGTATCATCACAGACGTCGGAAGTGTAAAAGGAGAAATCCATCAGGCGGTTGAGACCCTCGGCATGACGCACCAGTTTATCGGCGGCCCATCCGATGGCAGGCTCCGAAAAGACGGGATATTCCAGCGCCACCGATTACCTGCTGGAAAATGCTTACTATATGATTACACCCGGACCAGATGTTGAGATCGCGACAGTTTCCGCTTTCGTTGATCTTGTCCAGTCCTTAAAGGCGATCCCGATGGTTTTAACATACGAAGAGCACGACTACATCACCGCAGGTGTCAGTCATCTGCCGCATATCGTTGCCGCTACCCTGGTCAATGCACTCGCATCCCTGGACACACCGGAAGAGCAGATGAAAACCGTTGCTGCAGGCGGCTTCAAGGACATCACCCGCATCGCTTCCTCCTCCCCGGAGGTATGGCAGCAGATCTGTCTCTCAAACCAGAAGCAGCTCTCGAATGTGCTGGATTCCTATATCCGCCTTCTCGTCCAGGCAAAATACCTGGTTGACAACAAAAAAGGCCACGAGCTCTACAATATGTTTGAGAGTTCCCGCGAATACCGGAATTCCATGGAAGATTCTTCCTATGGACCGACAAAGAAAGAATACGTCGTTTACTGCGACCTGCTCGATGAAGCCGGCGGAATCGCAGCCGTTACAACAATTCTTGCCATCAACCAGATCAGTATTAAAAATATCGGCATTACGCATAACCGCGAGTTTGAAGAGGGTGCTCTCCGCATTGAATTTTATGAAGAGCAGGCAGGCATTCTTGCCCGGAAGGTCTTAAAAGACCATGGCTATACCATTCATATCCGCAATTAAAAGCGCGTATATCTTGACAGGAGGAAGTTACGTTATGCAGTTCCAGAAAGCAGTACGTCCTCTGCGCGGAGAAATCTCCGTGCCGGGCGATAAATCCATTTCCCACCGCGCCGTCATGTTCGGTGCCATTTCAGAGGGAACCACAGAAGTCACAAACTTTTTACAGGGTGCCGACTGTCTCTCTACCATCTCCTGCTTCCGCAGTATGGGCATTGAGATCGAGAACACGCCGGAGCGCATTCTCGTTCATGGAAAAGGCCTGCACGGGCTTTCGGCTCCGTCCGCCGTTCTCGACTGCGGAAACAGCGGAACAACGACACGCCTGATCTCCGGCATTCTTGCCGGCCAGAACTTTTCCAGTACACTGACCGGTGACGCTTCCATTCAGAAACGGCCGATGGGACGCATCATCAATCCGCTGACCCAGATGGGCGCTTCCATCCGCAGTATTCCGGAAAACGGCTGCGCGCCGCTTGCGATCAACGGCCATCCGCTCCACGCCATCTCCTATCTTTCGCCGGTCGCATCCGCACAGGTCAAATCGTGTGTCCTGCTTGCCGGACTGTATGCTGACGGAAAAACAAGCGTTACCGAACCGGCTCTTTCCAGAAACCATACGGAGCTGATGCTGAAATTCCTCGGCGCCGACGTTGCCTCCGAAGGGCTGACCGCATCGGTTCTTCCGGACCCGGATCTCCATGGAAATCTCGTCCGTGTGCCGGGAGATATTTCCTCCGCCGCCTACTTCATCGCCGCCGCGCTGATAGTTCCAGGCTCTGAGGTGCTCCTGAAAAATGTCGGCATCAACCCGACCCGCGACGGTATGCTCCGCGTCTGCCGCGCCATGGGTGCTGACATCACACTTCTGAATGAGCAGAACTCCGGCGGAGAACCGGTTGCAGACCTTCTCGTGCGCTATACGCCGTCTCTTTCCGGCACTGTCATCGAGGGCGAACTGATCCCGACCCTGATCGATGAAATCCCGATCATCGCGGTTCTTGCCGCCACAGCGAACGGTACAACCGTGATCCGGAATGCGGAGGAGCTGAAAGTCAAAGAATCGAACCGTCTTGATATCATGGTAAACGAACTCACCGCGATGGGTGTTTCCCTGGAAGGCACGGACGACGGCATGATCATTGAGGGCGGAAAACCGTTCCACGGCGCCCAAATCGACAGCCGCCTCGACCACCGCATTGCGATGTCGTTTGCAATCGCTTCGCTTGCCGCAGAGACACCGACGGAAATCCTGCGCGCCGGCTGTGTGGATATTTCGTATCCGACATTCTACCAGGATCTGGCACGGCTTCAGGCATAAAAAACGTTTAGTCATGACCACCCGCTTAGCGGGTGGCATGTT
>ERZ779869.3747-NODE-3747-length-11486-cov-5.263669_pt1 | contig 11486 bp, 8 predicted proteins | sample MGYA00511557_ERZ779869 | MGnify/ENA primary metagenome ERZ779869 (study PRJEB29588, sample SAMEA2154620) | human gut metagenome | biome: human gut; feature: human-associated habitat; material: faeces | place: Denmark | collected 2008/2010 ...
AACAGCTCGCCGATCTGATAAAACAGCATGACGGCGATGGCTTCCACATAGTCGCCGCTGCGCGAGACGATCGCCAGCGCGAACGCGCCGACGGTGGCCACGGCCATCAGAAAGTTTTCGTCGAACACCTGACGGTTCAAAATGCCCCGCCACGCCTTTTTCAGAATGTCATAGCCGATGACCAGATAGGCGACCAGATACAGCGCAAGCTGCAAAACGCCGGTCACGGGGATCAGCTTCAGCGCGATCAGCATGGCCGCAGCGGTCAGGATGCGCGCGAGCATCTTTTTTTGCTTCCTGTTCATGGTTTGATCTCCTTCGATTCAGCGCCGGTTTGAGGATGCGGGCGGATCAGCCCAGCTCGATCTCGCAATCCGGCTCCACCTTGCGGCAGGCCTTGAGCACCGCCTGCATGACCTGCTTTGCGTCCGCGCCCTCGGCGAACTCGACGATCATCTTCTGGGTCATAAAATTGACGGTCGCGCCGGCCACGCCGTCGGTCTTGCGGGCGGCTTCTTCCATCAGGTTGGCGCAGTTGGCGCAGTCCACTTCGATCTTATAGCTCTTTTTCATGTCGGTGACTCCTTTTCGTTTCATACTAATTCTTGTTAAAATGGCTTAATCCGCGCACCATCTTTTTCGCTCTGACTTTGCCTCGTTCCGTTCAACGTACCTCCAGTACGCCTCACTTCACTTGGCTTCGTCAGAACAAAAAATCTGATGCGCTCTGTTAAGCATTTTAACTGCGAATTAGTATCAAAGGGCTGTCAGGACGATTCGGGCTTGACAACCCTTCTTTTATGGCTTATAAAAAAGGATGAAAGGGGGGATTCCCCATGACGGAAAAAGAAGCGATTGAAAGGATTCACAGCGTTTACCCGACCGGCTGCAAAAACGGCCTTGAAAATATGCGCGCGCTGATGGGCAGGCTCGGCAATCCGCAGGAAAAGCTGACCATGGTGCACGTCGCCGGAACGAACGGCAAGGGCTCCTGCTGCGCGATGATCGAGCGCGTGCTCCGCGCGGCAGGGTACAAGACCGGACTGTATACCTCGCCGTATATCGAGGTATACAACGAGCGCATCCGCATCAACGGCGAACCGATTGCGGGCGACAAGCTGGCCGCGCTGGTGGAAAGCGTATGGCCCGCGGTGGAGGCATGCGAAAAGGACGGCGTGCAGATCACCGAGTTCGAACTGGGCACGGCGCTCGCGTTTTGCTGCTTTGCGAAGGAAAAGGTCAATGTCGCGGTGATCGAGGTCGGCCTCGGCGGCCGGCTCGACCCGACCCGCTTCCTCAAGCCCGGCGAAACCGCCGAAATCGCGCTGCTGGTCTCCGCACGACCCGATCCCAAGGCGGCCGGAAACTACATGGCCCCCGGAAGAATCATCCCCGACAAGGGAACGCTCTCCTGCCGCGGCATCCCCGGCGATGTCTACCTCACGGCTCTGCCGGCGGATGGCGCCCTGCTCGGCGACATCCATCTGATCACCTCGGTCAAGGACCGGAAAATCACCTGTGACGTCGGCTTCCGGGAACTTCCCGCCGGCAGCTACCGGCTCGAAACCGAGATCTTCGACAACGGAAAAAGCGTCAAGAAGATTCCGTCCCCGCTCTTCACGCCGAAACAGCTGAAGAACAACCGGATCCTGTTCAGCGCCCCCTGGGAAGACCCCGAAATCTGGGATACCGACACCCCCGAAAACCTCTACACCGCCAAACTCACGCTCCGCGACGGCAACGGGAAGCTGCTCGATGAACTCGAACCGGAGGAGTTCGGCTTCCGGGAGTTCACCATTTCCGGGCGCGATTTCCTGCTCAACGGCAAAAAGATCCACCTGCGTTCCCTCGCCTCCTCCATCACCAAGCTCGGAGCCGACCTCAATACTCCCGACCGGATCAAGCTGATGGCCACCCGCATGAAGGAGATCGGATACAATCACGCCATCGGATACCATTACAATTTCAATCCGGGCGTGGTGTCCCGGCTCGACGAATTTCACCGCGGACTCTCCCGATACGGGATTCTGACCAGCTTCACCCTTCCCCATCCGGCCGGATTCGAATGGAAACTCGACGATCCGGAGGTCGCGGCCGCCTACCGCGCCCAGTGCGAATATCTGATCCGCCGCTTCCAGAACGTGCCGGGCGTCGTCCTCTACGCCGCCACCCACAACGCCACCGGATACTCCGGCGACCAGAATCCGCTGCGGATCGACGGCGTCTACTCCCCCGATCCCTTCATGAAGAAGACCCAGCCGGGACAGTACCAGAAACGGCAGACCGCGCTGCGCGCCGGGGAAATCGCCAATGAAATCGACCCGACCCGTCCGGTCTACCATCACGAAAGCGGCAACCTCGGCGCCCTCTTCACCATCAACTGCTACCTGAACTGGGCCCCCCGCCAGGAGCGCAGCGACTGGTTCGAACATTGGGAGAAGAACGGGACCAAACCGCTCTTCCTGATGGAGTGGGGCATGCCCCACGTCGCCTCCTGGTCCAGCTGGCGCGGACCGGCCTTCATCTGGCGCAGCCCCGGACTGCAGTGCACCTGGGTCGACGAATATGACGCCGCCATCCTCGGGGAGAGAGCCTACCGCCTCGGAGAAAAGCGCAACTACTTCGAAATCCAGGAGAAACTGGTCTCGCCGAATCAACCGCTTCACTTCTCCAAGCTGAACTGGTTCAACATCTTCCGCGACGTGAAAGAGGTCTGGGCCTACATGATCGGCGACAATTTCCGCAGCATCCGGGCGCGCGGCGTCTCCGGACTGCTCCCCTGGGACCAGGGCGCATACTGGCAACAGAAAGCCCCCAGCGCGCCGGCGCCCAATCCCGACTGCTTCAAAAATCTCAAACAGCCAGGAATCGTCCCCGATCTGCTGCTGACCAACCGCGACTATCTGCTCCATCCCGCCAACGAGGTCGGACCGCTGGGCGAAGTCACCCGTGTCTGGTTCGCGCCGCAGGTCGCCTGGATCGCCGGAAAGGTCGGCAACTTCACTGAAAAAGGCCACAACTTCCGGCCCGGAGAGACCGTCTCCAAATCCCTGATCATTCTCAACGACTCCCGCCGGGACCGCACCACCGAATACAAGTGGAGCGTTCCGCAGCTCAACATCGTCCGGAGCGGCAATGTCACCGTCGAACCCGGCGGACGTGCCGATCTGCCGGTCGAATTCACGATCCCGGCCGACTTCGACGGCGATTTCCTCGAAATCAACGCCAATTTCAAATTCGACGGCGCTCCGGAACGAAATGACCTTTTCCGGATCGATCTCCATCGGGAATCCCCGGTCAAGCTCCCGGGCAAAATCGCCCTCTTCGACCCGGAGGGAACCGCGGCGCCGATTCTCAAAACCCTGAAGATTCCCTATGTTCCGGTCCGGAACTCCCTGCCCGGGGGGACCGCGATCCTGGTCGTCGGCAGAAACGCCCTCGACAAGCTCCCCTTCCCGGTGGCGCCTCACCTCGAAGCAGGACTTAAAATGGCGCTGCTCGAACAACCGACCGAACTTTTCAACCGGCTTGGAATCCGTTCCAACGAGCAGGGATTGCGCGAACTCTTCCCGGTCGGGAAACTCCTCGGCGGAAAAGAGCGCAACAACTGGCGCGGCAGTTCGACGCTGCTCCCGCCCTATCTCAAAGTCGACGACTTCGAAACCAAGTACCCCTCCTGGACCTGGAACCACTTTTCCAACAGCCGGGTCTGGCGCGCCGGAAACCGCGGAACCGTGAGCAGCGTGCTGCCCGAGAAACCCGCGATCGGCAACTGGATGCCGCTCCTGCAGGGAGGGTTCGATCTGCAGTATGCGCCGCTCCTGCTCTTCCGCTCCGGCAAAGGCGCGGTGCTCTTCTCCCAGCTCGACATTTCCGGGCGCACCGAAGTGGATCCGGAAGGGATCGACCTCTTCGGCCGGGCGCTGGAACTCCTCGGTCAGACTCCGCCGGAAGCCTCCCGCCGGCTCTTCTATGCCGGCGACGACAAAACCGCCGGAACACTCGCCGAACTCAAATTCGCAGCGGCCCCCTATCAGGGCGAACCCCTCGCCGCCAACGATCTGCTGGTGGTCGGCAAAAATGCGAAAACCGGCGACCTGACCGCGGCAGTCGAGGCGGGGGCCAATCTGCTGCTGATCGGATTGTCGCAGCAGGAACTCGACGCGGTTCTGCCGGGACGTTTCCAGACCAGGCCGCGCAAGGGACTCTCCGACTTCGTCACCGGGCTGGAGGAGGTGCCGGAATTCGCCGGAATCACCAACTCTGAACTACATCGACGCAAGTCGCTCTCCTATGACGGATTCGATCCCAAATCCCCGGGCGGCGATGCGCTCGAATGCGTCCGCATCGGCAAGGGAGCCGCGGTGGCGCTCCAGTACTCGCCCGCGGACTTCGATCCGGAAATCCTGCTCTACCGCACCAGCGGCAGACGCGCGTATCTGCTTCTGAACCGGCTGCTCCACAACCTCGGCGGAACCGTCGACTCCGGGCTGAACGAGCGCTTCGACACCCGGAACGCCGACGAGGAAGGCCGGATCGAACTCGTCTCCGGGTGGATCGGCCGCGCCGACACCGAGAAGAAGGGACGCGACAACGGATGGTTCCAGCCGGAATTCAAGACCGGAAAGGAGTGGCGTCCGGTCCAGGTGCCCGGCATGTTCGATCTCCAGTTCAAGGAGCTTGCCGGATACGACGGCCTCTTCTGGTACCGGAAGAACTTCGACCTGCCCAGACCGATCCCGGCGGGAACGACCTGCACCCTCTACCTCGGACCGGTCGACGACGAATCCTGGGTCTGGCTGAACGGAAAGTTCCTCGGCGAGCTTTCCGTCGCCACCAATCCCGACGATTTCTGGGCCGCGGAACGGATCTACAAACTGCCGGCGGAGGCGTTCAAGCCGACCGGAAATTCCCTGGTGGTGCTGGTCAACGACCGTCAGCAGAACGGCGGCATCCTCGGAACCCCCTCCATCACCTACCGGCCGGAGTACCGGCTCTATCCGGATACGTCGATCTCCACCGACGACCCCTACCGCTACTACCGCTGGTAGCTTCCCCCGGCTTTTGCCGCGGGAGTGCCGCTGCAAAAGCCGCGACGAAAAAGATGGTCCCCGGAACGCTCCTCAAAGCATTCCGGGGACCTCTGCTTCTCAACGGCCGAAAATTTCGCTCAACCGTTCCGGTTCCTGTGGGTTCAGCAACAGCAGCCGCCGAGCAGCACCGCGGCCAGACCGGCAAGAACCAACATAAAAGTGAAACGCATGGCAGCACCTCCTTTTCCTGCGCACTTCCTGAAAGATAAATGATCTTCCGGAAAAGTCAAGCTCCCGGCTTGCATTTCCGCCAAGTTCAAGTAGATTAATTCTCTTGAGATTTCACCCTGTCACGGATAAGCAGAAAGCAGCAGGATATTCCGATGAAAGAAGCAGACATCAGAAAAAAATACATCGAATTTTTCAAAAGCAAGGGACACGCCGAAATCAAAAGCGCCCCGCTGATCCCGGAAAACGATCCGACCTGTCTTTTCACCACCGCCGGAATGCACCCCCTGGTACCCTATCTTCAGGGCGCGAAACATCCGGCGGGGAAACGGCTCACCGACTACCAGAAGTGCATCCGCACCGGCGACATTGACGAGGTCGGCGACGCCGTTCACCTGACCTTCTTCGAAATGCTCGGCAACTGGTCGCTCGGCGACTACTTCAAGGAGGAGGCGATCCGCTACAGCTTCGAATTTCTGACCGGGAAGGAGAATCTGAACATCCCGGTCGACATGCTCGCCGTCACCGTCTTCGCCGGCGATGAGGACGCCCCCTTCGACGAGACCGCCTACAAACTCTGGAACTCCCTCGGCATCCCCGAGCAGCGCATCGCTCGCCTCGGCAAGAAGGACAACTGGTGGGGACCCGCCGGAATCACCGGTCCCTGCGGCCCCGACACCGAGATGTTCTACTGGACCGGGGAAACGCCCGCTCCCGAACACTTCGACCCCGCCGACAAACGCTGGGTCGAAATCTGGAACGACGTCTTCATGGAATACAACAAAACCGCCGAGGGAAAGTACGAACCGCTCGCCCAGAAAAACGTCGATACCGGCATGGGACTGGAACGAGTCACCGCAATTTTGAGCGGCAAGACCAGCTGCTATGAGACCGAAATCTTCGCCCCGATCTTCGCGGCGCTCGACGAAGTCCGCGGCGTCGCTCCCGTCGACGGGCCCCGTTCCAGTTCGGAACGGATCATCGCCGATCACCTCCGCGCCGCCACCTTCATCCTCGCCGACGGCATCACGCCGGGGAAGGTCGACCAGTCCTACGTGCTGCGCCGCCTGATCCGCCGCGCCATCCGCGAAGGACGCAAACTCGGAATCTCCGGCAATTTCACCGCGAAAATCGCCAGAGCGGTCGTCGATGAATTCAGCGACGTCTACCCCGAACTCGCCGAACACGCCGACCGGATCGCCGAAGAACTTGAACGCGAGGAGAAGCAGTTCGCGATCACCCTGGAAAACGGCACCCGCGAATTTCAGAAGCTGATCGACCGGGTCCCGCCCCACATCACCAAAAAAGTCATCTCCGGCAAGAACGCCTTCAACCTCTACGAAACCTACGGCTTCCCGATCGAACTGACCATCGAAATGGCACGTGAAAAGGGATTCGAAGTCGACCGCGCCGGTTACGACGCCGCCTTCGCCCGCCATCAGGAGATGTCCCGCGCCGGCGCCGAACAGAAATTCAAAGGAGGACTCGCCGACCACTCCGAGGAGACGGCGAAACTTCACACCGCCACCCACCTGCTGCAGGCGGCGCTGCGCAAGGTGCTCGGCACCCACGTCGAACAGCGCGGTTCGAACATCACCGCCGAACGGCTCCGGTTCGACTTCTCCCACGAGGAGAAGATGACTCCCGAACAACTCCGGGAGGTCGAGGCTCTGGTCAACCGCGCCATCGAACGGAAACTGCCGGTCGTCTGCGAGGAAATGGACATCGAAGATGCCAGAAAGAGCGGCGCGATGGGACTCTTTGAAAACAAGTACGCCGACCGGGTCAAGGTCTACACCATGGGCGACGTCAGCAAGGAGATCTGCGGCGGCCCCCACGCCGCCAACACCGGAGACCTCGGAACCTTCCGGATTCTCAAGGAGGAGAGTTCCAGCCGCGGCGTCCGCCGGATCAAGGCGGTTCTCGTCCCGAAACAGTAAGTCAACCCCAGGGAATTGCCAGGATGAAAGAATCGGATCTTCTGATCTCCCACCGGGATGGAATCTATTCGGTCAAAGTCACCGGACGGGCCAACTTCGACTACGCGGTTCCGCTGCGCGAAATGACCAAAACTCTCGACGACCATTTCAAATGCGTCCGCCTCGACATGGCCGACTGCATCGCCATGGACAGCACCTTCATGGGGGTGCTCTCGATGATCGGACTCAAGGCGCGCCGAACCGGAGCCGCCGTCGAACTGCTGAACACCCCCGACAACCTCAAGAAACTGCTGCGGGATCTCGGGGTGATCAAACTCTTCACCTTCACCACCGGCATCGACGACTCCGCCCCCGACTGGAACAGCTCCGCTCCCCGGGAGAAACACGATCTGCTGACCACCGCGGAAACTGTCGCGGAAGCTCACAAAACCCTGGTGGAAGCCGACAGTTCCAATCTCGAAAAATTCGACCAGGTCATCCATTTCGCCGATCAGGATGTCGAACGTCTGCGCAAAGAAGGGGAGAAACAGCCGTGATGCTTCTCCCTCTGCCGGAACTGCCGGAACTGCTCTCCGGCGTCGCCGAGGCCATCCCGCGGGCAAACGGGACGGAGCTGCGCCGCATGACCCCGGAACTCTCCGCATTCTACTCCGGCAGCGAGGCTTTCAGAATCCGCGCCGGCGCGCCCGCCGGAGTCCGGATCCGTTTCGCCACCGACGCTCGGTCGTTCGCAATGAAGATCGCCTACGGCGGAGAAGCACGGCAGCTCTATGCGGCCGATGTGACGGTCGACCGGGGCGAAGTCCGCAGTTTCACGCCGGGCTCCCGGCAGGAGGAGTTCCGGTTCGAATGCCCGCTCCCCGGCGGAGAACACGCGGTCGAAATCGCCCTGCCCAACCTGGTCGAATGCCCGGCGGTCGAAATCGAACTGGAGAAAGGCGCCGCCGTTTCGCCGCTTCCGCCGCGCCGCACCATACTGTTTCTCGGCGACTCCATCACCCAGGGGATGACCGTCACGCACCCGACCCTCGCCTGGCCCGCCCGTTACGCGGCCCGGCACGACTTCGATTTCGTCAACCTCGCGGTCGGGGGCGCCACCATGCGCGCTTCCCTGGGCAAGTTCGCGCTTGCCTACCGCTGGCAGGAGGCGTTCGTGGCCTACGGCGTAAACGACTTCACGCAATCCAGGCCCATTCCGGAGTTTCTGGACGATGCACGCGGAATGCTCCGCGCGCTCCTGAGCCGTCCCGAGGCAATCATCCGGCTTCTGACGCCCATTCCGCTGCCCGATCCCGCCCGGCGGGTCAACGCGAACGGCGACACGCTCCAGATGTTCCGCGACGGTCTGCGGGAACTTGCGGCACGGGAGTTTCCGCGGGTAAAGGTGATCGACGGATGCTCCCTGGTTCCGGGCGATTCCGCATTCTACGCGGACCGGCTCCACCCCAATGACCGCGGGGCGATCCTTTTCGCGGAGAATCTGCTCGACCGGACCAGATCATGAAAATAAACGAAGGACTCCCGTTCCGATGAAAATCCGATCCGCCGTCCATATCTTTTTCGCCGGCACTCTGATTCTGGCCGCGGCCGGATGTTCGGCGCCGAAAATCACCAACACGCCGCGCAACGCCATCGAACAGCTCCTGGTCGCGGCGGTAATCGAACGGGGCGTCTACGGCATTCAACTCGACAAATACCGGGACAAGAAGTTCTTCCTCAACTACGACAACCTCGCGCCCCAGGTGGACAAACCCTACCTGCAGGGGTGCGTCGAACTCCACTGCGCCGCCTCCGGCATCACGGTGGTCAAAGAGCAGAAGGAGGCGGACTATCTGGTCGATGTCCTCTGCGGCGTCCTCGCCACCGACGACAGCCAGATCCTGCTCGGCACCCCGGAACTGCCGATCCCGATTCCGGACACCTCCCTCTCGGTGGCGATCCCCGAAATCGCGCTGTTCAAGGTGATTCGCCGCTACGCGGTCGGACGATTCAGTTTGAACATCCTCAATGCCGCCGACCGCAAGCCGGTCGAGGTCATCCGCGGGGTCAACGCCAGGTCGCAGTTCAACAACTGGACCATTCTGCTGATCCCCTTCACCACCCAGAATATCGAATTGCCGGAAACCAACTACAAGGAAATGAGCGTTGACTTCTTCGAATGAGTCCCCCATCTCCGGACAACCTCTCCTGTTCGAGGACGCGGTCGCCGTCTGCAAACGGAAACGGATCCTGATGCTGCTGCTCGGCGGATTCGGCGCGTTCCTGGCCAGCGGAATCGTCTATCTGGCGCTCTACGTCGTGCTCTACGGCCTGATGCTCCGGAGAATGGGAAGTTCCGGGATCGTGCACTGGGGGCCTTTCGGTCTGATCCTGCTGCTGATTCTCAGCTATCCGGCGTTCAGGCGGGAACCGCCCCACCCCGCCGAAATCGGCAGCGAATCCCGCTATTCTCACTGGGATCACAGAGTTTCCACTGCTGTCGCGGCTTTCGACTTTCTGTTTTTCGGTTCCCGGCTGTTCTATTGCGGAATCGATCTCTGGATCGACGCAATCAAACTCAAATGCACCCGGCCGGACGCCTACCTCCCCATCCTCGGCGCCCTCTATCACGAACCGCACCGAATCGAACTGAACGACCTGGAACAGGCGCTGGGAGTTTCACGCGATGAGTTCCTGCCGCTGCTCAAGCGCTTCGACGCCGTCATCCTGCTGCAGAGGCCGCCGGCGGTCGCCCTGACCTCCGCCTTCCGGGAACGACTCGACCGGCTGACGCAAGGCTTCTGAAACCCGTCGGAGACCGCCCCGGAAACATCCCGGAACACGGCGCCCTCCCCTCCGGAAAGAGATCCGTCAGAGGTTCCGCGGCGCCGGCGGCAGCGCAGGAACCCGCCAGCAATCGCGCAGCACCCGCGTCACACCCTCTTTCATCACCGCGTTCGAAGGGGAGAAAATACTCCGGTAGGAGAAGAAAATCGTCCCACGGATCTCCGGATTCTTCTGGTTGTAGAGCAGCTGGTCGGTCAGTTCGGAAGCGCGCCACGCCCGGCCCGATCCCAGCCGGTACGCCCCCTGGCTGATGTAGAGGTTGACCCGGGTCCCCCGGACCACCTCGCCCCACCAGTCCGCCAGCGCCGCGTAAGCCGCAACCTCGTGGCAGAACGGCCAGTAAAGCTGCGGGGAGATGTAATCGACCCACCCCTCCTTCACCCAGGTGCGGCTGTCGGCGTACTGCGCCAGGAACGACTGCTTTCCCCCGGTCAGGGAGCCGGACATCAGATCACGCTTGTTCCCCCAGATCCCGAAAGGACTGACCCCGAACACCACCCGGCGTCCGGTGGCGCGGTTGACCGCGGTCAGCTCCTCCTTGACGCCACGGATCACCGCGTTGACGTTCTCCCGCCGCCATACCGCGACCGGCAGACCCTTCGGATTGTATTTCCGGTACGTCTCCGCATCGATGTTTCCGGTTCCGGAATAGGGGTAGAAATAGTCGTCAAACACGATCCCGTCGACCGGATAGCCGACGGCAATCTCCCGCACCACCGCGCGGATGAAACGGACCACCCGGGGATCCCCGGGATCCAGAAACAACGAAAGCTCCTTCTTCCCCACCGGGGCGGCGAGCACCAGATCCGGATTGCGCCGCGCAAAATTCTTCGGATCCAGCGTCGCCAGATACTTCGCCTGCGACAGCGGAGTCCGGGAGATCACCCGGTAGGGGTTCAGCCAGGCGTGAAATTCCAGCCCCTGCCGGTGCGCCTCCGCAACCATGAACGCCAGAGGATCGAACGATCCCCCGAGCGACTGCCCCTCCCGCCCGGTCATCCAGCGTGACCAGGGGGCCAGTTTCGAAGGATAAAAGGCGTCGTTCATCGGACGAACCTGGAACAGAACCGTATTGAAGTTCGCCTTGCGCAGATTCTCCACCAGACGGATGTAATCACGCTTGAACGACGCTGCGTCCGCGTGCTTCGGAAAGTCGATGTTCTCCACCGTGGCCACCCAGACCCCCCGCATCTCCCGGCTCCGCGGCTGGTAACGGTCCGGAAGACGCACCGGTCCGGAGGAGAATTTCCCCGCATAACGGACCGGCCTGCCCGTGAGAGGGTCATCCAGCACCCGTTCCGCCCCGGCGGAAAAGAAGATCGCCGAACAGAACGCACAGCTCCTCGTTCAGCAGGCAGAGATGAAAGTCAAAGCCGATTCCAAGAAGGCGGAAGCGGACGCGGCCTATTCGATTCAGCAGGAAAATCAGCGCAAGACGATCGAGATCACAAAAGCTAAC
>ERZ779869.3755-NODE-3755-length-11457-cov-4.392300_pt1 | contig 11457 bp, 4 predicted proteins | sample MGYA00511557_ERZ779869 | MGnify/ENA primary metagenome ERZ779869 (study PRJEB29588, sample SAMEA2154620) | human gut metagenome | biome: human gut; feature: human-associated habitat; material: faeces | place: Denmark | collected 2008/2010 ...
GAACCTTCTGCCTCTTTTTTCATCCCGCCGAATTAAAAACTTTTGAAATTACCTCTATAATTAAAAACAAGCGGAAAGAATTGAGAAGTTCCGGGCCATTGGTTTTTTCAAACATGGAGGTCATCTCATGAGACGGTGCTGTTTCACCCTGATCGAATTGCTGGTCGTCATCGCGATCATCGCGATTCTTGCCTCAATGCTGCTGCCGGCGTTGAACCAGGCGCGGGCCAAGGCACAGAGCATCAAATGCGTCGGCAGCCTCAAGCAGCTTGCCAGCGCCGAACAGATGTACAGCGGCGACAACGACGGCTGGGGAATGCTGAACATCTGCGCCGATCCCTGGTCGCTGGAGTGGTACAACAATGAAAGTTATCTCCAGACGGTCGGCGTCGGCTACAATCCCAATGCGAAATGCTACTGGGCGAGCAACTTTCTCTGCCCCGGCGCGGAGTCCTCCTTCAAAGAGAACAACTCCAACCGGAACGGAGGTTACGCGAACATTATGTTCTGCTACGGGCGGAACAACGAATACGGTTCCAGCTGGAATGTGCCGGTCATGCGCTGCGTGAAGATCTCTTCGCTCAAAAATGTTTCAACCAAGCTCCTGGTCATGGACGCGACCGACTACAACGTGGAGTATGATAAGGCCTCCTACAACAAATATTACGCGGTGCAGGGGGAGAAAACCCAGTCTGAAGGCGGTTCCAACACGACGCCGGCCTACCGGCACAACAAGGCGTTGAACGCCGGGTTCTACGACGGGCACGCCGCCTCCAACCTCCGCTGCGAGCAGATCTGGGACTCGAGCAGCCCGTTAAGACCCTCCAACCCCAAAAACTCCGATATTTATGACCAGTACTGGAATCTCTGGGCCGGAAATCAATAAGCCCGGCTGGTCGCGGACGCGAAACTGACGCCCGGAACGGGTGCGGGAAAGAATCGGAAAAGGGCCGCCGCACCCCTCTGCCGGAAAATACTCCGGTCCCCGGAGCGTAAAATTTGATTTTTTCTGTTTTGTTGCTATTATAGACAGGGTACAGAAACAGACGGACGATTTCCCGGGGGCGGGTGTCATCCCGTTTCCGTGTGAATGGAAATGACATGGATCGCAACGACTTTTTCACCAACCCGAAAGGACGCATTCAGATGAAAAAATGGATCCCGCAGCTGGCCGCACTGACGCTTGCCGTCGGCGCCGTCGCCGCCGACCCCCTGCCGGCCGATCTCAAGATCGACGAAAAGGGGGCGTTCAAGATCAATTCCGTGCAATTTTTCCTCCAGCACTTCGGGCCGGAGTGGAAGGGGAGTGATCAGTACAGCCTGACGCCCGCACCCGGTTATCCGAAGCGGGAGGCGGGAAGCTTCACGGTGCAGGGGAAGATGCCGGGAGGCGGTGCCTCCAATGCGTTCAAGGTGGATGAGTCGGTTGTTTCGACCGGAGGCTCGTCGTTCCGCTACACTGCCGCGCTGACCGCGGATCCCGCGATTCCGACTTCTTCGCTGGCGCTGGCGATCGATATTCCGGCCGGAAACCCCAACATCGGGCTTTACGTCGGGCCGGAAGAGATTGCGTTGCCGCTCACCAATACCGACGGGCAGATGGCGATGCACGAATCTTCCGCCGATCAGGTGGTGATTTCACTGCCGAATCGCCAGATCCGGATCGCCGGAAGTTTCATGGTGCGGGTTCAGGACAACCGTTCCTTCAAGATCAATACGTTCACCGTCCGTCTGCTTCCCCGGTTCGTGCAGTCGGCGGTTTCGAACTGGAAGCTGACGGCCGACATCGAGCTGCTTCCCCCCGCCACCGGCGGCATGCTTCCCGGGGATCTCAAGCTGGACGCTGTGGGCAATATGCAGATCGACAACACCCATCTGATCTGGACCCAGTATTCTCAGGGGTGGCACGCTCTGACGCTCAGTCCGGGCAATTTCAAGGCGAAGGAAGGGTATCCGCGCCGCGCCGCCGACCGGCTTGAAGTCGCCGGGGAGTGGGCGGGGTTCCAGGTGCAGACCAACGTGGTGGCGGCCAAGGGCGGCGGGGTGAGCTACTCCAGCCGTTTCACCGCGAATCCCGCGGTTGCGAGCGAGACGCTCGCGCTGGTGATGAAGGTGCCGACCGGGGACTCCCGTTCGGTCACGGTGGACGGAAGTAAGATTGAACTGCCTCTCAAGTTCAAAGACATCTGGGTGTTTGAAGACAAGATCGTCCATACGCTGCAATTTGAGGTCAACGGCAAGACCGTGACCCTTTCTGGCAGATTCAACCTGATGATTCAGGACGACCGCAAGTGGACCGAAAACTTCCTGTTCCGGATCAGTCCGGAGCCCTGGAAGGGAAAGATCTCCGACACCACGCTGGTGCTGAACATCAAAGTGGAATCGCCGTACACCGTGCCGGTCAACCTCCGTTCCGCCGCCAACATGGGGTTTCAGGACGACGAGCTTGAGGACGGCAAAGGCGGCTGGACCGATCAGGGGCCGGAGAACGACCTGCGCATGATCAAGGCCGGGAAGTTTACCGCGCTCGGGGTCAATTTCGACATCATCAATCCTGCCGAGAACGGCGGGAAGTCCTGTATCGTCCTTTCAACTTCGCAGAAGAAATTCCCGGCGAAGGCGGAGATCGATCTGACTTCGATCAAGGAGCCGTTCCAGTATTTGTACCTGCTGCACGCTTCGGCCTGGACTCCCGCCACGAAACGTCTGATCGGAGAAATCATCGTCGAATATCCGAATGGCGGCACCCGGAAGTTTCCGGTGGTCTCCGGGCGTGACGGCGGCAACTGGTGGCAGCCCTACAGCTTCGCCAACGGTGCGATCGCCTGGACCGGGGAAAACACGCAGTCCTTCGTCGGGCTTTATCTCTCGCAGTTCCAGATCGGGAATACTCCGAAAAAAGTGACGTTCGTCCCCTCCGACGAAGCCAATCTGGTCTGGATGGTGGTCGGCGCCACCCTCGGCAACCGCAGGATGAACCTCAAACAGATCAAGACGCCTTCGTACATCGTCGCGGACAAGGACTGGCTGCCGCTGGAGTACTCCGGCAACACGATCGCGGGGTCGGCGCTGGACTTCTCCCGCTACCTGGATGCTCCGGCTGGAAAATACGGTCCGGTTATTGTCACCAAGGAGGGCCATTTCGCCTTCCGCGACGCCCCGGAGAAGCGGATCCGGTTCTTTGGACCCAACCTGGTCGGCAACTCGAGCTATCTGGAGAAGAAATGGGCCGATGATTTCGTGACCAAGGCGGTCCGGCTCGGCTACAATTCGGTGCGGTTCCACCATTTCGAAAACGATCTTGTCGACCCCACTTCGCCTCAGTCCTCGACGCTGAACCCGAAGACGCTCGACCAGCTCGACTATCTTTTCGCGGAACTCAAGAAACACGGAATCTACTCCTGCCTCGACCTCTATGCCAGCCGCACGATGCGTCCGGGAGACAACGTCAAGGAACGCGAGGGCGAGACCTTCGAACAGTACGCTTTCGAGATGAAGGGGCTGATCCCGATCAGTCCGACCGCGATGGCCAGCTGGAAGGCGTTTGCGCGGAATCTGCTGACCCACAGGAATCCGTACACCGGCATGACCTGGGCGGAGGATCCGGCGCTCTACTCGCTCAACCTGATCAACGAGGACCCGCTGGTTTCGGTCTGGAACCGTTCCCCGCAGCTGGTTCCGCTCTATGAGGCGAAATACTACGAATACCTCAAGGAGAAGGGGCTGGATACGCCCGAAAACCGCGAGAGCCGCGGCGGACTTTTCATTCAGTTCCTGAACGAGGTTCAGATCAAGTGCATTCAGGAGCAGATCCGGTTCCTGCGGGACGAACTGCATCTGACCGCGCTGATCACCGACCTCAACATGACCAGCAAATTCACGCTGACCGAGGTGCGGCGTCACCTTGAGTTTGTGGACAACCACCAGTACTGGGATCATCCGAGCTTCCCGGTGCAGGAGTGGCGGATGCCTTACGCCTTCTCGAACAAGTCCGCGATTTCGCGTAACGCGCTGATTCCCCGTTATCTGATGCCGACCCGGGTTTTCGGAAAGCCTTACACGGTGACCGAGTTCAACTTCTGCAACCCGAACCCGTTCCGGGCCGAGGCCGGACCGCTGACCGGCGGCTACGCCGGCCTCCAGGACTGGGACGGCCTCTATCGTTTCGCCTGGAGTCACAGCCGGGACAAGATGATGAATCCCCAGGCCCCGAGCGGCTTCGACATCGTCAATGACCCGCAGGCGCAGATGGCTGAACGGATCATCTACATGCTCTTCATGCGTGGCGACGTCTCCATGGCCGAACCGGCCTACGCCTTCTGCGTGACTCCGGAGCAGGTTCGCGCCCTCCGCGGATCGCCGGGTAGTGTCGGCGACTATCCGGATGCGTTTTCGGAACTCGGTCTCTATGCCCGGATCGGTTCGCTCGGCCACGAGGATTCCTTCCCGGGAGTTCAGAATCTCTTCCCGCTGGTGAAGGACTGGGAGAAGGGACTCTCCCGCGCGGCCCGTTCCGCCCTCTCCGGACTGGAGAAGAACGGCGTGATCACCAGCGCCAACGGCGAGATCACGCTCAATGCCAGAGAGAAAACGCTGAAGATCGTCACGCCGCGCAGCGAAGTGATGACCTTCTCCGGCGACATGGCCGGCAAGGTGATGAAGCTTTCCGGAGCCGACCGCTATCAGACGGTGGCCCTGATGTCTCTCGACGGGAAGAATCTGACCGAGAGCTCCTCAATTCTGCTGCTGCAGATGCCCAACCTGGCGTCGAACAAGATGAAGTTCGCCAACGAGCGCCGCAGTCTGCTGGAAAGCTGGGGCGAGCTGCCGATTCTGCTGGAGCGGAGCAAGGTTCAGGTTGAACTGGCGCTGCCGGCCGCGATGAAGGTGGAGGCGCTCACCTACGACGGCGCTCCCAACGGGGAGGTCTCGGCCACATACAACGGCGGACGGCTCCGGTTCGTCGCCGACACCGCCGCGCGCAAAGGCGGGGTGATGGTTTATCACCTGACCCGCTGAATTCTCTCTCCTTCTCCGGCGTCCCGGTTTTCCGGGACGCCGTTTTTTTCTGCCGGAAAACAAGGGGTGAGTTCCGCACTTCCGGCCGGCATTGATTTTTTTGCCCTGTTTTTTCAATATCCTGTCATCCGGGGGCTTGTATTTGCGATGGATGGGCGATAAGATAAAAATATACCCCGTCGCCACAGTTTGTCGAGGGGTAGGGCTTCCCGGGTGACAAGGTAAGGAAAAGGAGAACGGAATGAGGTTGAAACAATGGTTGGTCGCAGCAGCGGCGGCAATGCTCCCGGTTCTTCCGGCGGCGGAACTGCCGTCTGATGTGGAGTTCGGAAAAAAAGGAACGTTCCAGGTCGGCGGCGCTCAATTTGAGATGCAGTGCTGGACTCCGGAGTGGGGCCGGGTCAGCAGCGGCCAGTGGCAGGAGGTGAAGAGTTCCAAGGCGAATGGCGGTCTCTCGTTTTCCGGAATTCTTTCCTACGGCGGTTCCAAGGGGAAAGTGGTCGAGGAGATCCGTCCGACCGGCAAGGATTCGTTCTCGTTCAAGGTGGATTTCAACTTTCCGGAAAAGATTGACGCGGGTTCTTTCTGCGGCGCTTTTTCACTGACCTCGCTTCTGCCCGGAGTCATGGTGGACGGCAAATATGTGAAGCTGCCTCCGGGGAAGAACTCTCCTCATGTCTACAGCAACTACAAGGCGAAGACGCTGCAGTTTGACGCGGGGGGCGGTTACGAAATCACGGTTACCGGGAATCCGCTCAAATTCATGATTCAGGACAATACGAGTTTCGGCGGCGTGAACCATTCGATCCGGATCTACATGACGCCGGATACCGGTATGCTTGACAAGTCCTCCTTCAAAGTCGATTTCAAGGTGGACCGGGTTCAGGCGCTGCCGGTTTCTCTGGCGTCGGCGGCGAATTTCGGCTTTGCCGACGAAGTCGCCGGTGACGGCAAGGGCGGCTGGACCGACCAGGGGCCGAACAACGATCTGCGCAGTTTCAAACCCGGCCGGTTGACCGTGGATGCCATCTCCTTCGATGTTGTCGATCCGGCGAAAAACAACGGGAAGGCGGCGCTGGTTGTGGCGGAAGCCCAGCGCGGTTTTGTCACTCCCGAAATCGAATTGCCGCTTCCGCGGAACAATGCGCGCGCGGTCAATCTTCTGCACGCCTCCGGCTGGTCTCCGGAACTCGGCACGCAGCTTGGCGTGCTGATTGCCAAGTATGCCGACGGTTCGGTGGAGGAGGTCCCGGTCCGGGCGATTGTCGACAGCGGCAACTGGTGGGCTCCCTATCGCGGGGAAAATGCCGCGATTGCCTGGAAGGGCGAGAATCCGATGGCGGAGATCGGACTTTACGCTTCGAGTTTTCCGCTGAAAAAGGCGGGGCCGGTTTCGCTGCGGTTCCGCGTGACTGCTCCGGGAGCGATCTGGATGGTGGCGGGAGTCACGCTCTCCGACCGGCCGGTCCGGTTTCGTGCCGAGAATGACACCCCGATGGTCGTCAAGGAGAATGTGACGTGGAAACGGCTCGATTACACCCGCAAGCCGGTCATGGGCAGTGCGCTGGATTTCTCGTTCCTGCTCGACGCACCGGCCGGTAAGTACGGCTATGTGCAGGCCGCGCCGGATGGAACGCTGACCTTTGAAAAGGCGCCCGGCAAGCGGCTGCGCCTCTACGGAGTCAATCTTGTGCACGGCGCCAACTTCCTCTCCAAGGAAGCGGTCGACGATCTGGCGAAGGTTCTGGTCTGGAACGGTTACAACACGCTGCGGATTCATCACCACGACCGCGGCATGGGCGATCCGAAGGCGAAGGACAGCATCACGCTCGATCCGAAGGTGCTCGATCAGCTCGACTATCTGCTCTACCGGATGAAGGAGAGCGGCATCTACGTGACCAGCGACCTCTACACCAGTCGTGCGATCCGCCCCGGCGACAACATTCCCGAGTGCGATCTCTACGACGCCACCCAGCAGATGAAAGCGCTGATCCCGGTCAGCCGCGCCGCGATGGAGAACTGGAAGGAGTTCGCCCGCCGCTGGATGACCCACAAGAACCCGTACACCGGCATGACCTGGGCGGAGGATCCCGCGTTCTTCTGCGTGAACCTGATCAACGAGGAGGTGCTCTCCGGGAACTGGAGCCGGGTCCCCGGCGCCGCGAAACTCTATCGGGAGAAGTTTGAGAAGTGGTGCGCCGACCGCAAGCTCGGCAAACAGTCGGTTTCCTCCGGCAACCGTTACTTCCGCAAGTTCCTGCACGAGCTGCAGTCCGCGGTGCTGGCCGAACAGATCGATTACGTCAAGAACACCCTGAAGGTCCGGGGTCTGGTCACCAGCCTCAACTATATGTACGATGTGCCGCTGACGCTGCAGCGCGACACCTTCGACGTGGTGGACAATCACCAGTATTACGACCACCCCACCTTCCCGGAGGTCGCCTGGAGAAACCCGTCGCGTTATTCGCAGGGATCGGCACTCAAGCTGATGGCGCAGCTTCCGCGCATGATGATGCCGACGCGCGTTTTCGGGAAGCCGTTCTTTGTGACGGAGTTCAACTACTGCAATCCCAACTTCAACCGTGTGGAAGTCGGACCGATGGTCGGCGGTTACGCCGCACTGCAGAACTGGGATGCTCTCTGGCGGTTCGCCTGGAGCCACAGTGCGGGAAGTATCTACAAGGTACCCGCGCCGGGCGGTTTCGACGCCGCCGGCGATCCGCTTGCGCAGTTCTCCGACCGGATTGCGATCGCGATGTTCCTGCGCGGCGACGTCGAGCAGGCGAAGGTCTCCTACGCCTACCAGGTGCCGAAGAACATTTTTGACCGTCCGGAAGAGCCACTCTCGTATTCGAGCGATTTCCAGAATCTCGGACTGATCGCGCAGATCGGTTCGGTGGTGGAGGGTGCCCGGAGTCTGCCCGGTGTGGTAATGCTCAATTCGAAGCAGGCGTCCGATCCGGCCGCGCTTGCCGATCGGAAGATCGCTGAACTCTGGGAACAGGCCAATTCCAGTCGGGTTGCGGTCAGCTCCACCGGCCAGATCCGGCTCGACGCCTCGAAGCAGACCTTTACGGTGGTTTCGCCGCGCACGGAATCGATCACGCTGCCGCGTGGCGATCTTGCCGCCGGAACGCTCCGGGTGCGGGATGCGTCCGGTCTTCAGACGGTGGCGGCGATCTCGCTGGATTCCGAGCCGCTCGCCTCGAGCCGTTCGGTGCTGGTATTTCAGCTGGTCAACATCTATCCGACCGGACTGACCTTCTCCAATGACACGCTGAAGCTCAAGCAGAAGGACGGCTGGCTGCCGGTTCTGATCCGGAAGGAGAGCGCCACGATCGAACTGGCCACCGACCGGCCGTTCAAGGTGACCGCGCTCAACTGCGACGGCAAAGCCTATGGGGAGGTCAAGGGCGCAGTGGAAGACGGCGTCTTCCGTTTCAAGGCCGAAACCACGATGTTCCCCGGCGGTGTGATGGCCTACCATCTGACCCGCTGACGGATCGCGTTTGACGTGATTCCCTCCGGTCCGCTGCTTCGCGGACCGGAGTTTTTTTGTTCTCCGGAACCGGCGGGGCGTATGGGCGCGACACAAAAAAACCGGAGAGAAAACTCTCTCCGGCAGATCGTTTCGAAACCGGGTCAGCCGGCCACGATGTTCAACAGCCGCCCGGGGACGAAGATGATCTTGCGGATCGTCTTTCCGGCGATCGCCTTCTGGACGTTTTCGTCGGCAAGCGCGATTTTTTCCGCATCGGCCTGCGCGACGCCGACCGGCATCATCAGGCGGGCTTTGGGCTTGCCGAGCACCTGGACGAGGATTTCGACCTCATCCACCTTCAGCAGCGCCTCGTCCCACTCCGGCCAGGGGTGATAGGCGAGCGACTCCTTGTGGTCGAGCATCTCCCAGAGCTCTTCCCCGATGTGCGGTGCAAAGGGACTGAGCAGCAGCACAAAGGTTTCCGCCGCCTCCCGCGGCACCCGCTCCAGCTTGGAGAATTCATTGAGGCAGATCATCAGCTGGCTGATCGCGGTGTTGAAGTTGAATGTGTCGATGTCCTGCGTAACTTTTTTCACGGTGGCGTGGAGCAGCCGGCGCTGTTCGGCGGTGCAGGGTTGGTCGACGATTTCCGCGTCGGCGACCATCCGCCAGGCGCGCTTCAGGAAACGGAAGACCCCTTCGACCCCTTTGGTGCTCCACGGCTTGGTCGCCTCCAGGGGGCCCATGAACATCTCGTAGAGCCGCATCGAGTCGGCGCCGTAGTCGCGGATGACGTCGTCGGGATTGACCACGTTGCGCAGCGACTTGGACATTTTCGCGGGGAATTCGGTCAGCGGTTCGCCGTCCGACTTGCGGACCGGTCCCGCAGGGGTAAGCTCCACCTGATCGGTCGGGACCAGCGCGCCGCGTTTATCCTTGTAGCTGGTGCCGAGGATCATTCCCTGGTTGATCAGTTTCTGGAACGGTTCCGGCGTCGAGACCAGCCCGAGATCGAAGAGAACCTTGTGCCAGAAGCGGGCGTAGAGCAGATGGAGCACCGCGTGTTCGGCGCCGCCGACGTAGAGATCAACCGGCATCCAGTAGCGTTCCTTCGCGGGATCCCAGGCGCGGTCGGGATTCTTCGGGTCGATGTAGCGCAGATAGTACCAGCAGGAACCCGCCCACTGCGGCATGGTGTTGGTTTCGCGCCGTCCCCGGCGTCCGGTGGCCGGATCGGTGTAGTTGAGCCACTCCCTGGCTTTGGCCAGCGGCGGCTCTCCGGTGCCGGAGGGTTTGAAATCGTCCATTTCAGGCAGGTTGACCGGCAGCTCCGAATCGTTGACCAGCTCGATCGACCCATCCTCGTAGTGGATGATCGGGAAGGGTTCCCCCCAGTAGCGCTGGCGGCTGAAAAGCCAGTCGCGCAGTTTGTATTTGACCGCTTCCCGGCCGAGGCCGTGCGCTTCGAGCCAGCGGGTCGCGGCGGGTTTGGAGTCCTTGACCGAAAGTCCGTTGAGATCGAGGCCGTCGCTGTTGGCGGAGTTGATGAGTTTGCCTTCCCCGGTCCAGCACGCCTCTCCGGCGAGGACCTTTTCGGCGTCGACTCCCTCGGCCGCGGCATCGGCCGGATCCGGAGCGATTACGCAGATCACCGGAAGATTGAAGGTTTTTGCAAATTCGAAGTCCCGGGTGTCGTGCGCCGGAACCGCCATGATTGCACCGGTGCCGTAGCTGGCGAGCACATAGTCGGCGATCCAGATCGGAATCCGCCGGCCGTCGACCGGATTGATCGCGCAGGACCCGGTGAAGGCGCCGGTCTTTTCGGTGGCAAGTTCGGTGCGGGCAAGGTCGGTTTTGGCCGCGGCCTCCGCCTGATATTTTTCGACTTCGGCGCGGTGTTCCGGCGTGGTGAGTTTCGGAACCAGCGGGTGTTCGGGCGCGAGCACCATGTAGGTGGCGCCGAAGAGGGTGTCGGGCCGCGTGGTGTAGACGGTGACCGCTTCGCCGCAGTCGGTCATGAACCGGACCTCGGCTCCGGTGGATTTTCCGATCCAGTTGCGCTGCATCTCCTTGACGCTTTCCGGCCAGTCGAGGAGGTCGAGGTCTTTGAGCAGCCGTTCGGCGTATTCGGTGATCCGGAGCATCCACTGCTTCATCGGTTTGCGGTAGACCGGGTGGTTGCCGCGTTCGCTGCGTCCGTCGATGACCTCCTCGTTGGCCAGCACGGTCCCGAGCGCCGGGCACCAGTTGACCGCGACCTCATCGAGGTAGGCGAGTCCTTTTTTGTGGAGCTGCATGAAGATCCACTGAGTCCACTTGAAATAGTCGGGACTGGTGGTGTCGATTTCGCGGTCCCAGTCGTAGCTGAAGCCGAGCGATTTGATCTGGCGGCGGAAGTTGTCGATGTTTTTGCGGGTGGTGACCGCCGGATGGGTGCCGGTTTCGACCGCGTACTGTTCCGCGGGCAGTCCGAAGGCGTCCCACCCCATCGGATGGAGCACGTTGAACCCCTTCATCCGCCGGTAACGGCAGACGATGTCGGTGGCGGTGTACCCCTCGGGATGGCCGACGTGAAGCCCCGCCCCGGAGGGGTAGGGGAACATGTCCAGCACATAGTATTTCGGTTTCGGATCGAGGTCGATCGCCCGGAAGGTCCGGTTGGTTTCCCAGTAGTGCTGCCACTTCTTCTCGATCGCGGTAAAATCGTATTCGCGGGCCATTTTCGCTCCTTCGCTGTTGTGAAAACCGTGTTTTCCCATAAGATACACGCATTCGGCTTTTTTGCCAACGCGGGAACCGCCGCCGGCGGGGTTTTCAGAAGAATTCTACCGTTTCGGCGCGCGACCGGTCGATTCCCGCACCACCAGTTCGGTCGGAAGCACTTCCCGTTCCGGCGGCCTCTCTCCGGGGCTGGCGAGGATGCGGTCCACTGCCCGGGCGGCCCGGTAGCCCGCCTC
>ERZ779869.3756-NODE-3756-length-11453-cov-17.008159_pt1 | contig 11453 bp, 10 predicted proteins | sample MGYA00511557_ERZ779869 | MGnify/ENA primary metagenome ERZ779869 (study PRJEB29588, sample SAMEA2154620) | human gut metagenome | biome: human gut; feature: human-associated habitat; material: faeces | place: Denmark | collected 2008/2010 ...
ATTTATTAAATGATTTCGCCTTTAAGTATGTGTTTGGCGAAGATTGTAAGGAGGCTAATGATGCATTAAAATCATTACTCACGGTATTTTTATAAAGAAAGGTCAATCATGTGGTTGTTAAGAATTCAGAAATGGTAAAAGACTATAGTAAAATGAAGAGTCTACGATTAGATTTATTAGTCGAATTTGATGATCAAACAACAGTGGATTTAGAAATGCAGTTAAGACAAACTAAAGATAATATGATGAATCGCTTTCCTTATTATTCGGCTAGGCTTCATGGTTCACAAGACATGGAAGGAAAAAGTTACAGTCAATTAAAGGAAACCATTGTCATGATTTTCTTTAATGTGAGTATTTTTGCAAATGATAATATATGTAATACTTTCAGGTATAAATGTGACGGTGACTTACCTTTTGTGAAAGAAGAAAAAGAAGATCGTATGAAGTTACGTACAATAGAAATGCCAAAAGTAGATTTAAATAAGCCTCTTGAAGAAATGAATGAACAGGAAAAGATGATTTATTACTTTTTGAATTGCCACAAAGGAATCGAAGATAGTAAAATTAAGGTGATGATAGAAAGTGATGGGGTGATTCAAATGTTAGAGAAGCGTGTAGAAACGATATCGGATGATCGTTGGAAGAAAATAATAGAAGATTTTCAAAAATTACATGAAAATGAAGAACGAATTGAACTACAGCTTGAACTTGAAGAAGCTCAAAGACAGATGAAAGAGGCTCGTAAAGACAAAGAAGAAGCGCGTAAAGAAAAAGAAGAAGCGCGTAAAGAAAAAGAAGAAGCGCGTAAAGAAAAAGAAGAAGCTCATAAAGAGAAAGAAGAAGCTCATAAAGAGAAAGAAGAAGCTCATAAAGAGAAAGAAGAAGCAAGAAAGGCAATACTAGAAGCTGATAAGAAAGTGAAACAAATGGTTTGCAAGATGTATGAAGATGGTTTTAGTCTTGAACAAATTTCTGAATATTGTTCACTAAATGTGTGATGTTAGCATATAAATAGGACTAGTCAAAAAGAGAAAATTTACACCAGTGGTACAATAGAAAGAGGATGATTTACAGACGAAGGAAGGCAAAAAAAATGTCAAATAAAAAGAAACAGTTTGATCAAGAATTTAAACAAAATGCAGTCAATTATTGTTTAACACATCCAGAATTAAGTCGTAAAGAATGTGCTAAAAATTTAGGTATTGGAGATAGTACTTTATACAGATGGAAGCAAGAAGCTAAAGCCAATAACAATCAGGCAGCATTTACTGGTTCAGGGAATCTAACAGAGGCTGAGCTTGAAAACAGACGTTTAAAACGTGAATTAAAGGATACGCAAGATGCTCTTGAAATTCTAAAAAAAGCCATCAGCATTCTGGGAGAATAACACAAGTTCTGTACTGTCTTGTTTCTGAAGAGTCTAAGGTCGACAAAGACTTTTCAGTGACTGGAGTGCTATGTAAGCTACATTTGTCAAAATCAGGATATTATAATTATTTACACCGAAAACCAAGCAAGCAATCTATATCTAAGAAAAATAGGATGCAAGCGATTCAAACTATATATGATGATAATCATCAAATTTATGGTGCACCAAAGATAGCAAAAGAGATGCAGAAGAAAGGCGAAAAAATATCACAAAGAACTGTAGGTGTATATATGCGAGAAATGGGTATCAAAGCCTGTTACATTAAACCATATGTAAAAACAACCTTTGATAGTGATTTTTCAACAAAGCTGCATAACATATTAAAAAGAGACTTTTCACCAAGCAAGCCAAATGAGGCATGGTGTACAGATATAACGTATATATTTACCTTGGAAGGATTTGTATACCTTACAAGTGTAATGGATCTATATTCAAGAAAAATAATTGCATGGACATTATCAAGAACATTGGAAGTGGAAGAAGTATTGAAATGTATAGAGATGGCTAGAAAGCGCAGAAAAACAGCGAATCCTGTAATTATTCATTCGGATAGAGGAGTACATTATACAAGCAAACTTTATAAAAAATTAACGGCAGGACTGATTCTAAGTTATTCAAAAAAAGGCACACCATGGGATAATGCATGTATAGAATCTTTTCATTCAGTAATAAAAAGAGAATGGTTAAATCGTACTTTAATTTATGATTATGATCATGCATATGATTTGTGTTTCGAATATATTGAAACATTCTACAACACAATACGAATTCATAGTCATTGCGGTTATGAATCGCCAAATCAATATGAGAATAATTATTATTCAAAACATTAGAATTTAAAATTTATCTATTTTATGAGTCCTTTTTCTTGACGTAGTACCAGTGGATGAAATTCAGGTGTTGATAAAATCATAAATTTTCTGTTGCATTTAAAAAAATGTTTGTTTATAATAAAGCCATCCTTTGTAGAGGCAATGAAAAGAAGAAGTAGTCGTGGATGCTGCTGATAGTGAGTTCCTGATGGTGGAAATGGAACAGTAAGCACAGGGTGAACGTGTCTTAGAGCTAAGCTTTCGAAGATTGAGGAAGCTTCGGATACTCCCGTTATGAGTTAAGGGCTTGTACATTAGTGCAGGAAATAAGGTGGTACCGCGATTTTATAGTCGTCCTTGTATATTCAAGGACGGCTTTTTTTATTAGAAGGGAATGGTAGATATGAAAAAAGGATTTAAATTAATTTCGGCATTTTTAGTAAGTTTTATGATCATGATGTCTAGTATTATGCCTGCATTTGCCGATGAAACAGATACATCAACAACAGGCGATTTATTAGACAAGATTCAAGAAAGAGGAGAATTGATTGTAGGTACATCTCCTGATTTTCCACCTAATGAATTTATTGACTCAACAAAAACAGGACAAGCGCAATATGTAGGTTCTGATATTGAATTAGCAAAATATATTGCGAAAAAGATGGGTGTTAAATTAACAATCAAAGCCGCAAGTTTTGATACAGTTTTGGCAAATCTTCAAACTGAAGAAATTGATTTAGCAATTACTGGATTAGCTTATACACCAGCACGTGCGCAACAGATGGAAATGTCTATTGGATACAATATGACAGAGGATACTGGTGGACAGGCTGTTATTATCGCAAAAAAAGATGCAGATAAGTATAAGAAGTTAACAGATCTAACTGGCTTAAAGGTGGCTGCTCAACAAGGATCAATCCAGCAACAATATACAGAAGATCAAATTCCGGACGCAAAACTACAATCCATTTCAAGTATTGATGATGGTGTTGCCCTATTAAAGAATGGTACGGTACAAGCTGTTGCATGCTCTGAAGGTACAGCTGATGAATATATTGAAAAGAACTCTGAACTTGCGAAGTTAGATGAATTATTCAATATTGATCAAGATTATGCAGGTAATCGTGTGGGTGCTCCTTTAGGTGAAAAGAGATTGATGAAAGAAGTCAATAAAATTTTAAAGGAAGTCAATAAAAAAGGTTTATATGAAGAGTGGTATAAAGCGGCAAAGAAACAGAGTAGTGAACAATTTACTTTAACAGCGACTGGATTCTTTGGAACATGTGTTCAAATCGTTCAATATTGCTGGCCACAATTATTAAAAGGTTTAGGAATTACTTTAGGACTTGCTGCTATTACTGTTATTTTTGGTACAATTATTGGTGGATTATTTGCCCTAGTAAAACTATCAAAGAATAAAATCGTACAAGCGATTGCGGGTGTATATGTAGAATTGATTCGTGGAACACCACTATTACTACAATTATGGTTGTTCATCAATATTTTCTCTTATTTGACAAATGGAAATATGCCAATGATCGTGAGTGTAATTATTGCCCTTGTCATTAATTCAAGTGCATATGTGGCTGAAATTATTCGTTCAGGTATTCAATCTGTGGATAAAGGACAAAGAGAAGCGGCCAAATCACTTGGTATGTCAAATGTACATATGATGACTAAAATCATTATTCCTCAAGCTATCAAGAATATCTTGCCTGCCCTAGGTAATGAATTCGTTATGATGATCAAGGAAACATCTTTGGCAAGTACATTCTATATTGGAGAATTAATGACTGTTAACAGTGTTATTAAATCGGCTACTTATAAATCCATTGAACCATTAGTAATTGTTGGTTTGATCTACTTTATTGTTACATATTCATTATCAAAATTAATTAAATACATGGAAGGGAAGTTGAGTGTCAGTGACTAAGGAACTAATTGTTGTAAAAGACTTACATAAAAATTTTGGAGATCTTGAAGTATTAAAAGGAATTGATCAAACAATCCATCAAGGAGAAGTTGTTAGTATTATTGGACCTAGTGGTTCAGGAAAATCTACTTTCTTACGTTGTCTTAACTTATTAGAAAAACCATCTAGTGGACAAATCATTTTCGAAGGTATAGATATTGCAGCTGAAAATGTTGATATTGATACACATCGTAAAAAGATTGGAATGATCTTTCAGCACTTTAATGTATTTCCACATTTAACAGTTTTAGAAAATATTACCATCACACCAATTCTAGAACTTAAAACACCAAAGGCCCAAGCTGAAAAAGAAGCAATTGAATTGCTTAAAAAAGTAGGCTTGGAAGATAAGAAGGATGAATATCCAAGAAAATTATCTGGTGGACAAAAACAGCGTCTAGCTATTGTTCGTGCTCTAGCTATGCATCCAGATGTAATTTTATGCGATGAACCAACAAGTGCATTAGATCCAGAAATGGTAAAAGGTGTACTAGAAGTCATTAAAGAATTGGCGGATCAAGGAATGACAATTGTGATCGTAACACACGAAATGGGATTTGCCCGTGAAACAAGTGATCGCGTATTATTTATGGATGAAGGTATTATTCAAGAACAAGGAACTCCAGAAGATATCTTTGAACATCCACAAAATCCAAGAACCATCAAATTTTTATCGCAAGTACTATAAGCTTGGGCACATGTTCAAGCTTTTCTTATGGTATAATTTAATAAATTGGAGGAAATTGATATGAATTCAGAATGGTCATTAGACATATTGTACAAGGGATTTGATGATCCTAAATTTAGTGAAGATCTAACATCTTTTGAAAAGAAGGCAAAAGAATTGGATGAACTTTCAAAGACTTTAAGTCATGGAAATGAAAAGAAAGATCTTCTTCAAATTGTTAAAGTATTAGAAGAGTTTGAATTATTAGAAAAACATTTGAGTTGCTTTGGATCTTTGAGTCAATCCACAAATACGGCGAATGCGAAAGCGGCAGCAGCCATTGATAAAGTAGCTACTATCGCAAGTACAGCCAGTAAGGCTATGGCTGTATTCTCTCGCTATATTGCGGATATGAAAGATTTAAACAGCTATTTAGATTGTCCGGAACTTTGTGAATACAAATATTTTTTAAATGATATTCACGAAAGCGGAAAATATTTGTTAAGTGAAGACGTAGAAGAGGCACTTGCCAAAATGAATATTTCTGCAGGTTCTGCTTGGGAGAAGCAACAAAGTCTACTCACAAGTTCATTGGAAGTGGAATATGATGGTAAAAAGTTACCTTTGGCATCTGTTCGTAATCTAGCGTATGATGCAGATAAAGAAGTTCGTAAAGCTGCCTATGAAGCTGAACTTAAAAGTTATGCACCTATTGCGGATGCAGTAAGTTTTTCTTTAAACAACATTAAACTACAAGTGATTACCGAAGCTAAAATGCGTGGCTATACAAGTCCAATGGATATGACGCTACACCAGTCTCATGTATCCCAGAAAACATTAGATGCACTTCTTAGTGCAATGCAGAAATACTTGCCAGTATTCCATACGTATTTGAAAAGAAAAGCTGAAATGTTAGGGTATGAAAATGGCCTTCCTTGGTATGAATTATTTGCGCCAATTGGAAAATCAGCTACGACAAGTTTTACTCCAGAAACTACAAAAGAATATTTGGTTAATCATTTTAGACCATTTTCTGATGACTTGGCCAATATGATGGAAGAAGCTTTTGACAATAACTGGATTGATTTTTATCCACATAAAGGAAAAGTTGGTGGAGCTTTCTGCTGCAATATGCCGTTTGCGAAACAATCACGCGTATTAACTAATTTTGATGGAGGACTTGGAGACGTAGTTACTTTGGCTCATGAACTTGGACATGCATATCATGGATTAAACATTGAAAGTCATAGACCATTAAATTGGGAGTATTCTATGCCAGTTGCAGAAACGGCAAGTACATTCAATGAAAATATCATTATGAATGCAGTGATTGATGAAACAGAGGATAAAGAAGTTAAACTAGGTTTGATTGAAAATCAGCTTCAAGACTTATGTCAGATCATCTGTGATATTTATTCTCGTTACTTATTTGAAAAAGCCGTATTTGACAGAAGAAGTGATGAGTTCTTATTCAAGGATCAGTTGAATGAAATTATGTTGGACGCACAAAAACAAGCTTATGGCGATGGACTTGATCCAAATTGTTTACATCCATATATGTGGGTTTGTAAATCGCACTACTATTCTTCAGATCTAAGTTATTATAACTGGCCATATGCTTTTGGTGGATTGTTTGCGCGAGGCTTAGTTGTGAAATATCAAGAGATGGGTAAAGAAAAATTCGTTCCTAAATATAAAGAGATGTTACACACAACAACGGTTGCATCGGTAGAAGATACAGCTAAAGTATTGGGTATTGATTTAACGGATGAAGCTTTCTGGATTTCTGCATTAGAAACCGCAAAATCAAGAATTGAAGAATTTATCGAATTGTCGAAATAATTGCTTGGAAACAAGCAATTTTTTCTGCAAAAGTTCACAAATGATGATATAATCTATTGCGTTCGAATTTTTTCAAGGAGAGATTTAATGAGTACAGAAATGTTGATGAAAAATAGAGAACGTTTTATTAAAAACGTAAACAGTAATGAGAATGGTGCAGCCGCCCTTTCTTTAAGATTATTTTGTTACGCTAGATTTATGGCAGTAAAAAACCCGTATGCAGAAACGCATGACTGGGTATATGAAAACGAATTGACTAGTGTCCAAGCCAATCAATATGTATTCCGCTTACTGGATGGAAGTACAGAAAGACCATCTATGGATATGTTGATTCGTAAATTAAAAAGTGTTCGTTTGGTTCGTGATAGTGAAATGAATGGTAGAAAAATTTATGTCATCAAGTTCACGGATATCGAAATGGAAGAATTGATGAACAAGAGCATTATTGATAAACCAAGCGAAAAGTTATTAAAAGAAAAGAAGTCTTCTGTAAAGAAAGAAAGAGAAGAAGTAGTAAATTCATCTTGGAAGGACATCTTTTTGAAAAACAGTAAAGGTGAGAACTTACAGATGTTACGTTTCTGGTTCTATATTCAGTATAATGCTGAAAAGAATGGAAAGAAATATGTTTCTAGAAGCCTAGCGTTAAGTGAAAGTGCGATTGAATATGTGTATAGGGGTATTCCTAAAAGAATGGAAGTTTTGCAGGATTTATTTGCACAAATGAAACAGATAAAGCTGGTTAAAGAAGATGTAGTTAAAAACGAAATAGTAGTTCGTCCAGCTAAACTAGAAGGTTTAGAAATCAAAAATTATATTAAGGATAAGCCTGTTGATTTAATGAGCTTTAATTACACGAATGTATAAGAAAACGACGAGATTTAGTTCTCGTCATTTTTATATATTTTATAATTGTTTTTGCCTGTTCGTTTTGTTTGATACAAGGCTTGATTGGCATGGCGATACAGTTCCATAAAGGTTGTTCCATCTTTAGGGGCAAAGGCAATTCCAATGCTGATGGATAATTTGAAATCTTTTAATTCTTCAATCTTTAATTCATTGACTTTTTGAAGTAGAGACTGAATTCTAGATTCAGCAATATTTTCATCTTGAATTAGAATAATAAATTCATCTCCTCCAATTCTTCCAACAATATCACTTTGTCTAAAATGATTCTTAAAGAGTAAGCCCAAGTTTTCTAAGACTTTATCACCTACCGCATGACCATAATTATCATTAACAGATTTAAAGGCATCTACATCAAGAATCAAGAAACAACAATGTTCTTTATTATTTAGTTTTTGATCAATGAGTTTTTGCGTTGTTTCCTTATTGAAAACGGAAGTTAATGGATCGATTTCAGATAAATGAATCAAATACTTATTTTCTCTTGAACTTGAATGAGCCAAATACACTATAAGACTCAATACAATCAATCCTAAAAATGTTGCCAATAAAGTTTCATAGTGAATAATAAATGTATATGATTCTTGAGCTGCATGAACCGGTACGATATAGCCGACCATCCAATCATTGATTTTTAGTGGGGAATAAGCTAAATATAAAGATTCTTTCTTTTTTGTTTGAATCAAGACAAAATCTGATTTTTGATTCTTAAAGTCGGTTTTGATTTTCTTTTGATTACAGACATTAAATAAATTATCGACTGTATTTAGTTTATGTTTTTTTTCATACTGTTTATTTCTAGTGATTAGATTTCCATCTTGATCGACAATAAAACTTTTTCCTTGTCCCTCAAACAGATCATCAAACAACATATTGCCTAGTTTTGTGACATTGTAAGAACCGCCTACTACACCAATGACTTGTCTATCTCTAAAGATGGGTACGCATAAAATAACACGTGTTTGTTGATCAACACTGCTTTCTAAAGGATCTGAAAGAGATTGTTTGCCTTGCATAGATTCTTTAAAATATCGACGATGAGCTACATTTTTTATGACTTCATTATCATATAGAGCATTTCCATTTGGATCGATGATTGCCGTTCGATTTAAATCTGTATTATGCATAAAGGCTTGAATTAAAGAAACATTATCCTCTGAAAATAAATCTTGAGATTTAGATAGTTCTTGTGCAAGTACATTTAAATAGGAATAGTTGATATTTAATATTGTATTTAAATGCTCACTTTGCCTTACAACATTGGTAATCAGAGTTTTTCTAGAATTATTTTCAACCGCAATTGAAACGCCGTTAAAGAAGATTGCGATTCCCATAATCAAAGTCAAAATGAAAGTGATAATTGCGACAATATAGTTCGTAATGAATTTTTTTCTTGGAAAATAATGATCTTTCATATGGGAACTCCTTTTTCTAATTATATCAAGAATTATGTTAAAAGAGTATTAAATTATATACAACTAACTATTATTTGTGAAATCTATCACATTTTCGTGTATTATATAAGGTATAAAGAAAATTGCTCCCAACATTAAGAGAATTCTGCGTGAAAGGTGCTTATAAGAAATTTGTAAGTAGAACTATGGCTATGCTCTTTTTGTGTGTGGAGTATAGCTTTTTTCTTTAAGAAGGAGATGAATATGGAAACACGTGTTGCCGTGATGGGAATTATTGTAGAAGATACAAATGCAGTGAATCTATTGAATGAAATTCTTCATGAATATAGTGAATATATTATTGGAAGAATGGGAATACCTTACAAACAAAAACATATAAGTGTAATTTCAATTGCGTTAGATGCCCCACAAAATACAATTGCTGCTTTGGCAGGTAAATTAGGAAATATACAGGGAATTAGTGTGAAAACAGCTTATTCCAATGTGATTAGCCATGATTGAAGCATATCGATTGATTGATAAACTTGAAAGAGAACACTCTTTAAGTTTATTAGAATATAAAACTTTAATTGAAGCTGAAAATGATGCTTTACGCTTATATGCTGCTAATAAAGCGAAAGAACAATCTACGTTAATATATGGAAATTCAGTCTATGTACGTGGACTTATTGAAGTAGGAAATTATTGTCGCAACGACTGCTTCTATTGTGGAATTCGCAAGTCCAATTTAAATTGTGATCGCTACATATTAGTCGAAGAAGATATTTTGCATTGCTGCAAAGAAGGTTATGAACTTGGTTTTCGCACTTTTGTTTTGCAAGGTGGCGAAGGAATTTATAAAAAGAATTTTGTCACAAATGTAGTTCAAAAGATTCGTAGTGAATATCCAGATTGTGCGATTACCCTTTCTTTAGGTGAAGAAGATAGAGATACATATAAGGCTTGGTTTGATGCGGGAGCCAATCGTTATTTATTAAGACATGAAACGGCTAGTAAAAATCATTATGAAAAGTTGCATCCAAAAAATATGTCTTTTGATCATCGTATGCAGTGTTTAAAAGACTTAAAGGAAATTGGCTATCAAGTAGGATGTGGCTTTATAGTAGGTTCACCTTATCAGACAAGTGAAACTTTGGCGATGGATTTGAAGTATATTGAAACATTTAAACCTGACATGTGTGGTATTGGTCCTTTTATTTCCCAAAAGGATACACCGTTTAAAAATATGACATGTGGAACTTTGAATCAAACTTTATTCTTATTGTCTTTGATTCGTTTGATTCAACCAAATATTTTACTTCCTGCTACAACAGCTTTAGGAACGATTGATCCTCAAGGAAGAGAAAAGGGAATTCTTGCGGGGGCCAATGTAGTTATGCCAAATTTATCGCCGGTGAGTGTCAGAAAAAAATATGCATTGTATGATAATAAAATTTGTACAGGCGAAGAGAGCGCAGAATGTAAAGATTGTTTATCAAAGCGTATGGATTCAATAGGATACAAGATCGTAACTGATCGTGGAGATATTAAAAAATAAAAGAGGAGATATAAAAAATGAGTAATTATAACCCAAAATCATTAAAGGCAGAAGAATTTATTAGTCATGAAGAAATTCTTGAAACAATTGAATATGCCGAAAAGAACAAACATAATGTGGAATTGATTGATCAAATTTTAAATAAGGCTCGTCCACAAAAGACAGAGCATGGTGTTCATTGTGAAGGTTTAACGCACCGTGAAGCAAGTGTACTTTTAGCTTGTGACATTCCTGAAAAAGTAGAAGAAATGTATAAGCTTGCCAATGAAATTAAACAAGCATTCTATGGAAATCGTATTGTGATGTTTGCCCCATTATATTTATCAAATTATTGTGTAAATGGATGTGTATATTGTCCTTATCACATGAAGAATAAACATATTAAACGTATTAAATTAACACAAGATCAGATTCGTGATGAAGTTATAGCGCTACAAGATATGGGACATAAACGTTTGGCTATTGAAGCAGGCGAAGATCCAGTACACAATTCAATCGAATATATCTTGGATTCTATTAAAACTATTTATTCGATTCAACACAAGAATGGTGCCATTCGCCGTGTCAATGTAAATATTGCGGCTACAACGGTAGAAAATTATCGTAAATTAAAGGAAGCTGGAATAGGAACTTATATCTTATTCCAGGAAACATACAATAAAAAGAGTTATTTAGAGTTGCATCCGACAGGACCTAAACACGATTATGACTATCATACAGAAGCTATGGATAGAGCCATGGAAGGTGGAATTGATGATGTTGGATTAGGTGTATTATTTGGTTTGGAAGGCTATCAATATGAATTTGCCGGCTTAATGATGCATGCAGAACACTTAGAAGCTGTTCATGGTGTAGGTCCACATACAATTA
>ERZ779869.3764-NODE-3764-length-11438-cov-8.863305_pt1 | contig 11438 bp, 8 predicted proteins | sample MGYA00511557_ERZ779869 | MGnify/ENA primary metagenome ERZ779869 (study PRJEB29588, sample SAMEA2154620) | human gut metagenome | biome: human gut; feature: human-associated habitat; material: faeces | place: Denmark | collected 2008/2010 ...
ATACACATCTTCCAAGACCTAACGATGTGTAAACGAATGCTCAAGCATTCTACTACCCGGTGGCAGTTCTAATTTCGGATATTATATCATAATTTTCACACAATATCAAATGTTTCTATTTGCGAGATAATATTATACCATTTTTTATCGTTTTGTCAACAAAAATCATTCGACAAAATTCTACTTTTTTGATATATAAATTTTCTTAAAATGTGCTAAAAAATGGCTTGCGACAATCGATTTAGAGCCTTTTTTATTTTTAATTAATATACTTTCATGCCTTGATTTTGGCTATATTTTAAGTACTTGACCCACTTTTATTAAATTTGGATTGTTTCCTATTACACTTCTGTTATTGTTATATATTGTTTGCCAAGTTGTATTATATTTTTGTGCTATCTTAGATAGGTTGTCCCCTTTTTGTACAATATAAGTTGTAGTTGTATTTGTTTCTACAGGTGTTAAATATTTATTTGCCACATATCCTACTATGTTATTATATTGAATTTTATCCCAAGCATATCCATTAGCATTTGCACAATTTTCTTCTATTACAGACACCTCTTTTTTATAAGGTATTGCTCCTAATCTGTTTGAAGTAGTATTTGCATTTGCTCTTATATTTAATCCTGCTGTTGTATTTACGTATTTTACATTTGAAACAACTTCTGGAATTGTTTCTTCTGCACTCTCAATAATATATGCTGGTCTGCATATCGCAAATATACATTTATTATCTTTACTTACATTTCTTCTTTCTACAGCATCGTTTTTGTTTCCTTCTATTGTAGTTATAATATTACTGTTTACATTCTCTACTATTCCTACATGGTCTGGTGCTGTGTTTCCTGTCCAAATAAAGAATATTATATCCCCTGGTCTTGCTTCTGAATTTGGAACAACTTGTCCTTTATTTTTAAACCAATTATATGCAGCTGGGCAAGAAGCCATTTTAGGGATTATTTCTTCTCCTATTTCTGCTTTATTGGCTATCCACCATATAAACATTTGACACCATGGATTATAGTTTAGCCCATAATCTGCACCATATTTTGTATTATTATTTGTACCTTCTTTATAGCCTAATTCTCCTCTTGCTATATTTAAAATCTTATTTATCATAATTTATTCCTCTCCTTTATTTTCTTTTCTTGTAAAGAAATATGTAATTACTGCTCCATAACTTGTACAATACAAAGCCAATATTTCTTTTGGTGGATTAACGTTTGGTACTAATAATAAAACTATTAATCCTATTGTCATTACAATTGTTACAAATGATTTTACATCGTTCCATGCTTTCTTCATTTTTCATCCCTCCTATTTCAAACCTAATTTTACATACAACAGCCCTAGCAAGACTGCTATTATAGAATAAAATACATAGTGAATCAGGTTGTCCCATTTTTTACTTTTTTCTTTATCATCTTTATTTGCTTCTTCTGATATAGCTTTATCGTGCTTATCTAATTTCTCATTTATTCCTTCAACATTTTTTTCAACATTTTCCATTCTATAAGCCATTTTCTCCATTATTGAATATGTTTTTTTTAGTTCATTTATTTCTGTTTCGTGTTCATCCAGTCTATGATGTGCAGATTTATCGCTTTGTTCTACTTTGATTATTCTTTCTAATATCTTTGTATTTTCCACTTTCTGTACCTCCTAGTCCACAAAGAAATTTGCTTCAATACTTACCCAATTATTCTGCGTATATTGTGCTAGACTTATTTCTCCTCCTGTTGTTATATATGCTGATACGAAAGTATCTGACATATTAAACATTAAATATGGGATTTTTTGTGGTCTTATTCCTTCTGGTAAAATCAATACCGTTTTGTTTGTATTGTTGTTTGAATTTTTTATTAATCCACGTAAATATATTTGATTGTTTACTTTTTTGTATTGTGCGTTATAGTAGTTGCCTCCAAGGTTTCTCCAATCAGTATTAAGTTCCAAATCTGTCCATTCGGTTCCTTCTATTTTTTTTACTATGTTCTTTCCATCTACTTGACAACTTCCACCCTCCTCAGTATCGTATGGTGCACCAAAGCCCACACCATTTTTATGTACTGCTATACCAGGTTTACCAGAACCCAGAGTAAGTGGATATGTATATGTTGATAATTTATCTGTAATTACTATTTCAATATCAAAACTATCATCTCTAGTAAATCCTTCTGCTCCTAAGTCTCCTTTTATTGTTGTAGCTAAACTGTATGAATTTCCACTTTTAACTGGTGTTAAATTTTGATTACTTTCACTCCATGTGTTCTCGTTTGATTTTTTATATTTATATTTACAACTAATTATATCGTTTTGTACTGCTCCAAAACTGTTATTCCAGATATCCCCATTAAATTCTAAAGTTACTTCTGTTTCTACTCCACCAGTTCTAGTTGCTTTTGCTTCTTTTATATTTATTTCTGTATATTTTTTATAGTTGTCATCTGACACAAAAATAGGTTTTGATTTAGTTAATTTTCTACTATCTTGTGCAAACATCATAAAAACTTTTTCTGTTGCAGTTATTGCAGGAGAAGTGGTTACATTTGCCGTATTAGAAAAGGCTGCTTCTGCTTGATTGTCTCCAATATTTAAAATATACTTAGACATAGTAGCGCCTTTTTTTGCTACTGCTTTATTAGCTGTACTTATAATTCCTGTTATTTTTGAATAGTTTTTTACAACTATTTGATTATTACCCGTCAATGCTAATGTCTTTTCATTTGTGTCTTGGTATGTCCAATTATCAAATGTTGGATTTGCGTTTATAAGTATCATTTGTCTAGACAATGTAGAATAATAAGTTACACCATTAATTACAGTTTTTACGTAAAAAATTACATTTAATACATTATCTATTACAACAGCATTTCTTAATGTTTCTCTTTCACTATCAGTTAATTCAAATGTATAAGATGAACCTGTCATGCTAATATCTCTATATGGAACATCATCTCTTGAACCAGTCAGAGATATACATGCTTGTAATGACGTAACAGCCGTTCCCGCTGGGTTGCTATATGTTATTGTAGGATTTTCTTCGTCATCAAAATCAGGTGCAGCTAATATGCTGGCTACTGGTTCTATATATCCAGGAACACTTATATTTATATCTGTAGTCGTATCATAATCTCCCGAAGGGTCATTATTTTTACTTTCCATTATCAGCCTTAGACCTGGAATATAACTATTTTTTGTATTAAATGTATACCAACCTGTTTCACTTGGGTAATATGTATAAATATCAAATTTGTTTGGTGAGTTTTCTTTTACTAGGCTATCTTCTACTAGTACTCCATAATTAAGCCATAATTGTTTTAAATATAAGTTATATCCAAATGTTGTTGTACTGCTCTGTAAATAACTTCTTAATCGAAATCTTACTCTAACTTCTTGTGCATATGTATTAGGTCTTTCCACTTCATAAGCCAAATCATATCTTACTATTCCAGATTTTAAGCCTTCCCATATATTTGTATATGCCATTTTTTACTCCTTTCTACAATAAACTATTTATCCATACTTGGTCGCTTACTTTTTGAATTAAAAGTCCAGATACTTTAGCTTGTCCTCTTACAACAAGTTCTTCTGTTTCGGTTCCTTTATCTGTTGCTTCGTTAACTACTTTTCCAGTAGCCTTGTTAAATGTTCTGTTTCCGTCTGCATCGATTCTATGATAAGTGTTTTTAGCACTACTGTTTACTTGTATTCCTTTTCCAATTGTTACTGTATCTGTTCTCGTTTCATTAGCATTTTGAGACCAAGATAATTTTGCTTTTCCTACATTTACCATTAAATCTGATATGTATAAGCTGTTATCTGTATCACTTATAAATTCTATTTCTATTACATTTGTTTTTACCTCAAAAGCCTGTTCAAATTCTGCCCAGTCTGTTTCTGTTAAATCGTATGTTATGCCATTAATTTTGACTTGACATACTGCAAGTTCTAATAGCTTTTTATAATTAAAACTACAAGTATAAAAACCATTTTTTACACTTTGTGTTTGTTTTGCTGAACCGTTATTTAGTACATAGCCAGTTTGGCTTATTGAATTTTGCATTATCTCTGTATCTGAATATTCTTCTAATCCATTGCTGTTATCCCAGAAATCTAAACTATAATAGAAGATATTATTTCCACCTGTGTTTTTTAGTTCTGAAGACCAACCTTCTATTGTTTGTTTTACAGTACTAATTTCTGAATTAATTGTCTTAACTTCTCCTGTCAGTTCATCAGTTTTTGAAGTTATATCTGACACCTGAGTTATTACTCCATCGACAGTCATTTTTTGGTCTGCTAATTTCTCAGTTGTTTTGGTATAATTTCTCTCAGCATTTTGCTTTGTCTCATACATACCTGATAAGCCATTATCTCTGGCATAAACTATATCTAATTCTGCGTCACTAAATATATTTGTTACGTTTTTATATGTATGTAATTGTTCTATCTTATCCCAAGCTTCTTGCTGTTCTGCTGTGTATGGGACTATTTCTTCTTCTGATAGTTCATATTCTACTGTGACAGGTGTGCCGTTTGAGTATTGTTCAGATAAATAAGCTTTAAATTGCTCTAATGTTGTTGCTTTATTAACATTAAGTCTTAAAGCAATATAAGTAATGCCATCTAAAGCTGCATAATAAATACCTTCTATATCTTCTGTGGCGTCGTTGACATTAGCAAAGTGCGAACATAAAGCATTTTCTTGGCTATTCATCTTCATAATAGGAGGACTTATTTTATAACTAAATCTTTTTGTTATAATTTGATTACTAGTAGATGTCAATACCCAGTCTTCATTACCTCTAAGAACAACTTGTGTTCTCTTATGATGTATTCCATCACTTGCTAGATAACTGTCTTTGTATAGCTTTTGTCCTTCTGCTAATGGGAAGTAGACTGTTTGTTCTTTGTATGGTTCGTATGTCATATCTTCATCGTTTATAGTTACTATTGTGTTTTTATAACGTGAAGAACTATTGCTACTAGGAATAGCCTTATCGCTATATAATAAATATCTTATTGCAGTTATTCCTTCTTGAACAGTATAAACAATGTTAGAAACAGAAATACCATCTGAGTAATTTTTAATGCTTGCTGTAATCCAACCGTTTCCATTATTTGTTTGAATAACAATTTGTCCATTGTTATCTAAAATAATAGAATTTATTCTATACACATCATTTATTTTTGGATTGTTGAAAACATATATTACTGAAGGTGTCGTATTTGTCGCTGTAGATGATACTGTTACAATATCATTATCTGAAGCTATTGTAGCCATATTGTTACTGCTTGGATTATTAATATTTAATCTGTTCTTTCCTGTTACTTTTACTGCTAATGAATTATATGGAACATATTCTGGAATTGTTGATGCTGTATACGTTCCTTCTACATTTTCTATTTTAGCTGGGTAATCTGGACTTGGGCTTGCTCCATATTGTTCTGGTGTTGTAACACTTTCTCCAATTTCTAGTTGTGGGAATATGGTCCAATTATTGAATATCGTTCCATTTTTTATTGATAATTGACATGGTCTTAAAATTATATCTTCTGTAGGAGTATAAGTTTTTTCGCCTTCCAACAAAAGATAATTTGTCGAATTACCTATCTTTACTAAAGTTCTAATTGTTACATTATCTGAGGAAGTTCCACTTATAACATTTAAAGATTGCGTTAAGCTAGTTCCTGCTGCAATTGTTTTTCCATCAACAAATTGAGTAGTACCATTTGCTATATATAAAGTAGTTGCTTTGCTCGCAGTTCCATTTAAAGTTAGAGTTCCATTACCATTGTTAATCGCTGTCACTCCATTAACAGTTTGAGTGTCATTTAGCTTTAATAAGTTTTTTCCACTTCTTGTAGCTTGATTTGTTTCACCTTTTACTTTTATACTTACTAGTGGTTCATCGCTACTATCTTCTAAGTATATGCTCTTTCCTGTGGCTTCGCCTTGGGTGTTGGTTATGTTGTTTACTCCTTCTACGGCACTGTCTGCTGTACTTTGGGCATTGTTGGCTAGGGTTTCTACTGAGGATACTCGAGATGTTATATTTCCTTGTTCTATTTCAATTTCAGCAATTTGTTTTTCTGTTTCTGATATGAAATTTGCTAATCCTTCTATTCTGCTTACAGACATTGTCCCTGTTGTAATAAAATTAGCATTTATTTGTCCGTCCATTGTTATTGCTACTTCAAATGGTCCTTCATATCCATTTGAACTAAATCCTATTCCTGCTAAGCCAAATCTCCATACATTTTTTGCTTTTTCTTTTGGAATTGCATCTAATAATAGAATTTCATTTTCATCTATATATACATATCCATTTTTATTAAGTGAATTTATTAGATTTGTTTGGTTGTTTATAACAACTTTTTGTTTAGAAATTGCTTGATTAACCTGTTCTATAGTATTTTTTATATTTTCAAATTTAGTCTTGACATCTCTGATGTAATTTCCAAATGTTAAAGACACCACTTTTTCAGAAATCAAGTTATATTCATATTCTAAAACTTCTGTAAAAATATTTACAAAAGGATGTAAAACTTTTATAGTATCTCCTATCTCTAAGTTTCCATTGATGTTAGAAACTATTGTATAGCTTACTTTTGGCACTTTATTTTCTTCTAAATAAGCTTCAGCTTTTTTTCTCAACTCTGCTAGCAAGTTTTCTTCTGTTTGTTCTTCACCTTCTAAGTCTGTTTGAAAGTCTATTATTCTTGTATATTGTTTTTCGTATTGGACATCACTTGTTAAAAATTGTTCTGGTAACATTAGTCCGTCATATCCAACAGGGCAAAGTTTTGTACAAACTGATGACCAATCTTCAAAAATATCAAATCCTTGCATATTTTTACCGTAAGCTATAGTCTCTCCATTATCATTGCCTACTGATGTAAGGAAACTAATATTCCAATTATCTGCGTCAAATACTCCTCCCCATCGTTCCTCAATAATAGTCCATGCTTCTAACAAGGTTTTTCTTATAAAATAAGCCGTGTTAATATTCTCAACATTTGAATACATAGTAAAAGGACTGACACTATCAGTCCTTTCATTTATATAATTTAATGCATTCAATCCATTTTGATTTGTTGGTCTTACGTCTAGTAAAACATAATCTTTTGCATCAAACATTACATGTTCTGCTTTAAATTTAATTTTTCTAGTAGTATAGTTTATTTCTTCTCCAATTCTAAATGCTTGCGGATTTAATTTTGATTTTGTTTTTACTACGCATAATTTATCTTTGCTTATGTAATCTTTATATTTAATAGGTACTTCTACTTCTATATACCAACCATTTAATGATTTTTTCTTAATTTCATTGCATTTGATAGGTTTTATGATTATATTTCCTGCGGTTGAAAAATCTCTATCATTTGCATTAAAAATTTTAATCATAGCCACCTATCCTTTCTTTTGACTTTTATTGTGCAATCTCCTGAATTTAATGTAATAGAATTATTTCCAATCTCTAATTTTGGAAACTCGTAGCCTATTTCTAGTTGTCTATTTCTATTTAACTCTTCATACACTGCTTCTTTTTTCTTACAGTCTATTTCTACATATGTTTCATTTTCTGGGAAATTATATTTAAATCTTACATTTCTTATAGTAATATCTACACTAGACGCACTTCCCCTTTCCAATCTTATAATTGGTCTACTTTTATAATTTCCCTCATTTATAACATTATTTATTACTACGACATAATCGTCTATTGCTTTATTCCAAAAAGGCTCTCTAATAAATTGCGTATCTATAATTCTTATACATGCACTTCTTCGCGGTTCTAATTGATTATAAAATCTTGCTACTGTTTTTCTTCCTTTATATTCAAACTCTCCTTCTCCATTTAGCCAAGCCAAAATATCATCCATTTTTTCTATGTTTAAACATTGAACATATATCGGTCTTTCTACATAAGAATAGCCTAATTCATCGAATATAGCCTCATCACTGCCTTCAATTTCTGTAACTTCATATCTCTGTGCTGCCCTTGCTATAAAGTGTTCTTCTTCTTCAACTACTACTTGCATATCTGTACTTGATATTCCTTTAAATTTAAACATTAAATCACCTCATAAAGTTCGTTTCTTACTAATTTTGCAAAACCATCTTCGTCTAACTCTAATTTACAAGAATTTAAGGCCTTTAAAAATGCTTCGTATAAAATATTAAATAATTTATTGTAATCTATATCTAAACCTGAACTTGAGTTAGAAGTAGTTCCATTTATATTTATGCTTGGATTAATTCCATTTAGAGAATCTAATACATTATCAGCCACTCCTTCTGCTTGTTTGTATAAGCTATCCTCTTCTTCTTCAATTCCTTTCTCCATTCCGTTTCATTACATTTTTGAATATTCCTTTAGTTTTCTTTGATGGAGAATGTATATCAAAAGCTGTCTTCAATCTTGATAAAATACCATTAGCTATTCCTGTTGCTTTTGTAAATAATGAAGGTTCTGCATTTTTCATTTCTTCAAGCATAGGAGACATTGCATTTTTCATTGCCTCCTTTGTTTTTTTAGGCATATTATCATAGCTTTCTAATATTGCGTCAACCATCTCTTGGTTTTCTTCAGAAATATCTCCCCCATACATTTCTGTATTAGCTAGCATGGTCAACCACACACCCAGCTGTTCCGCCTCGCTATCAGACATATTTTTGTACATATCTTTCCAAATTTTTTTTTCTTTCTGTTCATGTTGATAGTTTTCTTGACGAATAGCTTCATTTTTATTTGCCGTAGTTAATAATTTATTGTTTTGAATTCTTTCTATTTCTGCATTATGTCTATTTTCTTCTTGTTCTTGTTCCCAGTTATAATGTTGAATATGTTCATAAAAATCTCTGTCTTGGCTTGCTCTATTAGCATATCCTTGAGCATACACGCTCATAACTTCTGCAATTTCTGCATTGGCAGCATCAATTTTTGCTTGTTTTTGAGCCATTATATTATTATATTCTGTAGCATAGGCTTCGTTTTGCATAGTAGCTTGGTCGCCATATCTTTGATTTAATAAAGCAATTTCTTCTATAGTTCCTTCTTCTATTAACTCTACAGTTGCCTGTGCTTGTTTTTGAGCTGTTGCAATCCACTCTTGAGATTGCACTTTGTATTCTTCGAGGCTTCCTTGAAAAGTTTCAGATGTTGTTACAGCTTGTTGAGTTATTGCTCCTGCAATCTGTTGCTGAATTTCTATTTCTCTATTTTTTAATTCTCGAAGTTTTTCAAAGTATTCATCTAGTTGTTTTATTTCTTCTTGAGTATAATCTCTACGTTCATCAGATGCAGTCTTGCATATTTTTGTTATACTTGCTTGTATTTCATCCATTTGTGTTTGTAATTCTTGTTGTTCTTCTGTTGTTGCAAACATTGTACTATTAAAGCTATCAAGATATCCTTCCGCTGTTTGTAATCCATTATAAAAATTTGAAACGCCATTTCCCATATTTGAGAAAGCTTCTTCTACATCTTTATTAGCTGCTTTAACTGCTATAGCTATACCTGTAACTGCAACCCCTATTGCTGTACATGCTAATCCTACTGGGCTTGTAACTGCTGAAAATACATTCGCTAAGCCATTTACTGCATCAGATGTTGATGTGATTTTTCCACTTGCTACACCTATCGCTTGTACGAATGTTCCTACCCCTTTTGTAACACTTCCGATTGTAGATGTTACTTTTCCTAATATAGTAACTAAAGGTCCTATTGCTGCGACAATTAATCCTATTTTTACTATCATATCTACTTCTTCATCTGATAAACTTTCAAACTTTTCAACCCATTTTCCAAATTTATCAATTATTTTTTCGATATGTGGCATAAGTTTATTTCCAATTGTAATTGCCATATCTTTTAATTTATTTACTGCTATTGTAATTTTACTTTTTAACGTATCATATCTTTTATTTGCTTCGTTTGTTAAAGCAGTGTTGTCTTCCCATGCTTCATTGCCTAATTTTACGGCTTCACTCATTAAATCACTTGAATTTGCAAGTGATAATATAGTATTAGAAAGTCTTACTTCAGTAATTTCCATATCATCTAATATAGCAATGGCTGACTTTCCATTTCTTTCTGTATCATTTAATCCACCTATAAAAGAACTTAATGCAGATACAGCATCTTCTTCAAATGCTCTTTTAAACTCTTTTGTCGTCATTCCTGCCACTTTTGCGAATTGTTCTAATTCATCCCCACCTAATTCTGTTGCTAATTGAATTTTCTTTAATAATTTAGACATTGCAGAGCCACCTGCTTCTGCCTCAATTCCTACAGAGCTCATAGCTGTTGCCAAAGACAGAATTTGTGATTGAGATAATCCTGCCAATTCTCCAGTTGCGGCCAATCGTGTAGCCATACTTACTATATCTGCTTCTGTTGTAGCAAAATTATTTCCTAATGCAACAATTGTAGAACCTAATTTACTATAGTCATCAGCAGACATTTTTGTAACATTAGCAAATTTAGCCAGAGAGCTTGCTGCTTCTTCAGCTGATAGGTTTGTTGAATTTCCTAAATCTATCATTACTCTTGTAAAGTCTAATATATCCTCTGTTTTTATTCCTAATTGCCCAGCCGCTTCTGCTACTGCTGATATCTCTGTTGTGCTAGATGGAATTTCTTTTGCCATATCTCTTATGCCTTGTTTTAATTCTTCCATCTGTTCTGCTGTACCATCTACTGTTTTTTCAACTCCAGCAAATGCATCTTCGAAATCTATTGCTGTTTTTGCACTCATTGTTAATGCTGTTGCACTTGCAGCAGAAAAGGCAGACAATTTCTTGCCCGCCTTTTCTATTTTATCTCCAACATTTTCTATTTTTGTTCCAAACTCTTCAATTTTTTTTCCAGTATTATTAAGTTGACTTTCTATTTCTTTTATTCTATTGTTATAAGTTTCAAGTTTAATTTCTGCATTAGTTAATTCGTTTCGTTTCTTTTTAATGGCTGTTGTGTTTTTATTTTCTGCGTTTTCTAAATCACTCAGCTGCATTTTCAAAGTGTTTACTTTGTCTGTTTGAATTTCATATGCATTTTTTAAATATTCTTGTTCTGCCCTTAGTTTTTCCGTGCTTTTAGTAGAATTATCCCATTGCGCTTGACTTAATTTGAACTGGTTATAATTCTTATTTAATTCAAGATTTACTTCTTGCAAAACTTTCTTAAAATCAACTGCTCCATCTTCTTTAAAGACTAATCCTACACGTTTTAAATCATCTGCCATTTTTTCACCTCTTTTTAAGCATAATAAAAACACCAGTTGTAAAACTGATGCTTACTTATAGTTAAAATACCTACATAAGTAAATATTTTTTATTATTTTAAATTAAAGTTTTCTTTTTTTATTACCACAACATCATTATAATAATACCCATTTGAATAATCAGCTTGTAATGTAATTATTGC
>ERZ779869.3774-NODE-3774-length-11407-cov-8.165698_pt1 | contig 11407 bp, 11 predicted proteins | sample MGYA00511557_ERZ779869 | MGnify/ENA primary metagenome ERZ779869 (study PRJEB29588, sample SAMEA2154620) | human gut metagenome | biome: human gut; feature: human-associated habitat; material: faeces | place: Denmark | collected 2008/2010 ...
GTACTATATAATAGTAATATAACTAAGTATAATCAAAATAACAATAAATTAACCTCAGTAATAATAAATAATAAAGATAACTTAGAAGTAGAAGGAGTATTCTTAGCCATAGGTAGTACTCCTAATAGTGAAATATTTAATGTAAATAAAGATAATAACTATATAATAGTAGACTCTAATTACATGACTAATATAGATAAAGTATATGCAATAGGAGATGTAATAAAAAAAGATTATTACCAGTTAAGTACAGCCTCTAGTGATGCCGTAGTAGCAGCTTCAAATATAATAAAAAGAGAAAATAAAAACTCATAAAACATTTACAAATAGATAAAATTATGATATCATTAAATTGTAATAATTGAAGGAGGAAAAAAATATGAATATTGGAACAATAATTATTATCATAGTAGTAGGAGTTTTACTTATTCTAGTATTTTATGCTATTGGCGTATACAATAACTTAATAAATGCTAGAAATAAAGCAAAAGATCAATTCTCTCAAATAGATGTACAATTAAAGAGAAGAAGTGATATGATTCCTAATTTAGTAGAAACAGTAAAAGGATATGCTAAACATGAAGAAAAAACACTAAAAGAAGTAGTTGAAGCAAGAAATAAAATGGCTACTGCTAGTGGCATTAATGAAGAAGTAGAAGCATCTAATGCCGTAACAAGTGCATTAAACAAATTATTTGCTTTGTCTGAAGCCTATCCCGAATTAAAGGCTAATGAAAACTTTATGTCATTACAAGCTGACTTAAAAGAAACAGAAGACAAAATCAGTTATGCTAGAGGATTTTATAATGATACAGTTCTAACTTATAACAATTTAAGAGAACAATTTCCATCAAGTATAATAGCTTCTATGTTTAAATTTGAAAAATTAGAGTTCTTTAATGCTGATGAAAAAGATAGAGAAAATCCACAAGTGAAATTTTAGGACTTATTAATTATAAGTCCTTTTTTGATAGGAGTGAATAAAAATGAAAAAAATAATATTTACCTTGGTATTATTCTTAGTACCCAGTATCATCTTAGCCAATGAAATAAATAATATTGATATGAAAATATATGTCGATAATAATGGTACTGCTCATGTAACCGAAGAGTGGACCACTAATTTAATTCAAGGTACTGAAGGATATAAACCATATTACAATTTAGGAGAAAGTAAAATAAGTAACTTTAAAGTAAGTATGAATGGGAAGGAATATACTTATAATTCTGATTATGATATTAATGCTTCATTTAATGAAAAAAAATATAAGAATGGCTTTCACTATATAAACAATGGTGTAGAATTATGTTTTGGTATAACAAACTATGGCAAGAATACTTATATCTTAAGTTATGATATCAGTAACTTTGTAGTAAATACCAGTGATAATTATCAAATGATTTACTGGACATTATTTCCTTATGACTATAACCCATCACCCGAAAGAGTATATATAAAAATATATAGTGATTTTAAATATGCAGATACATTAGATGTATGGGGTTATGGCAAATATGGAGCTCCAACCTATGTATATGATGGTTATATCGAAATGGATTCCGAATCAACAGTCACTAGTAGTGAATATATGACTATATTAGTAAAATTTCCCGAAAATACATTTACTTTAAATACTACAGTAGATAAAACATTTGATGAATATTTGAATATGGCTAATGAAGGATCTACTGCTTATAAGGTACAAAAGAAAAGTTTCTTTCGAGAATTATTAAGTTATATACCAGTTTTAATTAGTGTTTCTATTCCCTTTGCTATAGTGTTTATTGCTATAAGAAGTTCCATAGTAAATGGTTATGGTTATAAGAATAATAAAGTAATTAATAAAAAAGAAACACCATTATTTAGAGATATTCCATGTAATAAAGATATCTATTATGCTAATACATTAACAAAATTAAATAATGAAATATTTACTGGCTATAAAGAGACTAATATATTTGGAGCTATAATTTTAAAATGGGTTAAAGAAAATAAAGTTAAATTTATTAATCAAACTAAAGGAGTTTTTAATAAGGAAACTAGTAGTATTGATTTAACTCTTAATCCTACATTTGATAATGTTTTGGAAAAAGAATTGTTTGATATTATGTATGAAGCTAGTGGAGATGGTATATTAGAAACTAAGGAATTAGAAAAATGGAATAATAAACACTATACAAAGTTTTTTAATTTATTTGAAAGGATTAATAAAGTTGAAATAGAAAAATTAAAGCAAGGTAATCATATATATACTAGAGCTAATAAAGAAGAATGTAAAAGAAAGAATATCATGGATGATACTATATATGAAGAAAGTGTTAAATTATATGGACTTAAGAAGTTCTTAGATGAATTTTCTAAAATTGATACTAGAGAAGTATTAGAAGTTCATATATGGGATGAATATTTAATGTTTGCCTATATATTTGGAATAGCGGACAAAGTAGCAAAACAATTAAAAAATTTATATCCTGAAGTACTAGAAGATCCAAATAATTATATTGATTTAGATACTATTCTTTATATAAATTACCTATCGAATCGTTCAGTAAATGCTGCTAGTACTGCTAGGTCAAGAGCAGAGTCATATTCTTCTGGCGGTGGTGGCTTCTCTTCTGGTGGCGGAGGAGGCGGTTCCTTCGGAGGAGGAGGCGGTGGCGGTGGCTTCCGTTAATACCTATATTCTTAACAATAAAGAATATCCAATAGAGATAATAAGAAAGAATAATAAAAATACTTATTTAAGAGTAAAAGAGGGTAAGATAATAGTAACAACAAATTATCTTACTTCTTCATTTACAATAAATAAATTAATTAAAGATAATACTTCCTTTATAAATAAAGTCTTATTAAAAGATAATCAAAAAAAAGAAGATACCTCTTTTAAACTATTTGGAATAACTTATGATATCGTATATGGCTTTCCAAATACCGAAATAGAAGATAATAAAATATATACCAAAGATGAAAAAACACTAAACAAATATTTATCTAAGTATATAACCAATATTTATAAGGAAAGATTAGACCATTATTACAATATCTTTGAAGAACAAATTCCCATTCCTAATCTAAAAATAAGAAAAATGACTAGTAGATGGGGAGTATGCAATATAAAGAATCATAATGTAACATTAAACTCAGAATTATCAAAATATAATATCGAATGTTTAAACTATGTAATAGTCCATGAATTATCCCATTTTATTCATCCTAATCATTCAAAAAATTTCTGGCTACAAGTATCTAAGTATTATCCAAATTATAAAGAAATAAGAAAGTACTTAAGAAATAATTCCTAGGAAGCAGTATGAAACACAATATGAATTTAAATAATAGACCATTTAAAAGTATAAAAGAAGGTACTAATACTATAGAACTAAGATTAAATGACGAAAAAAGAAGCCTACTTAAAGTAGGAGATGAAATAGAATTTACTAATAGAGATACTAATGAAAAGTTATCTGTAGATATAATAAACCTACATAAATACCCTAGTTTTAAAGAACTATATAAACACTTTAATAAAATAGAAATGGGTTATGCAGAAGACGAACCAGCAGATTCTAAAGATATGGAAGCATATTATTCTAAAGAAGAACAAGATAAATATGGCGTACTAGGAATAGAAATAAGAAAAAAATAAATTATCATATTGTTTGAGATAGAAATATATGATAAAATACTTATGACGGAGGTAAATATGATAATAACATCTCTAACTAATAGTAGAATAAAAGAAATATGTAAATTAAAAGAAAAGAAATACCGTAATATGACAAATACCTTTTTAATTGAAGGAATAAACCTAGTTACTGAAGCTAGTAAAAGAAATCTATTAAAAGAAATCTTTGTTTTAGAAGGAAAAACAATAAATATAGATATACCTACCACTTATGTAACAAAAGAAGTAATGAAAAAAATATCAAGTACTGATAGTATTCCAAATGTAGTAGGAGTCTCTCTAAAAAAAGAAGAATTATTACTAGGAGATCGTCTTCTTTTATTAGATAATCTTCAAGATCCAGGTAATCTAGGTACCATAATAAGATCTTCAAAAGCCTTCAATATTGATACCATAGTAATAAGTCCTACTACTGTAGATATGTATAATCCTAAAGTACTTAGAGCTACCGAAGGTATGATCTTCCATATCAATATAATAGTAAGAGATTTACCAAGCCTTATTACCGAACTAAAAAAAGATAATTATAAAATATATGGTACTAAAGTAGATGGAGGAATAAATGTTAAAGATATCTCTCTAAAAAGAAAATATGCCTTAGTAATAGGAAACGAAGGTAATGGCGTATCTGAAGAAGTAAATAACTTATGTGATGAATACCTATATATAAAAATGAATAAAGAAGTAGAAAGTTTAAATGCTGGTGTAGCAACTTCTATACTTCTATATGAAATGGATGATAAATATGACATTAATTAAAATAGGAAAAATAGTAAATACACATGGAATAAAAGGAGAACTTAGATTATTATCAAAATTTCCTTATAAAGATAAAGTGTTTATAAATAATATGACAATATATATCGATAAGAAAGATAAAGAAATAATAAATACTTATCGTAAGCATAAAAACTTTGATATGATAACATTAAAAGACTATAATAACATTAATGAAGTATTAAAATATAAAGGAAAGAATGTTTATGTAAATGATAGTGATATAAAATTAGATAATAATAAATATCTAGATGAAGAATTAATAGGACTAAATGTTATCTATGAAGATAATAATAAAGGTACTATTGTAGATATAGAAAGATATGATAAGACAGTATTATTTAATATCAAGAATAATGATAAAGAATATTTAATACCATATAATGATAATATAATAGATAAAATAGATATTAATAATAAAAGAATATATATTAAAGATATCAAAGGTTTATTTGATTAAAAATAAATAAATACCTTGCATAACAATATAGTTAATGCTATAATTATATTGTTATTACTGCCCTGTAGCCAAGCGGTAAGGCATCAGACTCTGACTCTGACATGCGTTAGTTCGAATCTAACCAGGGCAACCAAAAGAAAAAAATAGCCCTATAAAGGGCTTTATTTTAGATATGGTTATCTATTGCAGGAATTACATCTATTTTGGTTACATCCATTACCCCAAAATAGAACAAAGAAGATAAGTAATATTACTATAATTATCCAGTAAGCACCTGCTCCATAGCCATATCCATAACTTGGATATCCATAACCATACATAGTAGTCACCAGTCCTTTCAGTATATTATACTAAACTAAGTGATAAATGAATATAATGGATACCTAAATAAATAAAAAATAGAGGTGAAAAACATGACAAATAAAGATTTAGCAGATTTAATATTTCCTAATTTAACCAAAACAGTTGAAGATTATGAAAAAATGTATCCAGAAAGAAATTTAAAAGAAGGTGCAGCAGTAACTAGATTTGCTCCAAGTCCTACTGGATATATGCATATAGGTAATTTTATGAGTACTATAATAAATTATGTCCTATCAAAAGCTACTAATGGCGTATTTTATTTAAGAAATGAAGATACCGATAAAGCAAGAGAAATACCTGATGCTGTCGAAAAAATAATGGAAACATTAGAGGAATATAATCTTATGCCTGATGAATATGAGTATCAAGGCGTAATAGTAGGTTCTTATGGACCATATATTCAAAGTGAAAGAATAACAATATATCATGCTTATATTAAGAGATTAATTGAAATAGGAAAAGCATATCCGTGCTTTTGTACTAGAGAAACTCTTGATGATTTAAGAAAAAATCAAGAAGAAAAGAAGATGCGTACAGGCTATTATGGAAGATTTGCCAAATGTAGAAATATTAGTACAGAAGAAGCTATCACTAGAATAAAAAATGGTGAACCATATGTAATTAGATTTAAGTCTGAAGGAAATCCAGATAAAAAATTTGTTTTTGAAGATTTAGTTAAAGGTAGAATTGAATTTCCAGAAAATGATCAAGATACCATAATAATGAAGTCAGATAATTTACTTCCAACATATCATTTTGCTCATCTAGTAGACGACCATTTAATGCATACTACTCATGTCGTAAGAGGAGAAGAGTGGCTATCATCAGTACCACTACATATCGAATTATTTAAAGCTTTTGGTTATAAACCACCAAAATATATTCATATACCACTTATTATGAAACAAGATGGTGATATCAAGAGAAAGATAAGTAAGAGAAAAGATCCAGAAGCAAGTATGAGTTTCTATAAAGAAAAAGGATATCCTACTGAAGCAGTAATAGAATCTATTATGACAATAGTTAATTCCAATTATGAAGAATGGCATACTTCTAATCCAGATAAAACCTTTTTAGATTTTAAATTTTCACCTAAAAAAATGTCTCCATCAGGAGCTCTATATGACTTAGAAAAATTAAATAATATATCTAAAAATTATATCAGTAGAATGACTAAAGATGAAGTATATAATTATTTATCTAAATGGTCTAAAGAGTATGATCAAGATTTTTATGAATTAATAACCAAGTATGAAGAATATACAAAAAATATATTAAATATAGAAAGAGAACAAAAGAAACCAAGAAAAGATTATGCTAGTTTTAGTGAGATAAAGAGTCAAATGTTCTATATGTATGATGAATTATATAATCCTATTTCTTATGAATGGGGTAATATTACTGATAAAGAAGAAATAATTAGAATACTAAATACTTATATTGATAACTATTTTGATGTATCAGATAAAGAAATATGGTTTAATAATATTAAAGAACTTACTGATAGTTTAGGATACTGTAGTAATATGAAAGAATATAAAAATAATCCAGATAATTATAAAGGATCAGTTGCCGATATATCTACTGTGCTTAGGGTTGCTTTAACTAGTAAGAGTATGACTCCTGACTTATATGAAATAATGAAATTATTAGGTAAAGATAGAATATTAGAAAGAATTAATAATCTTGAAGAAGAACTTTAATGTTCTTTTTCTTTTATCTTTTCGAGCCTGTAGTCTCTCAAAGTGTAAGAAAGCCTAATGTCTTTCTTACAAAAAAATTAATATTTTTCTATATCTATGTTATTTTTAATATAAAAAGTTATTTTGTTTAAACGAAATAACTTTACAAATAAGATACTTAGTTGTATAATGTATATAGAGGTGATTAATATGCTTACTAGAGAGAGTTATTTATCAAAAATAAGAGGTTTTTATAATTCTGATTTAGTAAAAATTCTTGTCGGTATAAGAAGATGTGGAAAGTCAGTAATACTTCAGCAAATAATTAAGGAATTAAAAGATGATGGCGTTGAAGAAGATCATATTATAGATGTTAATTTTGAATTTATTGAATATGAAGAGTTAAAAGACTATAAGAAACTTAATACATATATTAAAGATAAAATTAAAGATAAAAAAATATATTATATATTTTTGGATGAAGTTCAAAATGTAGATAAGTTTGAATATGTTGTTAATTCATTAAGGGCTTCAGTTAAAAATGTAAGCATTTTTATAACTGGCTCTAATAGTAAAATGTTATCTGATGAGTTGTCTTCTGTACTATCTGGTCGCTACGTACTATTTAATATCAGTCCACTATCATATAAAGAGTATATTGCATTTACTGGAAAAGATGCCTATAACATGGATAATTTTTGGGATTATGCAAAGTGGGGTGGATTACCAAATAGATGTGAGTTTACAAATGACGTAGATATAAAGAATTATCTACATAGTGTATTTGATTCAATTATATTAAGAGATATTGTAAAAAGATTAAATCTTCAAGATGTAACATTATTTGATATGATATTACAATACCTTATCGATACTACTGGCAGAGAACTTTCAGCAGAAAATATCGTGAAATATCTTGAAAGTGAATACAGAAAAGTATCTACAGAAACAATTTATAGTTATATTGATGCTTTATGTAAAGCCCTAATAATCAAAAGAGTTTATCGCTATGATGTACATGGTAGAGGTGTACTTAAAACATTAAATAAATATTATGCTACAGATCTTGGCATAGCCCAAATAAAAAATAATAATCCAAATTTTAAAAATTATGTAGTATTAGAAAATATTGTATATAATGAATTGTTAATAAGAGGATATGATGTTTACATAGGCAAAACTAAAAATGGTGAAATAGATTTTATGGCTATTAAGGATGGAATAACTAATTATATCCAGGTTACTTATTTGTTAAATAGCGATGAAGTAATTGATAGAGAATATGGTGCTTTTGATGTGATAGAAGATAACTATCCTAAATATGTAATTTCTTTAGATAAAAATTATTCAGAAACAAATGGAATAAAGCATATCAATCTAATAGACTTTTTAATGAGTGAAGATTTTTAATCTTCACTTTCTTCACAAAAAATTAATATTTTTCTATATCTATGTTATAATTATATATAGATAGAAAGGATTTAGATAATATGGAAAAAACCAAAGTATATTTTACTAAAGAAATTACTAGTGAATCTTTAGTAAAGATTTATGAAAAATTAGGAATAGAATTAAAAGAAAGAGTAGCAGTAAAATTACATTCTGGTGAAGAAGGTAATCAAAATTACTTAAGACCAGAATTTGTAAAAGATATTATTAATAGAGTAGGAGGTACAGTGGTAGAATGTAATACAGCATATGATGGAGCTAGAAATACTACTGAAAAGCATAAGAAATTAATGACTAGTCATGGCTGGGATAAATATTATAAAGTAGATATTATGGATAGTGAAGATGATATGATACTAGATATTCCTAATGGTAATGTTATAAATAAAGATTATGTAGGTAGTCATTTAGATAATTATGATAGTATGTTAGTATTATCTCACTTTAAAGGCCATCCTATGGGAGGATACGGTGGTGCTCTAAAGCAACTATCAATTGGTGTTGCTTCTTCATCAGGAAAAGCATACATCCATACTGCTGGTAAAACAACAGATGCAAATAAATTATGGGATAATTTACCAGAGCAAGATAAATTTATTGAAGCAATGGCTGATGCAGCATCAGCAGTACATAATAAATTTAAAGGTAATATTGCCTATATAAATGTTATGAAAAATATGAGCGTTGATTGCGACTGCTGTGCTAAGGCTGAAGATCCTTGTATGCAAGATATTGGAGTACTTGCAAGTTTAGATCCAGTAGCCATAGATAAAGCATGTTTAGATTTGGTTTATAATAGTAATGATCCTGGTCGTGATCATTTAGTAGAAAGAATAGAAACTAGACATGGAACACATATCCTAGAAGCCTCAAATAAATTAAATTTTGGAACTACTAATTATGAATTAATAAATATCGATGAATAAACTATTGATAAAACAAAATAAATATGATAAAATAATAATGTCTTAAAAAAAGACATTATAACTATGGCCTGTTGGTGAAGTGGCTTAACACATTGCCCTCTCAAGGCAACATTCATGGATTCGAATTCCATACAGGTCACCAATTGATTATAAACCCTTGAAAAATAAGGGTTTTTATTTTTTTTAGTCTTGTTTTTGGTCTTGTTTTAGAAAATTATTAACTGTATTTATTAAAATTTTTTGAGCATTTGGATATAAATGACCATATATGTTTAGAGTTGTAGAAATATTTGAATGTCCTAAATATTCACTAATAATTTCAATTGGTATACCATTAAAAATACACATACTAGCAAATGAATGTCTGAAATCATGTATTCTTATATTTTTAGCTATTTTTGCTTTTTGGCAATTGTTTTTGCATTTTCTTCTTAATGTTGTCCCTTTTATTTTATCTAGCCCAAAAACAAAACCATCTTCATTTTTATATTTCCCCATTATATTTAATGCATTTCTTACTGGATCTAAAATAAATATTTTTCTATTTGATTTTGATGTTTTAGGAATTGTTATGCCTTCATTTTTTGGACTATATGATTTATTAATTGTAACTTTATTATTTTCAAAATCAATATCATTCCACATTAAGCACCATAGTTCACCGAGTCTCATTCCTGAAAAAAATAATATTGTAAAAAAACATTGATAAATTTCATTTTTTTCATTTTTTATAAATTCATTAAATTCATCTACTGTTAAAAAATTTATATTTTTTTTATCAATCCCTTTTGGCATTTCAAAATTCCCTACAATACTAGCAACGTTTTTATCTAATTCATAGTACTTGCATGCATAATTTAAAATTGAAACTAATGTAACGTGAATATTCCTACAAAATTTAATTGAAAAGTTCTTAGTAAATATCCATTGATGCCAATTTAAAATATCTTTATTACTTAATTCATTAACTATTTTATTTCCTAAAAAGTTTTTTATATAGAGACGATAGTTGCTTTTTATATCTTTTAATGAAGACTTTTTTAATTTTGTTGAACAATAATCAACATAGTTTTCATATACTTCGTTTAAAGTTATTTTTTTTAACATTAAATTGCAATTAATTTGTTTTTTTAATCTATTTTCTTCTTGGCTTGCTTCCAATTGTCCATCTCTTCCAAGCCAATTTTTATTATGTTTAGTAATCTGCTTTCTCTTTCCATTCTCATCGGTTATATAAGTCCTAATATAATATTGTTTTTTATCATTAACTTTTTTTTCAATTTTTTTACCTGTTTTTTTATCTTTGACCATTTCTACATAAACTGGCATATTTTCTCCTTTCCAACATTTTATAATATATATATTTTTAAAAAATGTCAAATATACAAACAAATGTTTACTATTATTCAATTTTGTTATATAATAATTATAGCAAAGTAGAAATAGTTATTTCACTAGTGTTTAAAAATAAACATAGTATGTCGCAGTATTTGTACTATTGTTTAATTTATGAAAGGAGTGCGGTATACTTATGTCATTAGTTGAGTTATTAGAAATTTTAGGAGAGAATGATTTAATAAGTATTTTCATTGAAATTTTGTATAAAAAAAATAACACTAATTAGTATTATTTTTATTTTTTTCTTCTTTAACTGCATCTTCTTGATACTTTGTCGGTGTGTCTAAAATCTTTGTCATTAATATTTTGTATTGCCTTGCTTGATCTAAGGCAAGCCGTATTTCTTCTTCTTTTAATGTTTCATCATTATTAACTAATCCTGCTTCTCTTAGAGCTTGGTTTACTTTACAAATGGTGTCTGGCAAATTTTTATCGTTTCCCAACAAATAATCAATGGATACTCCAAAATAATTTGCAAGTTTTATTATAACCTCAATAGGTGGGTCAGTAAGATTATTTTCCCAATTAGAAATTGTTGCTTTTCCAACATTACAAAGTGAACCAATCTCTTCTTGTGTTAAATTTTTACATTTACGAAGTTCTCTCAATCTATCTCCAAACATAGTTAACCACCATCTTTTCTATATTTTTATATATATACTAAAG
>ERZ779869.3776-NODE-3776-length-11402-cov-2.575483_pt1 | contig 11402 bp, 9 predicted proteins | sample MGYA00511557_ERZ779869 | MGnify/ENA primary metagenome ERZ779869 (study PRJEB29588, sample SAMEA2154620) | human gut metagenome | biome: human gut; feature: human-associated habitat; material: faeces | place: Denmark | collected 2008/2010 ...
GGCAGATCTTTAATACTTCGCTGAATTCACCCATGGAGTCATTGATCTCTTCCATGACCTTTAAGCTGGGGATATTTCCCTGAAGCAGCAAAAGGATGGAATCGTGATAAAGGACTACGCGAAACAGCGGGAATTTTAAGCAGCTTCTTAAACGGTTCCTTACATAGTCAGCCTGTGGGAGGATGAATTTATCCCATTTGATCACGCAGAGACGGTAGGTGGCTTCTATTGGGAGATGCAGTGTACGGGCTCTGTCCTGCATAAATGCTTCATCTTCCTGGGTGTGGTTGATCAGATCGCTCATAAAGGACTCAAGGGGTGTTGGAGTGGAAGCATTTTCTTCGCTGTTTTTCAGATAATAGCAGCGGATCATTTTGGCAAAATGGGAGAAAAGCTCAAACTGAGTGGCAGTTGGCTGGCTTTCAATAAAGTAAATGGTGATAAAGTATATACCTCAACCGATGAAAAGCATTTTGATAAGCCGGTGGCAGTTTTGATTAATGGGGGAAGTGCCAGTGCTTCGGAAGTTTTTGCCGGCTGTATGCAAGACCGGAAAGCGGCTTCGTTAGTCGGTGTGAAAAGTTTTGGGAAAGGAATTGTACAGACTATTTTTTCTCTGGAAAAATCGTGTGGTGGCGGAATTAAACTGACAACCGGGGAATATTTGCTGCCAAGCGGCAGATGTATTCAGGGCAAAGGGTTGACTCCGGATGTGGAAGCAAAGAATCCTTCTGATTTGAAGCAATTCGGTGGAAAAGACGATTACCAGCTGCAAAAAGCAGTGGAAGTGATAAATGAAAAAACAGCCGAATAAGTAAAAGACACAAAAATTTCACATTTTGTGTCTCTCCTAGAGTTGCGTTAGCGAATCAAACGGTGTTATACTCGACTAATAGTCATTTTAGAAAAAAGGAGGAACTTTCAGGTGTTATCAAAGTTTAGTGTTCGCAAACCATTTACCGTATTGGTTGCGGTTGTTATATGTCTTGTACTCGGATTTTTGTCATTTCAAAATATGAGTACGGATTTTCTGCCAAATATGGAATTTCCGTATGCACTTGTTATGACTACATATCCGGGAGCAAGTCCGGAAGAAGTAGAAAAGGCTGTTTCCGAACCGGTGGAGCAGGCGATGGAGCGTATCAACAACGTCAAAGAACTGCAATCCATTTCCATCCAGAATATGTCAATGGTTGTTATGTCATTTAATGATGGGACGGACATGGGTTCTACAGTTGTAGATATGAGAGAAAGCCTTGATATGGTGACATCGCAGTTTGATGATTCCATCGGAAGTCCGACAATTATGAAAATGAATCCGGACATGATGCCGATTATGGTAGCGGCACTGGATTATGATAAATTAGACAGTGCAGAAGTAACGAAAAAGGCGGAAAAAGAAATCATTCCGGAATTAGAGAGTGTGGAGGGAGTTGCTTCTGTCAATGAATCCGGTTCTATTGAGAAAAAGATTCAGGTCATTATTCAGCAGGATAAGATTGACAAGATGAATGAGCTTGTGCAAAAGGCGATTGAAGGAAAATTAAGTGATGCACAGGATAAGATTGATGAAGGAAAGAAGAAACTGGAAAATGGCAAAAACAAATTAAAGAATGGAAAAGAGACCGCCGCCGATAAGATGGCGAAGGGAGAGACGAAACTTAGTCAGGCATCGGATAAAATTAAGGATGGCCTGAAAGTTATTAATGAAAATATTACGAATATTAAAAAGCAGCAGGCAACGCTTAAAAAGAGTGAAAAACAGTTAAATACGGGGCTTGCCTCGCTCGCTGCCAATAAAACAAAACTGACAAATACAATTAAGACACTGACGGCGACGCAGACGCAGCTTACGACACTGAAGACGACGCTTGAAAAGCTCAAAGTTCAGGAGACATCTCTGAAAACGCAGCTTGAGAATGTCGGTGGGAATTCACAGGAACTGAGTACTTCTTTAGCGTCGGTTCAGGCACAGTTACAGGTTGTCCGTGGCAAATTGAAGGATGCCGGTATTACGGAAGAAATGCTTCCATCCAAAGTAAACGAAGTGAATACGGCACTTACTTCAGCAAACAGCGGACTTAAGCAGGTGGAAACCCAAGAGAAAACGCTGGCAAAGAATAAAGCCAAAATTACAGCGGCAAAGAAAAAAATCAATGCCGGTCTGAAAAAACTAAATGCAACAAAGAAGAAATTAGAGAAAGGTCAGATTTCGACAACGGAAGCAACCGAACAGTTAAATAAACAGAAAATTCTTTCCAGTATCCAGTTAAGTGTTTCGGAAGCACAGATGGATAATGGAAAAAATAAGTTAGATGAAGCAGATAAACAGTTAAAGGATTCGAAAAAAACGACAAAAAGTAATGCGAACCTGAAAAAAATTATTACAAAGGAAATGGTTGAAAATGTATTAAAAGCGCAGAACTTTGATATGCCGTCCGGTTATATTACCGAAGGAGATGCTTCTTACCTTGTACGTGTAGGTGATAAGATTCAATCCGAGAAAGAAATCAAAAACCTCGTTGTCTGCGATATGGATTTGGATGGTTTAGACCCAATTAAACTTTCAGATGTGGCAGATATTGCGGTTACGGATAACTCGGATGATGTTTATACCGTAGTAAACGGCAACCCGGCGGTACTTGTTACCTTACAGAAACAGTCCGGATTTTCAACCGGAGACGTAACGAGTGCACTGACGGAACGTTTTGACCAGTTGCAGAAAGACAATCAGGGACTACATGTATCTGTTTTGATGAATCAGGGGGTATACATTGACCTTGTAGTGGATGCTGTAGTGCAAAATCTTTTGCTTGGTGGTTTGCTTGCTATTTTGATTCTGCTGTTTTTCCTGCGCGACTGGCGGCCAACCTTTATCGTTGCCTGCTCGATTCCGCTCAGCGTGATTGCAGCAGTTGTAGCAATGTACTTTAGTGGTGTAACACTGAATATTATTTCCTTATCCGGTTTGGCACTTGGTGTTGGTATGCTTGTGGATAACTCGGTTGTCGTAATTGAAAACGTTTTCCGTCTTAAGCAGCATGGAATTTCAACCAAGCGTGCAGCGATTGAGGGAGCAAGCCAGGTGGCAGGAGCTATCGTGGCATCTACACTGACAACGGTTTGTGTTTTCGCACCGATTATTTTTACAGAAGGTGTGACAAAGCAGTTATTCGTCGACTTGGCGCTTACCCTTGCTTACACACTGGGAGCAAGTCTTCTTGTAGCACTTACCTTAGTTCCGGCAATGTCGGCCGGATTAATTAAGAGAAAGCCAAAGAAAGAGTCAAAGATTATTGCGGTAGTTCAGCGTGCGTATGGCAGGGCAATTCAATGGGTGCTGCGGTTTAAGTGGTTTGTACTTTTGGGCTCGGTTGTTCTCCTTGTATTGTTTGCGGCATTGGCAGCCGGCAGAGGATTTTCCATGATGCCGGATATGGAAAGTACGCAGATGACGGCTACGCTTACGATGGATAATGGAACAAAACTGGCAGATACGAAAAAAGCGTCCAATCAAGTGGTTGAAAAAATCCGTGAGATTTCGGATGTTGAATCAGTTGGTGCCTATACAGGAACGGGTTCATCCATGTCGATGCTTACCGGTTCCGGCGGTGAAAATACCGTAACTATGTATATCATTTTGAAGGACGATAGGCAGTTAAGCAATGAAGAAATCACAAAACTGATTACGGAAAAAACGAAAAATATTGAGGGAAAAGTAGAAGTAAATGCTTCTGCGATGGATATGAGTGCCCTGATGGGCGATGGTGTCACCATCAATATTAAAGGAAAAGATTTGGATAAATTGCAGACGATTTCGGAAGATATGATGAAGAAACTTGAAAAAGTAGATGGTCTTGATAACATTACGAATGGTCTGGAAGATGCCGGTAAAGAGTACCGCATTACCGTGGATAAAGCGAAAGCAATGCGTTATTCACTTACGGTGGCTCAGGTTTATCAGCAGATTTATGCAAAAGTAAAAGAGGCTTCTTCGGCTTCTACGGTATCGAATGATACCGATGATTTAGGTGTTTATGTCAACTCGGCGGAGGATGAGGACTTGACAAGAAATGATGTCAAAAATCTGAAAATTGATTACACCGATTCGATGACCCAGAAGACAAAAAAGGTTTCTCTTAGTAAGATTGCTGATTTTAGCACTGCGGATTCGCCAAAATCGATTTATCGCAAAGGGCAGACCAGATATATTGCTGTAAAAGCGGATATCAAGGATGGTTATGTGGTAAGCGACGTTTCGAGAGAGGTTGAAAAAATCGTAAACCAGACAAAGAAACCGGCCGGTTATGAAATGGAATTAGATGGTGAAAATGAAGCAACCACAGAAGCAATGGGACAGGTGCTTTTGATGATGGCACTTGGTGTGCTTTTGATGTATTTGATTATGGTGGCACAGTTCCAGTCATTGTTATCTCCATTTATCATTTTGTTCACGATACCACTTGCCTTTACGGGAGGCTTCCTTGGACTGTGGATTTCGGGAAGTGATGTCAGTGTCATTGCCATGATTGGATTTGTAATGCTTTCCGGTATTATTGTAAACAATGGTATTGTACTTGTGGATTATATCAATCAGTTACGCCGAAGCGGTGTTGAGAAACGACAGGCAATTGAGGAAGCAGGCGTAACGAGACTTCGTCCGATTCTGATGACGGCATTGACGACGGTACTAGGTTTGATTCCAATGGTTGCCGGCAGCAGTATGGGTACGGATATGACAAGACCGATGGCAATTGTTACGATTGGTGGTCTGGTATATGGTACGCTGCTTACGCTGTTTGTTGTACCATGTATTTATGATTTGTTAAACCGCAAAAAAGATATGGGAGAAAAAACAGTAGATGAAGAATCTATGATAGAAGAAGCAATGGACGAAAAAGAATAAGAGCAGATTGGAGGAAGGATTATGAATGCACCGATTGGCGTGTTTGATTCGGGAATTGGCGGATTGACAGTGGCAAAAGAGATTATGCGGCAGATTCCGGGGGAAAGTCTTGTTTATTTTGGAGATACAGCCCGTGTGCCATATGGTTCCAAATCAAAAAATACGGTTTGTAAATACAGTAAGCAGATTGCTAAATTTCTCCTGACACAGGATGTTAAAGCAATTGTAATTGCCTGCAATACAGCCAGTGCACTTGCCAGAGAGGAACTTGAAGATATGGTGGATGTGCCGGTGATTGACGTGGTACAGCCGGGAGCGAGAATGGCGGCGGCATCGACTAAGAATAACAAAATTGGTGTGATTGGAACCCAGAGTACAATAAAAAGTGGAATTTATGAGAGCTATCTTCACAAAATAAATCCGGAATTGACGGTAGTGAGTAAAGCGTGTCCGCTATTTGTACCTCTTGTGGAAGAGGGGCTGTTTGAAGACCGTATTACGGAAGATGTTGTTTCCAGATATCTGCATGATATGAAAGAGTATGAGATTGATGCGCTTGTTTTGGGATGTACTCATTATCCGCTTTTGCGCGGTGTGATTGGGCGTGAAATGGGTGAGTCGGTAAAACTGGTGAACCCTGCTTATGAAACGGCAAAATCGTTAAAGGATTTGTTAAAGGAAAGAGATTTACTGAATGTATCCGGTGAGAAACCGGAGCACAAATTTTTTGTCAGTGATGGTGTGGACCAGTTCCGTTCTTTTGCCAATTCCATTCTGCCATATCAGGTGGATAATACAACGGTGGTAGATATTGAATCTTATTAGTTAATAACGCATACATTTTAGAGATAGAAAAATGTGAGGCGTTAGATGAAGCGAAGGATTTTTTTGAAAAAGTTTCTTGTTTGCATGATTTTATTTTTCTGGACGCCGTTTTTATGTGGACTGTTATTTTGGAAAATGGAAGTGAAAAAGGCTCCGAAATGGGAGCAAAACACAGAAAATATCCGGAATTTTCAGGTGGTACCAAAACGGCTTGCCGGATTTGAAACATGGGGAAAAGACGAATATGAAGAGTTCGCAAAGGACTTTTTATATGCGGACGGTAAACTGGAAAAGACAAGCAAATCACTTCCGTCCTTATCGTGGTATCGCATCCTTTTGGAAAGAGAAACATGGGAGCCCTATGCCGTTTACTATCAAAAACTTCTTTCCGGGATAAAATGTTTTCCGGTTGTCTCAGATAAGAAAGAAAAAGAGGGGATTTCTTTTGAGGATTCATGGGGGATGTCCCGCAGTTATGGGGGAAAACGGCTCCATGAGGGGACGGATTTAATGCCACCGAAAAATCAAAGAGATACGTTTGCTGTTGTAAGTGTCTGTGATGGTGTTGTGGAAAAAATCGGATGGCTGGAATTAGGCGGCTACCGCATTGGAATCCGCAGTAAAACGGGCACTTATTTTTATTATGCTCATCTTTCTTCCTACGCGGAGGGGATGAAACAGGGAAAGACTGTGAAAGCGGGCGAGCTGCTAGGTTATATGGGAGACAGCGGTTATGGAAAAGAGGGAACGGTTGGAAAGTTTCCGGTTCATCTGCATTTTGGAATTTATTTTACGGCAGGTGACAAAGAAATCAGTGTGAACCCGTATTCAATTCTAAAGGCGATGGAAAAGCCTCTTTCCACCGCACGGTTTTTGTGATAAACTTTATTTGTGTGTAAAAAGCATGATTTAAGAAAGGAAAGAAAATGATGTACGAAAAATGTACCTTGGGATATCTTACGAAACGTAAGAAAGCAGAAATTTTATGGATTGTATTTTTTGTAGTGCTTGGCGTTGCTATTTTTTTAACCGGATATTTGTGGAGTGGTGTGCGTGCAAATATTTTTACTGTAATGGCAGTGTTACTCGTGCTTCCGGCGGCGAAACATCTGGTTGCGCTGATTGCGATGTTTCGTAAAAAAGGAGTTACGAAAGAGCGGTATGATAAAGTAAAAACGGCAGCAGGACAAGCGGTTTTGTATACCGATTATGTATTTACCTCGACGGAAAAAATTATGCATTTAGACTTTTTGCTTGTGAAAAATGGTAATGTTCTTGGCGTGATTGCGAAGTCCAAACAGGATGTGCCGTATTTGAAACAATATTTGACGGATGTTGTGAAAAAGATGGCACCGTCGTATCATGTGCGCTTGTTTGAGTCGGATGAAAAACTGATTTCACACCTGCAGCGCTTAACGCAGGAAGAAGCGTCAGAAAATTCGGAAAAAACACTGGTGGATTATTTACATTCACTTGCGATGTAGTGGAGAAGACGATGAGAGAGGTGACGATTGGAGCAAAGGAAAGCGGACAGCGTTTTTCTAAGTTTCTGGAAAAGTATTTCAAAGAGGCGCAGACAAGTTTTTTGTATAAAATGCTGCGAAAGAAAAATATCAAGCTAAATGACAAAAAGGCAACGGGCAGTGAAATGCTGCAAACGGGCGATAAAGTAACTGTGTATTTTTCAGATGAGACCTTTGAGAAATTTCGCGGAGAGACTAAAAAAGTGATTTATCCGGTAATAGATTTGGATATTGTTTATGAAGATGAGGATGTCCTGATTGTGAATAAGCCTGCCGGTATGTTATCTCAAAAGGCGAAGCCTCAGGATGTTACACTTGTAGAATATATACTTGGTTATTTACAGAAAAAAGGTGAGTGGTCACCGAAAGACAGCCTGAAACCGGGGATTTGCAACCGGCTTGACAGGAATACAAGTGGTCTTGTGATTGCCGGGAAAAGCCTTCGGGGCCTGCAAAAAATGTCAGAGCTTTTAAAAGACCGAACGATGGATAAGTACTATCTTACAATTGTGGAAGGTGTTATGAAAGAACATTCGGTTGTCCGCGGATACTTAAAAAAAGATGAACAGACAAACCGGGTTCAGATTTTTTCGGAAGACGGAGAAGGCCGCGTGTGGATTGAGACCGGGTATGAGCCGTTACGGACCAATGGCACAGTAACGCTTTTGAAGGTGAAGCTGGTGACGGGCAAGACGCATCAGATTCGCGGACATCTGGCATCTTTGGGACATCCGCTATTGGGGGATGTAAAATATGGTGCAGCAAAGAGAGCGGATACGAAGCATTATTTTTTGCATGCGAAAACATTGTGTTTTCCTGAAAATATGGGAGAACTTAAAAATCTTTCAGGCAGGGTAGTAACGGCAAAAGAGCCGGATTACTTTGCGAAAATGATAAATAAACAATTTGGAAAGTGAGGAAAAAATATGAAACGTGCAGTGATTTTATTTGCAGAAGGATATGAAACCGTGGAGGCGCTTTTAGTCGTTGATTTACTGCGCCGGGGCGGTGTGGAAGTGACGATGGCTTCAATTACAGAAGATGAATTTGTGAGAAGTTCACATGGCGTAAATGTTGAAATGGACGCTGTTTTAGGAGAAGTGGATGTACTTGATTATGACGCCATCATTCTTCCGGGAGGAATGCCGGGAACCATTAATTTGGGTGAAAGCGATGCAGTCAGAAAGGCAATTCTTGCTATGAATGATGCCGGAAAAATTGTTGCAGCCGTGTGTGCGGCACCTGGAGTTCTTGGTAAATATGGTTTGTTAGAAGGAAAGACGGCATGCAGTTTCCCACAGCATGAAAAGAATTTGATTGGTGCAACGGTAGTTCGTGAGCCGGTCGTTGTTGACGGTAATATTGTGACAAGCCGCGGTCTTGGAACAACGATGGATTTTTGTTTGAAATTATTGGAGCTGCTTGAGGGAAAAGAAAAGTCAGACGAAATTGCACATAAAACTGTGTACCGGGAGAAAAATTAATGGCAACCTGGAATTCGAGAGGACTTCGCGGTTCTTTTTTGGAAGAACTTGTAAATATGACGAATGATAAATACCGCTCGCAGAAACTGGCACTTGTACAGAAGGTGCCAACGCCGATTAAACCGATTACGATAGACCAGACAACAAGACATATTACGCTTGCTTACTTTGAACAGAAAAGTACGGTGGATTACATCGGGGTTGTTCAGGGGATTCCGATATGTTTTGATGCGAAGGAATGTTCGACCGATCGGTTTCCACTTGCGAATGTGCATGAACATCAGATTCGCTTTATGAAAGAGTTTGAGGAGCAGGACGGCATTGCTTTTTTATTGATTTATTTCAAAGCAAAAGATACCTTTATGTATCTGCCGTATGCAAAGTTAGATGAATTTTGGAGACGGATGGAAGAGGGTGGAGCAAAGCATTTCAAATATGAGGAATTAGATCCCGCATATGAAATTTCCACCTATTCAGGAACATTTGTCCATTATTTAGAACAGATACAAATGGATTTAGAACAAAGAGACAGCCGCTAGGCGATTTTCATCGGCGAAGCGGCTGTCTCATTTTATTTCGCATTTAGGCTGCGATTATTTCATGCTCTCTTCCTGTTTCTTAATCATCTGACGAACCATTTCGCCGCCGATTGATCCAGCTTCACGGGAAGTAAGGTCACCGTTGTAACCCTCTTTCAAGTTTACACCAATCTCGTTTGCAACTTCCATTTTGAAACGATTCATAGCCTCTTTAGCCTGTGGTACTTCCATCTTGGATGAATTTTTGTTTGTCATTTTTTTCACCTCCGTTTTATTTATTGTGAAGATAAAGGAATGCTGGGAAACGGCATCCCTTTTGTTGAAATGCTGTTTTTCTCTCCTGCATCCGATTTATCTTGGTAATATTGTTGCCACAAAAAAGAAAAATATTATGGAAATTTGTGGCACAAAAGTAATGAAAAAAAATACTGACAAAAAAATACCAAAATGCTATAATGAAGTTCAATAAGAGGATTGTATAGTTTGAGGGAAAGCTGTGTTTTGAAAGGAGAAGTAGGATGCGCTTTCGTGATGTTGGGGTACAATTAGAGTACGACAGTGATTTTAATATTTATAGAGAAGACGGAATTTCCCGGTATGGAAAGCCGGATTATTTATTTTTGTATTTTCATACGGAGTGCTGTGTTGTGCTTGATGAGCAGCCGGTTTATGTTAAGCCGCCATCCGTGATTTTATATGATATTGGTGCTAAGCAGCACTATTATGCCGTAAATGATTCCTATAAAGATGATTTTGTGCATTTTTGGCTGGATGACAGCCGTTCTTTTGTGGATGAAATCAATCTGCCGATGAATACGGTGATTCACCTGCCGGAAAATACGTTGATTCCTTCGATGATGAAACAACTCTATCAGGAATATATTTCGATGAATGAGTACAAAGAGACGACGATGGAATGTTTATTTAAAATGATTTTGATTAAAGTTTCCGAGATGTCAGAAAGACGTAAGGTTGCAAAAATACCGGACCGATATGATGAATTGTTTCAGAATCTTCGTTCTCAGATATATTTGGAGCCGTCGAAAGACTGGCATGTATCGGAGTGTGCCGGTGTCAATGGGCTAAGTACACCGTATTTTCAGAAATTGTATAAATCATATTTTGGAAATACGTTTGTGCAGGATGTTGTACAGAGCCGGATGGAGCACGCCAAACATTTTTTACTGGTTTCCAATTATTCGATTAAGGAAATTGCGGATTTGTGCGGCTATCGCAATGAAACATTTTTTATGAAGCAGTTTAAGAAAAATATTCACGTGACACCGAGCCAATACCGGGCGCAGGCACGAAAAAAATTACAGGAATAGCAAAATCGTCATTTTTTTGCCACATTTTCCTGTTACATTTAACACAGTAGTTACTTTGTTGACTACTACTCCCACCCTATTATACGAAGAGGAACACCTAGTCTTTTGACTGGGTGTTCTTCTTTATGTAAAGAAAATCTTGCCAGTTTCCGCCGGATTTAGTATCATAAAGGTAATGGCTTGAGAGGGGCGTTGATATGAAAAAAGAGTATTTTACAATTCCAAATCTAATGGGATATTTTCGGATTTTGTTAATTCCTGTATTTTGTATTTTATATTATCATTCGGAGAATGCAGGCTGCTTTTATGGGGCGGTTATTGTTCTATGTCTTTCGTTTTTGTCGGATTTCTTTGACGGGAAAATTGCAAGACATTTTCATCAGGTGACCGAATGGGGAAAAATGTTAGACCCTATTGCGGACAAACTGACCCAAGCGGCACTTGCGATTATGTGTACCGTGCATTTCCCTGCGACCATCTGGTTGTTTTTATTATTTGCAGCAAAAGAAATTTATATGGGGCTGATGGGATTACTTGTGATTCGAAAGAAAAATCAGGTTTTTGGTGCCAAGCGGTTTGGAAAAATTGGTACGGCAGGCTTGGATTTTGGGATTTTAGCTCTTATTTTATTCCCCGGCATGCCTCTTTTAGTATCGAATTTATTGATTCTGGTACTTATGATTTTAATGGTTGTCACTTGGATTTTGTATCTTCGGTTCCATATCGAATTACTCACAAATAAAACGTTTGGAAAAATCAAAAAACGTTATAAAGCAGTGGGTGTGGCAGGGGGTTTT
>ERZ779869.3778-NODE-3778-length-11399-cov-7.670839_pt1 | contig 11399 bp, 6 predicted proteins | sample MGYA00511557_ERZ779869 | MGnify/ENA primary metagenome ERZ779869 (study PRJEB29588, sample SAMEA2154620) | human gut metagenome | biome: human gut; feature: human-associated habitat; material: faeces | place: Denmark | collected 2008/2010 ...
CCAATCATGGGTACACGGATTGTTATCTTCCACTCCCATGGTGGATAGGGTGGACACTGCGGCGGCCAACAACCCAATCAAGATTCGTTTCATCTGGATTTCTCTATCTTAAATTCAAAATGTTTGATATTTTTGCAATGCTGTTCGAGCAGCTTTCCCTTCTGGACCTTGCCCATAAGCCAGCTTCTCCAATACCGGACGGCTTTCCGGACATTTCAGGTGACCCAGACCGGCAATTGCAGAAAGTCGCAACGGCAAGGAAATCGAAGCGTTTTCCGCTAATGCCCGGATTGTCGGTTCTATTTCAACATTATTCAACATCGTCGCAACTTGTATGGCAGAAAGCCGTGTCAGATTATTTACATTGTCATCCAATGCAATCTCCGCCGCACGACGTGAAATCAAAGTCGTATCAAACTCATTGGGATATTCCGTACATAAATAGCGCAATGCCAGAAGTGCGCCACCGGCGATTTCGTTATCTGTTTCATTCAACGCATCATAAAAAGCTTGTCGGATCGTTTCGTCTCGCGTTAACTCATATTGTGGACGCAAATGCTGCAGGGCATAAATTCGAACTGTAATATTCTGCCCACGATCCGAATAAAGTTCCAGCAGAACTTTCGTCAATTCCGGGGGAAGCTCTTTCTGATTACGCAACTTGTTCATCAAATCATTTTTGATAACCAGTTCGATATCGGAATTGCTTCCATATTTCAAAAAGCTCGTGATAGCTTCACGGTCAGTTGCGGAGAGATTGTCCGGAAGAGCATGAACTTTTTGAAGCCGTTCTGCCGAAGAGGTTATTCCCGGATTGACAATCAGCCTGACATCATTGCTTTCTGCCGAAATTGCGTAAGGAGTCCCTTCTGGTTGGTGTGTGGCATGGGAATGCTCATCGCTCCCTGTAGAGAGGGACGCCGCAGATTCCTTTGTAGAACTTAACCCATGCCATGCCAGCCATGCCGCGATAGCAACAGCAAGACAGATAAGACCGGCAATTGCAACCTTTCTTCTCATCGCGTTCTAATCCCCATGTATTCATTATTCTGATAAGCAGAAAGATTATGGCAGACAGAACTGGTTGCGTCAGCAGACCGGATAAACCGTACTTCCGTAACACCGGTTTCGTCAAAATCCGCGCTGCGCAAAACCTTGCTAACGGTACCATCATCGAAGATAACTCCTGCGACAAAGATGTTCAACCTCAATTCCACATCAGAACGCATGGGAGAACATACGACAGTCATGATAAATTCTTCAGAACCGTCCTCATATTGTTCGCCCGGAATCAAAACCGTCTGGTACGAGGAGTAAATACCCATGCCGGAAATCTGCTGAACAGCCAGAACCGGTCCGTTTTCGCCAAGTCTGGCAGCGGCATACCGTGGCTGATTATCATCAGTAAAGACTTGAAAGACGCTGGAATTTTCTGTTTTTTCCACAGAGGTATCCCGCAACCGGTCATCGAAACTGAACACGACGGTTTCAGGGGCAGCGGTTTCGCTCCACTCCCGTTTCCAAGTTTGCCACAATGCGACGTCATCGCGCTGGAATTGATATTCAACCACCTCCAGCTGCAAGGTTGCCTCCTGTGTTTCGCCTGCCGGATTTGTATAGGATCCGGTCAAGGTATAAGTGCCAGCGGCATCAAAAGTCTGCACGGCTGCAGATCCGGCAGTACCACTCATTTGCGCGGGGCCGCCGGAAATCTGCCAACTTCCTTCTGAAGCTCCAGCCGGAACGGCAATCAGACGCAGCGAGTCTCCTTTACGGATCTGCAATGTTCCCGGATTTCCATTCAACAGGTTAGTCTCACTCCAGAGAACTTGATGCTCTTCCTGATAACCGCCGTTTTCAAACGAAACGAGAATCGTATTTTCACCTTCTGCCAGCGGGACATCAGCATACCAGTTTCTGGAACCGAGTTCCCCGGCGGAGATTGAATGATTGATGCGTACCAAGCCGGGATAGAATGAACTTCCTTCCATGCAATAAGGCGATATTCGACTTTCTGTCACTGTCGCAACATTACTGCGATTCTGCAAAAGCTGACGGAGTAATTGAGTCTGCTCAGCCGCCTCCGGCGCCTGCGATTTAACCCGGAACAGTTCCACCCGATCGACAACAAGTGCCGTTGAATTATGATAGTTATCCCACACCAAGCGTATACGGTGTTTCCCCGCTGTCAAATACGGAGTGTGGAAGAATGGAGTGATGGTTTCCTGACCGAAATTTTCCAGCTGCTTTGTTCCGCAAAACACATCATCGACAAACACATCGATTTCAGTATTTTTCGCAAAACTTGTCTGGTTGCGCAGCGAGAAAACCAGTTTTAGAATATTTCCTTCGGTAAGTTCGGCCTCATATTCAAGAGTTCCCCGGCGTCCTGTTGCTTCCACAGAAGAACCAGAGACTTTCCAACTGCCAACAGTATCAACAAAGGCCGCACCGGAGATCTCCATGAGTTTCTCAAAATTCATCATATTCAGATCTGCTGTAGGATCTTGACCGAATACAAGCGCTTCTTCATAATCAGACAGGCCATTGCCATTCGTATCGACCTTGGTAGGATCGGTATGATATTTATAAACTTCGTCCCAGTCAGAAAGACCATCACCGTCACTATCCTTGTTCTTCCAGTCCGTACCCAGTTTCATTTCGTCGGCATCGACAATGCCGTCACTGTCAGTATCGCGTTGCCACTGCAGGTACTCCATGGCCTCCTGGCCGAGAGAATCAGAATAGTGCCAGATATTGTTTCCGTCAAAAGCACGACGTTCGAAACTGCTGCCGGCCCAGTCTATCTGCAATTTTGCGGAACCTTCGTATTCCACATATTCAATACGGAATGAGTGAATCCCTGCTTTCAATGGAACTTCAGCCAGATATTCCTGCGGAGAACCAGGACGATTATTGTCGATAACAGTTACTCCGTCGATTTGCAAACGTGCCGCATCATCATTATTCATGAAGAATTTGTATTTCCCTGTTTCGGGAGCTTCAAAATAACCGGAAATTACCATGCCGACATGATCACTCAATCCGCTGCTCAAAATTTCTCCATTCGTAGCGGCAAAGCAGAAATTACTCAAAACATCAGATTCAAATGGCCGAATGCGATTAAATTCAGGCAGATAATTCCATGCCCCCTCATAATAAGCGATAACGGCTCCCGGTTGTTTTTTCGCCAGCAACTCATCGGGAATCGTGTCAGCGGGAGCGATGGTAGGATTAGATCCGAGGATGAATTCCTGATAATTGGAAAGTCCGTCTCCATCGGGATCATCCGTTGCCAAAGAGGGAGCATCCCCGAAGTAGTGCTGTTTCCACTCGAAATAAGCCTTATCTTCCTCCGAAAAGTCGGGAAGGACTCGAATGGCAGGGCAACGACGGGTTTCCGCGCCAGTGGTACTGACAGCCGAAACGCTGTACACATAAACAGAATCCTCTGTGATGAGGCGGGGGATTCCGGTCATGGTTTGAGTGGAGGATGTTCCGACGAGAGTATCTCCTCTGTAGACTTTGAAGTGATCCAGAACAAATCCCGCCGGCGCGACCCAGTCCCAGGAAAGGTTCAACGCATCGGGCAGGTTTTCAGACTGCAGGTTATAAGGCGCATTGGGCAATTCCAGTTTCAGTTTGAGTTCTGCGCCTTGAGTTCCTTCGGGTAAAGTTTCTCTGGTAATACCGGTGAAGGAATCGTAAATGATCCGTTCACCAGCGGGAATGAACAACGGGCCGATGATTCGTTTCCAGTCCGGGCCCCCCGGAACCGGCGTTACAAATTCCAGTTCATACAAATGACCTCCGTAAACGGGGAGCTCCATTGTTCCTTGGGCGAGATTTCTGGTACGCACATCATTTTCCATGTCGCACCCGACATTATATTCATTGATACGATCACTCACATTTCGGATTGTCAACATACCGGATGAGGCATCAGAACTCTCCACCTGCAGGGAGACCGGAACAAGATTCCAGGCAGAAACACGACGAATCATAATCGCCGGTGATTGCTGAAATTCCATCTGACTCAATGCCGCTGCCAATTGCATCAGGGAATCAAACAGTTCATGGTCATAATTTTCATAAGCAAGCATAACCGAGAAGAATCGGCTGCTGTTCGATAAGATATGAGCATAGGGATGCCCGGGATATTCTTTTTCCGAAAAAGTCTCAAAGAAATCAAAGTAACGCATCCAGATTGCACGCTGTTGTTCCAGTGCCTCCTTGATTTCAGCGCGAGGACTTTCCAGCGTCACCGCCTGGCACTGCATCATCGCCAGGCGTGCCAAAGTTGTAGCCACGGTAGGACGATGATTCGACAAGAATCCCAGTGAGGCGTCCATGAGCGCTTCTGCCGCAACACGGTGTGTTGTTTGGGTTTTGTCATTGATGAAAATCGCCCAGTGCTCTTCCGCCAGTTCATTGAGCTTGCCGTGAATATACATGTGTTCAAAGGAATTTCCGCCGAAGTTCTCGTCCATCATTTGCGAGATTTCGTTGCGAAGCGTCAGCCGTTCCGAAGCGGTCAGCGTGCCGGAGAACTGGTGAAGCATTTCAAGTTCATTGGCAACCATTTTCTCCAGCAGCTCTTCATCCACCACAGTGAACGTAATGTTGGTTCCCAATACCGATTCCACTGCGCTTTTCACAGCGGAAATCAGACTCGGAGCTGTATAATCTTCCAAAATCAGCGGATTGAACATGTCAACGACTTGCTGGAGCTTATCGCCATAGGAGATCGTTTCCGCTTTCTGTGTTTTCAGCAACAAGGGAGAACTCCAGTCGCTTTGCGATCCATCTGAAAAATTGCAGCGGATGGTATACTGATATTCTACTCCGGGAAGCAGACCGCTATCGGTAAACGACGGAGTCAACACCGTTCCAATATTTGTACCGTTGCGGCGGATTTCCCAGGAAGTTCCTTCGAGCAGTTCCGGCGCACATTCCCAGCTCAATGTAATTTTCGTATAGGTGATTTGTCCTTCTGCCGGGGTCGGCGCGGGAGTGCGAGTCGGATCAGTCCCGTTCAGGAACTCATGGTAATTGTCTACGCCATCTCCATCCGGATCGTCCGTGGAGAGAGTCGGAAGATCTCCGAAATATTCTTCCAGCCAGGCAAAAAATTCGGAATATGCACTCTGGTCTCCCGGTTCAATCACAATGGAACGGCTCGAACCGGAGAGTTCGCCGGCTGAATTAAACGCAACTACGGTATAACTGTAATTGCCATCCGGCGAGGCCAGACGGATGTTGGACGCATGTTTGTCTGTCACGGTCGCGACCAGAGTCTCGCCGTTGAACACCTTGAAACCAGCGGCCTGAAATTCTTCGGAATCCACCCAATCCCAGCTCAAATCGAACACATCAATGTTTCGCTCAAATGAAAGATTGTACGGGAAACTCGAATCGGCGATGACAATTTCCGCCTGGGCTCCGGCTTCATCTGGAATGGCAGATTGAATGGGGTCATCGCAACTTCCATAAACCACCTTTTCGCCTGTTGACTGCGGAAAAGACGGCAGACTCATAACGAGATCGTTACCGCCGGGCATTGCGATATTAGCCGTAATTTCGTAAATGTGACCGGCATATACCGGAATTTCCGCTTCCCCATTTACGGTAATGGTTCTCTCCTCATAATAAGGATCGCCCGGGAAAAGCTCCGGTTTGGTATCTGCCGTAACATTGGTTATTTTAATGGTTCCATGACGAGGATTTCCCGCCGCATCGCGTAGTGTTACTCCAACACGAACTAAACGCCAGGCTTCCACTCGGGCAAGCCGCATGTCATCTTGATCATTTTTTCCTTTTAATTTTATCGCACAAGCATAGGCTGTTTGGTACGCCTGTTCCCGGTAATTCTCATAAGTAAACAATCTCGGGAAATATTTAAAATATTGCATCACCTGAAAAAGATAGATATAATCGGCCTTCAAAGAGGTTGAATTCGGGAAGAAATCAAAAAAGCGAAGTCTTTCTGCAGTGGCGGAAGCCAGAACTGCTTCAATTTTTTCCGGACTGCTTTCCGCATTCAGCTCCGCTTCTTTAAACACAGCCAAACGCTGCAATGTGTCAGCAACACAGTTCTCCTGATCACTCAGGAAGTTCAAGGAAAATTCATACAAAATGGTCGCAGCTTGCTTATGCCCTTTCTTCCAGTGAGCTTCTGCCAGCGCGGTCAAATGGCTATGCATATAGAGTTGTTCAATGGAGTTCCCGCCGAAGTTCTCCGCCATGCATTGATCCAGTTCGGCCTGTGCGGCTATCCGTTCCGCATCTGTCCAATCCGGGGTCGCTGCCTTTATCAACTCCAACTCCTCCGATATCATCTGGCTGATCAATTCGGAATCGAAGGTATTCAACGTTAAACTTCCGCCCGTCAAACTTTCAAAACCAGCCTTTACTGCGGAAAACAGAGACAATGCCGTTAAATTCTCCACTGGAGTGGAATACATCGAATCTACCAGACTTTCCACTTGTTCATGCTGTTCGTATTCGACAGAATCAAAGGTTTTCACTTTCAGCACAGCTGATTGCGCAGAAGCATTGCCGCCTACGGTTACGGCATCAATCCGATATTCATAAAAATTACCCGGCTCCACTGCTGAATCTGTAAACTTCTGCTCTGAAGTCCGGGCTATTTCTGCTCCATCACGATAAATGCGATAATCGGCAATCTGAATGTTTTCTGCTGGATATTCCCAACTGATTGTGATTTTATGGTAAGTCGCACGATCCAACTTCAATTTTTCCGGTGCGGGAACGGAATCCTCTGCAAAAGTGACCGCCGCCCAAAAAAACGCAGCGACAAACCAGACCTTACGCCCAAACATAGTATGCCCTCTCTTGAATATATATGAAAAAATTTTTTGGACAAAAAAAGAAGGGAGTCAGTTGCCGCATACTGTAATTTGCAGCAGACTTTTTCCCCCTTTGCGGCGTAAGAGCAACCAGAAAGCAAGCAAAGACGCCGGAATCATGGAAATATTACCAACATATTTGGAGTATTTCAAAAAAGCCAGCGGATCTTCTCCCAGCCAGTGTGCCACAATCGGCAATAGCGCTCCAAGAAGCATAGCCAGCCCAAAAGAAAATAAGATAAAACGCCAGTAATAATGAAACCAGCTTTTCAATTTTGTTCGGAAAACCGAACGTCCGTTTGCTGTCGACAAAACTGCAACTGACTTTTTGAAAGGACGATTCAGAATATAAAAGAAAACAAGAAAAGAAGCCAGAACGTTTGCTGTTCCGGAATAGATCAAGGTCACTGAAAAGAGAAAACTGGAATCCAGTATGAATTTGGACAACAGGTTTAACAGGTTCCCCCCTCCAAGAAGCAACGCCGCCCACAATATAGCGTAACGCCAGAAAAATCGCCACCAGACCAGAAGAAACACACGAGCACCTTTCGCCTGATTTCCTTCGTCAACAGGCAATGATTCCACCTGCATGCGCAACCTTCTCCACTTCTATTTTCGTTTCAGTTTATAGCATAAAGTCTTCAAATTTATCACCTCTTTTGCTAAAAGTCAAATCAATTTTTACACAAATAATAAGGAGATGTTTATAATGTCGATTTCAGAACAAAGGTACTGAACCGTACACCAGATATCCGACTCACATTTCCTTTTATGGGCTTACAATAGAGAGGAGAGCTTAGAGTGCTGAATATTATTTACAATTTTGCGTTGAGAGCTCTTGCTTGAATTTGACAACCGCATGTTGAATCACGCAGTTTTGTTCATGGCTGAGTCTTTTCACCCACTCCTGGATCAGCAGCGAATTGTCCGTTTTTTCTTTGAGACGGAAACGGGTAAACGTCAGACATGCACGGCGAACCCAGACGTTCGGATGGCTCAGCCATTCTTCCGTCATGAGATTTAAATATTCCGGTTTGGCACGCAGAACCCGCGTTGCAGCGGAAGTGAGGAAGTCCACTGCCGCAGCCGTGCGGAACTCCTCTTTATAACCATTCAGGCGTGTCCTGGCAAAACTCGTTTGTGCGCGTCACGCAGGTAGTGTCAAAAGTAATATGAAAAAATGAAAGTTTTTGGTTTGCGGCGGGTGATACATCCGAACCCGTCCGCGTTCAAGCGAAAATCCGGCATAACCGGTCGCGTTTTACGCTCCCTTTTATTCCGTTTTTCGTTTGACAGCTCCCGGAACCGGATGTGGGGACGTAAATGTCCCGGAAAAACAAATTGGATTTGTTTTTCCAGTGTTGTTTGAAAATCGGATTTCAGAATTATGCGGCGGCCATAGCCAGCAAGGTTTCCCACTGTTTTGGATAACGCTCAATGCCTTGCAATGGTTCCCGGCTCAGCGGAGAATGCTTCAATCCGCCATGCGGCCTGAGGTAGTTGTAATATGCTACAAATAAAGTGGTCAGGCAAGTTGCGCCTTCCATGCTTTTCATTCCGGCCCTTGGCCGGGTATGGAATTTGTAAGTGCGATTGAGGCGTTCGACCAACTGTTTGTAAGGGCGGAATTCCTTGCTGATTTCGTCGAGGTTTTCCAGGCCGATGACTTTCGGTCCGGTCAAGACCGGAGCCTCCAGCCCTTGATTATAGGCCAGCAATGCCGAATCGTACGACGGAAGCCCATCCCGAACGAGGATAAATTGCTTTCCTTGATTGGTTTCTGGCTTTCCGTAAGCATCGTGCAACGTCGCCAGTGCCGGAACGGTTCCGCGCGTATCGGAAAGGTTGTAGCCGCAGATGGCTCTGGACGCCGCATCGATGATGAACCAGGTGTAATGCCATTCGTTTTCGATGATGAGATAGGTTTCGTCGGCGGCGGCTATAGGGCCGGGTTTCGGTAAGTCGGCATCGAGAAATGGCGCGATTCGGGCAGCGGCGGCATTGACGTAGTTGATGACGGTCTGATGGGAAAGTTTGATTCCGAAGAGACCCCAAAGCAGATCGCGGGTCAGGCGGGATGAGAGTCCGGCGTTGACGAAAAAGGTCAACACTAGGCCGACGACATGATGGGAGTTGTGAATGCTCCGCAAATCGACGTTGGTTGAGGACTCCGGACGGCGGCAGAGCAAATCCTCCGGTTTTAGGTGATATTCGCGATATTGATAATGGAGCTTGTAGTTCGGATCGAACTTTTGCGCTTGTCGTTTGACGCGTTCCTCACCGGTCAATCGGCTTTCTTGAGTAAGATAATGCGGACACTTGTAGCTGAAGCATTTGTAAATGGTTTCATGGGCGCGTTGCTTCCAGACGGAGAGCGCCGAGCCGCAATGCGGACAAAAATATTTGGCGCCGCTTCTTTGCCGGATGCGTCCGGTGGTTCCAAGATGATTGCAGATTTTGCAACGGACTTGATTGCCTTTTTGGCCATCATTGAGGTAAAGGAAGTCGGCGGGAGCATTGCAGTGTTCGCACCGGCAATGCTCCGGAACGCTGAAGCCGCCGCGACGCCGAACCGGCTTTAGCAATTTGCCGGTTTGTTTTTCGATTGCATCTTTGAGTTCGCGCCAGTCGACTTGGGCGCGAGAGGGAGGCGCTGAAAGTGGCGGGGGGAGATCAACAAGAAATTTGCGATAATTTTCTGTTTTAGGTTCCGGTTTAAATTCAAATCCGGACCGTGTCCCGGAAAGTATTTCAAGAAAGAGCGGAACGATGGAGGCAAATTCATCGCAAGTGAGTTGCCGGCAAAGCCATTTCGCGAGCTTATCGAGAGAGTTTTTCAAGAGGACCTCCTTGTTGGAAGTTTCAGGCAAAATAACATGCCACAAGAAAGGCCTCTTGAACCTTTTGAAATCCGAAAAAAGAGAGGAAATTACTGAATTTGTAGTTTCCTCATTGAAATAGAAGTATTTAACATTGTCATAAAATGAAAATTTTTGACAAAAGCGTCACGCAAAAGAGGAAAAAATGAATGATTGTAGCCCAAGGCATCCCTTCGCCCTGGTCGAACTTCTGGTCGTAATTTCCATTATCGCAATTCTGGCAGAAATGCTGATGCCAGCATTGGGTCAGTCACGTCGCACAGCACAAAAAGTTAAATGCATCAACAACCTGCACCAGATCGGTCTGGGAGCTCTGCTCTACTGCGGAGACAACCGTGGTTTCTTTCCGCCTCAGGGAGGAATGGGATACAGCATGGATCATTATTGGTGGGGAAAAAAGCAGAATACCACAGAATGGGATTTTTCCCGCGGCTATGTGTCGAAGTATGTACTGCTGAAAAATGGTGACGGTATCCTTGATTGTCCGGCAATGCCATGGGGATCTTATGCTTCATTGAATGGGGGAATTGATATCAGAACTACAGTTTACGGCTACAATGGGGTGGGGCTGTGCCCGCCTGCCTCCGGGTGGGGCGCGCTGAAATATCCCTGGCAAAGAGCCGGCAGGATCAAAAAACCATCATCACTGCTGATGTTTGGAGATTCCGCCATGGTCTATTTCGGCAGCAGCGTGCTTACCAGCACCTGTCTGCTTGATCCCCCTAAATGTCCGCCCTGGCTAGGGGGAAGTTCCTGGTATGACAACAACACCGGAACAACCCACTTCCGTCATAACGGCCGAGCGGTACACGTGTTAGTCGATGGTCACAGTGAAGAACTTGTTGCGACGAAAGAAACCTCGCCCAATGCCGCTTTAGGTAAAATCGGTTTTGCCGGAGAACTTGAGTGTTATGTTCCATATTTATAAAATACGATCGTCAAAGTGGTGGAGCAGATTCGGCGCGTTGTTACTGATCGTGGCAAGTGTTTGCTTTCTGTGGATCATGGCACGGAAACACCTGACGACGCCCCTGCCCTATGTTTACAAGGAAATGGCAACAGATTCCTATGAGTTTGCTGAAACGGAGCAATTCTGCCGTACGGCACAGCTGGAAGTGGCACAGTCGAAGCTTTCAGCAGGAACAGCGTGGTTTGCAGAGGATGTACCAGATTTTCAACGAAAAGCAGTGATCCACGCCTTGAAGGAGCTGCAGAAACGCGACTACCGGCTGGTACGAATCGGCAGCTATGGCGAAGATGTGATAAAGGTACTCTTTGCTGAAAGCGGCCCAGTGTCGGAAGAGCATATGGTCTGCTTGGTTTTAACCCGGATCTCGGGAGAATTGCGCTTTCTGGGTGTCGGGTTGTAGGTTTGCAACCTTTTGATGGTACAGCAAAAAATAGATTTGTTGAATGCCAACCAATGACATTTCATTGCGAAACAATAATTTCTATATTAAAATATGTAAGCTGCCACAAAGAAGCCTTGTGGCAACTTGTTCTTCCGCCCTTTCCCGGAGGGAGTGGACGGCCGTTATCCGTGCATCCACCAGCGATAGGTTCGCACCAGACAAAAAGCGACGAAACACAGTAGCGTATAGATAGGCAACAAAAATACTTGTAAGATCTCTTTGAACGTACTATATTACCG
>ERZ779869.3781-NODE-3781-length-11392-cov-2.854812_pt1 | contig 11392 bp, 6 predicted proteins | sample MGYA00511557_ERZ779869 | MGnify/ENA primary metagenome ERZ779869 (study PRJEB29588, sample SAMEA2154620) | human gut metagenome | biome: human gut; feature: human-associated habitat; material: faeces | place: Denmark | collected 2008/2010 ...
GATGGTGAATTCCCTACCGTCAGCTATCCGAATCCGGAAGCACCGGAAGCATTCGAGCTTGCTCTTAAACTGGCAAAAGAAAAGGATGCCGATTTAGTTTTGGCAACGGATCCGGATGCAGACCGCCTTGGTGTTTATGTTAAAGATACCAAATCCGGTGAGTATATCTGCTTAACCGGAAATATGTCGGGAAGTTTTCTTGCCGATTATGAAATTGGACAGAAACTTGCACTCGAAGGAAAACTTCCGGAAGATGGCGAGTTGATTAAGACGGTTGTTACTTCAAACCTCGTAGATGCGATGGCAAAATATTATGGTATCAAAGTGACCGAGTGCCTGACCGGATTTAAGTGGATTGGAAGAGAGATTCTCCGCATGGAGACAACAGGAAAAGGCCACTATCTGTTCGGCTTTGAGGAAAGTTATGGCTGCTTGATTGGAACGCATGCAAGAGATAAGGATGCGATTGTGGCATCGATGGCGCTTTGCGAGGCGGCTGCTTATTATAAACTGCGTGGTAAAACAATTTGGGATGCTATGTTAGATATGTATGAGAAATACGGCTACTATAAAGATAATGTAATTGCCATTACTCATAAAGGTATTGAGGGGCTGCAGAAGATTCAGTCGATTATGGATAATCTCCGTAAAAATCCGCCGATGAAATTTGGTAATTACGATGTGACGGCAGTAAGAGATTATTTGAAAGATGAAATCGTAGATGTTAAGACCGGCGAGAAGAAACCAACCGGTATTCCAAAGTCCAACGTACTCTATTTTGAATTGACCGAGGATGCATGGCTTTGTGTTCGTCCATCCGGTACGGAGCCAAAGATTAAACTTTACTTTGGTGTTGTTGGTAAAGATTTGGCAGATGCCGATGAAAAATCAGAAAAACTGGCTGTAATTGTAAAGGACTTGCTGAATCAGTTAGGATAAAATAAATGCAGGGGGTGAACATGTGAGCAATCCATATTTGGAACAGTGGACGAGCAAAGAGATGCTGAAGGAATTGGAAGAGGGAATTTTGAATGCACCTCAGGATTTGCTTGGCTGCCACATTTTCAAAGAGGAGGATGTGCAGATTTTTACCGCATATCGTCCGTGTGCAAAACGTATGTGGGTGCTGGATTCAAAAGGGGAGACCACTTACGAGATGGAACCAATGGAGCCGGAAGGATTTTTTGGCTATGTCATTGAGAAGAAATCGGAGCGACTGAAAAAATATCGATTCCGGGTGGAATATGGACCGGACGATGTGATTGAAATTGACGACCCTTATGCATTTCCGGGGATGTTTGGTGAACTTGACCGGTATTTATTCTCGGAGGGAAACCATTATAAAATTTATGAAAAATTAGGAGCACATCCGATGAAGCGCGATGGCGTGGAGGGCGTTCAGTTTGCTGTCTGGGCGCCACACGCCTGTAGCGTGAGTGTAATCGGCGAGTTTAATATGTGGGATGCAAGACTTCATAAGATGATTATGAGGGGGAGCAGCGGTATTTTTGAACTGTTCGTGCCGGGCGCGTGGGAAGGCGCTGCCTATAAGTATGAGATTACGGCAAGGAGCGGGGATAAGCTGTATAAGACAGACCCTTATGGAAATTATGCGGAACTGCGTCCGGGAAATGCTTCCCGAATTACGTCGCTTGATGGCTACAAATGGCAGGATGGTTCTTATCAGAAGAAGCATCAGAAAAAGTCAAGAGATGTAAGAGACAAAGAGCCGATGAGTATTTATGAGGTTCATCTTGCTTCCTGGAAAAAACGGATTGAAGACGATGACAATGGCAATTTTTCATATCGTGAGTTAGCATCTATGCTTGGCGACTATGTGGTTGATATGGGTTATACTCATATTGAATTGATGGGAATTGCAGAGTATCCGTTTGATGGCTCATGGGGCTATCAGGTTGGCTGTTATTATGCGCCGACGAGCCGTTATGGTGAGCCAAAAGATTTTATGTATTTTGTGGATGAAATGCACAAGCGGGGGATTCAGGTAATTTTAGACTGGGTACCGGCGCATTTTCCAAAAGATGCTCACTGCCTTGGTCGTTTTGACGGACAGCCGTTGTATGAACATCCGGACAGCAGACGTGGCGAGCACCCGGACTGGGGAACATATATTTTTGATTACGGAAGAATGGAAGTGAAAAACTTCCTCGTTGCCAATGCACTGTTCTGGATAGAAAAGTTCCATATTGACGGACTTCGTGTGGATGCCGTTGCATCTATGCTGTATTTGGATTATGGAAAAAGCGATGGCGAGTGGCTTCCGAACAAAGATGGCGGAAATGAGCATTACGAGGCAATTCATTTCCTGCAGCATTTAAATTCCGAGGTGGAAAAGGAGCATCCGGGAGCTTATATCATTGCGGAAGAGTCGACGGCATGGCCGGGCGTTACGGCGCCGGTAGCAGATGGCGGACTTGGCTTTTCTTACAAATGGAATATGGGTTGGATGAATGACTTTTTGGAGTACATGAAATTAGACCCATATTTCAGAAAAGACCATCAGAGGCAGTTGTGTTTTAGTATTGATTATTACACCAGTGAGAAATACATTTTGGTTTTATCGCATGATGAGGTGGTTCATGGAAAATGTTCTCTGTTAAACAAGATGTCCGGTTTGGAAGGAGATAAGTTTGCTTCCCTTCGTGCCGCATTTGGATTTATGTATGGTCATCCGGGCAAAAAGCTTTTGTTTATGGGGCAGGAATTTGCTCAGAAACGAGAATGGGCAGAGTTTCGAAGTCTGGACTGGTTTTTATTGGAAGAAGATGACAGACATAAGAAAATGCAGGATTACGTACGTGAATTAAATCACTTGTACCAAAAGTACGATGCCTTGTATTATCACGATTTTAATATTATGGGCTTTGAGTGGATGGACTGCTGGCGTCCGGAATTAAGTACAGTAGCGTTCGTGCGCCGTGGCAGCTCAGTAAAAGACCAGTTGATGTTTATTGCAAACTTCACACCGATGGCATTGGAAGATTATCAGGTCAATGCACCTTGTGCCGGAACCTTTACGGAGATACTAAATTCCGACGAAGAGCGATTTGGCGGTGAAGGCCGTGTGAATAAAAAGCCGATTCAGGCAAAACCATGTAAGGCACCGGTAGTACCAAGACCGGGCGAAAAAATCAAGCCGGGAAAGAAATATTACGAACTGGAACTGTATGTTCCACCGTTGTCGGTCGTAGTATTGCGGTATGATTATAAGGCATAGTGTTTTTCTAATTGTATATTTTACTAAAAAAGTTTGTGTTTCATGGGCGCTGTCGCTTAGACAAACACGCGGATATATGTCATGTGCTGAAAATGTGCATATTGAATCCGCGCGTTTGTACCCATGAAACACAAATCTTTTTTAGTAATATATGAAGTTAGAAAGCCACTTCGGCTTAAGTCGAAACACAGCAGCCAGCATTTTGGCGAGAGTTAGTATAACTTGCAGCCCTATCGCCGGTTGTTAAAATAAAAAAGGAAAGCTATATTTGCGAAGCAAATATCCTGCTTTCCCTTTTTTATTTCTAACAACCTACATTAATAATGTATGAACACCATCTCACGGTATTTTGTCAAGTCATAAATCTTTTTCGAATCCGATGGAGATAAGTTTAAGCATCCGTGTGAACCACGGCTTCTATAAAGTGTTTTACTCCAGCGGCTCCATGGCTGCCAAGGGGCACCGTGGAATCCGGTTCCGGTCCACATGATACGAACCCAGTTATTTACCGGTGTTGCATAGTTTTCACCGCGGAGAATACGATGTGTCTGGTGTTCTTTGATGAAATAAGCACCGGTTCTTGTTTGACGGTCTTTCACTGGTTTTCCGCTGATTGTTCGACACTTAAAAGCAACTTTTCCGTTGCGCCATACATAAATCTTTTGAGCAGTAAGATCAATTTCAGTAAAGTTTTCTGTGTCCCAATCCTTTGCTTTGTCATCTATGTTCATTGTAAATGCCGTGTTGGCAAATTTTGTTTTCTTTTTGATCGTCAATGCTTTTTTCTGTGTGGCATCCGGATTTTCCATATAGGCTTTCTGCTTATTTGCATCCATTGTCTTTTTCAGAGCACTTGTCAATTGCTTCAGCATTGTATCGTAAACAAGCTGCCAACCGTAGTCCCCACCGGTTACGGAAACAGTTTTGCCGTTGTGGCTTTTAAATGAGCGTGTCACGCCAATAGTTTTGTACTTAAAGCAGGTTTTTTCAACCCATTTTTCAATTGCCTGATTATCAAAAGTAACTTTTCCGTTTTTATATTTGCACCATTTATAAATCTGTTTTGGACTGATGGTTTCTTTAATGTCCTTTTGAATTGTCCATGTTATCCAGCGCAGAATTACCGGATTGCAGGCATCTACTTTTTGCTGGAGCGAAGGGTCTGTGGAAAAAATACTTGGCTTTTCGTATACATCCGGGTATTTTTTTTCATCCGTCAAGTTTAACTTTTCATGTCCGGATTTCAGAGCTTTTCCAATCGCTTTTACGAATTCATCATGGTTTAATGTATTTCCTAAATATTCTTTTTCAATAACCAAATATTTTTTCGCAGATGAAAAAGCGACCTTTGCGTTTTGCGGCTGTGTAACCGGATATGACTCACTACCGGTTGAGAGATCGGACTGTCCCACGAGGGCATCCAGTTTTTTCTCATCATAAGAAGCCCCTAAGTTAATATCCACCTGATTTCTTTTCCCCAGGGAAAAGAAAGGAAGAGAATCATGCTGCTCATCATATTTTTTCTGAAGCGAATCTTTGATGTCGACTTGATAATCAATGTCATCTTTTCCGATTGTCAAAGTTCCATTATTTCTTCCTGTTATTTTCAGTTGATACGTGGAAAATACCCGATTAATCAATTCCGCAGATTCCTCATAGGTCATACCCGAAATTTCTCGGTCTCCAATCCATGTATTTGAGTACCAGCGGTTCATATAATAAATATGTATACCCAAAACAATGCCTATCACTACAACAAGTGTTGCAATTGTAGCAATAAGCATTGCCTTTCCCTTTTTTGTACGAATCCAAGATGGTTTTTGTGTTTCTCGATTATCCACCCTTACATCCCTCTTTCCTAAATAATATTGTCTCACAATGGGATTATAAAATTTTGCGGTGAAGTTGTCAACACAAACACACACTTTTTTTACAATTACCGCAACTTACCAAATTTTTGCCGCCTCTAAAAAGGCTGTGTATGACAATTTTGGATCATAAATACTGGTATCAAACAAAAGAGGAGCACACTGGGAACGCCAGGATGTCGCATCACATAGGCCCCAGAGAGTGATACCGGTAATTCCTTTTGGATTTACACTCTGATTACGATTTTTTTGCTTGGTAATGATGGTCTGCATCAGTTTTTTTACGAATTTTGCCTGATCCGCATCGGTTTCATGCTCCGGTGTGTAAGCGTAGGAAGCATTAGTTCCTTCCGTGTCAAAGTTTATAGTAAAGTCAAGTTCGGTTATCTGAATTTCGTAACCTGCTGCTAAAAACTGCTCTAATGCACTGCCGTATTCGGCAACCGTAGGAACTTTTACATCTACGTGGCTCTGCATGCCGATACCTCCGCAAATTTTAGCAGTTTCGCCTTTGTTGATAAATTCTACCAGATTTAATGTGTCTTTTACACCGAAATAGGTGTTGTAATCATTATAAAATAACGTGACTTTATCCGTTGCCTGATAACTCTTTAACATATCGTAGGCAATTTCAAATGCTTTCTTAACATAAGAAGGAGAATTTCCCATATCACCATATACACTCGTCCATGTTTTGAAAAATGCAAAAGACGGACGGTGGAGATATTCGTTTACAACATCCCATGCGTAAACAATGCTTCCGGCAGAACCGGTTAAAGCTTTTTCTTTATCCATTACATGCCCCATTACATTGTGAATGTAAAAATCAAGACGGGCATCCATAACAGCAGGAGTAACAACTTTTGAGCCATCGTAATTTTTTGTAAAGAACCAGGACGGTGTCTGGCTGTGCCATACCAAAGTATGGGCACGCATTTTCAAACCGTTGTTTTTTGCGGCCTCTAAAGATTTGTCAACGGTTGTAAATGCTAATTCCGGAACGGTTGATTCGGCATATCCTGCAGGAATGTAATATCCCTTTTTCTTTGCGTCAGCAACGGAAATGAGCTTGGCGGATGAGCCGAGAATAGCATCCGGTTTCATTTCATTTTCCAAAGTAAAGCTGTTGTACTGTTTTTTTACAAATTTCATTGTGGACGCGTTTTGCAGTTCTCGTGGATTAGAAGCACTTCCGTAGTTTAGGCAGGTACCCATGTACGGTACAATTTTTGCATAGGTATCCTTTAAGCTGGAAGCAACGACGGTTTTTTTCGCTTTCACCTTTACTTTGCAGGTAAGTTTATATGTTTTTTTCTTTCTTTTTACCCTGCAGGTGATTTTTGCGGTTCCTTTCGCTTTTGCCTTTAATTTGCAGGAGGTACGTTTCTTTTTTGAAATTGAAACGACCTTTTTCTTGCTTGTTTTCCAGGTGACCTTGCATTTTTTTGTGTTTTTTACCTTAAGAGTTTTTGATTTTCCCTTTGTCAGAGTTATTGATTTTTGGGAAAGTTTTGGCTTTTTTGCCTTTGCTTCAGTGGACGCTGTGTTTGTCAGAAATGAAGACAGACAAAGAACGGCAACCAGGCTGTGGGCAATTACCTTTTTGATTTGTTTCATATAGCTACACTCCTTTCATTGTAACTGTATTTTAACAAAAGAAAAAGAATGCCACAATAAACTATTGTGACATTCCACTGTGTTATTCTCAAAGATAATTGTTTATAAATGTTGATAAAGTTCTTTAAGCAGAGAAACGGTGTGGATAATTGCCTGTTTTGCAAAAACCGGATAATCCATATGACCGGAATTATCTGCCTTGTCAGAAATGGCGCGGATAATTAAAAATGGGACGTTGTTTAAGTAAGCGGTGTGCGCCATGGCAGCACCTTCCATTTCGGCACAGTCACCATGGAATGTTTCAATTAAATAATTCTTTTTCTCCGCACTGGCGATAAACTGGTCGCCGCTCACCACTTTTCCAATGTGGCAGTGAATGTCCGGATTCGCTTTTTCACAGGCGGATTTTGCCAGAGAAACCAGTGTCTCATCTGCTGTAAAAATCGACTGTTCCATGCGTGGAATGATGCCGACCGGGTCTCCGAGTGGCGAGACATCCATATCGTGTTCCTGCGCACAGCTCGATAAAACAATGTCGCCGATATCAAGGGTGTTGTTCAAGGAGCCGGCAACGCCGGTGTTGATAACCATGGTTACATGAAAGTCATCACAGAGAATCTGGGTGCAGACTGCCATATTAACCTTGCCAATGCCACTTACAACGGCAACGGTTTTGATTCCGTAAAAATCTCCTTCCACAAAAGTCATGCCTGCTTTTGTCACTTCGTTTGTATTTGTCATTTCTTCTTTTATGATAGCCACTTCTTCATCCATGGCTCCGATTAATCCAATTTTTTTCATAATGCCTCCTCATAGTAAAACAATCCGTTTCGTCCTTAAGTGTAGTTGATTTGTGTAGAAAAAGTCAAGGCTATCTTTATTTATAAATGCGCACTTTGCAATAAGCCTTCTTTTTGGATTTATCTTTTGCCTTTGCATAAACCTTAACGGTATGGCCGATTCCCTTTTTCTTTGCACGGACAACACCTTTTTGCGTTACTTTGGCATATTTTTTATTGGAGACGTACCATTTGACTTTTTTGTTTGTTGCATTTTTTGGTTTTACGGTGGCCTTTAATTTAAGTTTCTTTTTATAACGGAGTTTTGCTTTCTTTTTATTTAATGTTATTTTCGTCACCAGTTTGGTTGTTTTCTTTGTACTGCTTGTACCTTGTGCCGCAGTGGTGTTTGTCTGTGTTGTGGTCTGTAGACAGGCAGGGAGACCGGATGAGGCGGAACTGATTTTACTTAAATCCAAAATGCCGCCGGTCATGCAGTAGGAAGAAAGCCCTGAAACCTCACGCACACAGTTCAGCAGACGGTTGCGTCTTTGCACTGCGGAATCGTTTGGATATGCGGCGGCAAGAAGTGCTGTGGCAGCTGATCCCTGAGGGGCAGCCATAGAAGTGCCGCTCATCGAATTGTACTTAATATAAAGGGCATTTGTCGGATTTGCTTTTGAAATGCCGATGTTATCAAAGTAAATTTTATGTACGGAAGTAAAGTTGCCTGTTAAGGAAACAATTTCTGCGTAGATGGTGTTGTTTCTCTTTATAAAATATAATTTACTGCTGTAGTGGGACCATGAAATTTCACCATTTCCTTCGATGCCCATATCATAAGATACCTGATATGTGCCATCGGCTAAGTTCATGCCGTCTATATCCATGTAAAGTGCCAAAGTTGCAGAACTTCGCGCAGCATCAATGGATATGCAGTAAGAGCCGCTGCCTGCCTGATTGTGTGAATCTTCTGCTGAGTAAGACTTTTTATTGTATAAAATGCTGCCATCTAATTTGCCGATTTCCGATGGGTGGTATAAAACGGCATCGTTTGAGTCAAAAGAGGTGAAATACGAACACCGTGAACTTCGCATACTGTCTGTGTAAACGGAAGGGTAAAAAACACCGGAATTTATTGTGGAAAAAATATTCCGGCCCGGTGCAAAAAGGTGGACCGTTTTATTTCCGTAATCGGAAAAAGATGCTTTTTTGTCTGATTGAGTGGTAGCACCTACGGTAATTACATAAGGGCTGTTAAGATCGTAGGGACAATCATTTTGCAATGTACCGGAATCGTGGTCTTCGCCATCGTTTCCGGCAGCAAAAAGAAACAGACTGCCATTTTGCCCAATCTGGTTAATCAGCGTTTTCATAGAGGTTGAACTACTTCCACCGCCACCCCAGGAACAGTTGATGGCAGCAATATTTGCGCCGAGAGTCTGCGCTTTATAGATGTAATTAAAAGCCGCGATGATAGCGGAATCGTATGATGTGCCGGCAGAATTAAAAACTTTCAACGCCATTAGTTTTGCATTGCTGATGCCGCAGATTCCTTTATTATTGTCCGATACGGCACTGATGACACCGGCGCAGTGAGTACCGTGTCCGTCCTCATCTTCGTCCATAGGATCACTGTCGTAATCTCCGAAATCATAGCCATATGTACCCGGAAGCTCTAACTGGTCGTAAGGATTTTTCCACATGTGAGCGGTTAAATCTTCGTGGGTGTAGTCAATACCGGTATCAACGACGGCAACAATGGTATCGCTGTCGTTACTTGTTTGAATCCGGTTTTTGTACTGAATACCGGAGGAAGTAGTCTGATAGGCTCCGGTGCCGTCTAAATACCACTGTTCATCGGCATAAGTATCGTTTGTCGTGGCTAATTTATAGCGGTAGTAATTTGGCTCGGCGGCAACTACATTATCCTGTCTTTTCAGTTTTTCAATAAGTTCTTTCGTTGAATAGGTATCGGAGCGAACCTCTGAAAGATAGAGATTTTTACCCTTTTTCTTTTTGGCAGGACCAAAATCCCAGCTGTTTTTCACTTCAATATCGGAATCAAATGATGCGGTTCCCTCTTTGGCAAGTCCGGTTTTGAAAGAAGCGTTAAGTGTTACAATGGCTTCGCCCTCCACATAGTTATCAGAGATTTTAGCGGTCTTAGCCTGTTCAGTTACAGCCTGAATTTTATGCGGTATGATGCTGCTAAGCAAAAGAGATAAAATCAAAACCGAAATCAGTCCTCTTTTTCGCATAATTTCACGCTCCTTTCTCAAATAATCATTGCGTCAAATGGCAATAACTGCTATGATAGAAATAACGATTTATGATGATAAGTATACGAAAAAAATGTGAAAAAATTAAGTCGAGGAGGTAGCAGCATGTTATTTGTGAAAGTAGATGAACTCAAGCCCGGAATGCGCTTAGGAAAACCAATCTACAATAAAAATGGAGTTTTGTTGTATGACCGTGATACAAAACTTACGATGCAGGCGATTTACGGAATTAAAAATTTTAGGCTTTTAGGTCTGTACATACTTGAACCAGCAGAACCGGTTCCGCCGATGTCGGAGGATGATATTAACTTTGAGCGTTTCCAGACGATGGCAGTTTTTAGTATCCGCGAAGATTTGGATTTGATTGATTCCGGGAAAAAAGACAAAGGGCTTGACTGGCTGTGCAGTCTTATCATAAAGAATTATGGAGACTTAAACCATAAGATTAATTTTGTGCAGAATCTGCGAAGCAGTGAAGATTATATTTATAAACATGTTTTGAATGTTGCCATTTTGTCCGCCATTATTGCCGGTCAGATGGGCTTCCCGGTTGGACGGATTAATCTCCTTGTGAAGTCTGCTATTCTGCATGATATCGGTGCACTGAAATTACAGCAGTTACTGGATGCGGAAGATTTAGATGATGGCACGAAAGAAGTCGTTAAGAAAAACACACAGGAGACATTAGCCCGATATGGTGATTTGGATGAGGAAGTTCCGCGCCTCATTACCCAGATGCAGGAGCTTTATACAAGCGAGAGCGATGCAGAGATTCCGGCAGCGTTAAAAGAGAGCGTGAATGCAAATATCCTCTATGTGGCAGATGCGTATGACCGTATGACAGCAATGAAGTCTTTTGAGGAGCCGACTTCGGAAGTGAAAGCGGTGCGTGAACTTCTTGCGGATGAGGAGCGTTATAATAAGAAAATAGTAAATGCTTTGATTCATGGTATTTCTATTTTGTATCCGGGTGTATGTGTTGAATTGACAAATGGAGAAAAGGGATTGGTTGTCACTGAAAATGAAGATAATATTTTCGAGCCGATTGTCCTTGATTTCCGCAATAATAATTTGTATGATTTGTCGGATCCATCCGTGAAACAGACGGTTGAAATTGCCGATGTCATGAAAACGATGGATAACCGAATTAAACTGGATAAAAATCTGTTAGAAGAGTATCAGGCAAATTAGGAAGAGATACTAAAGATTTCCGCCGGATTGTCCGAGATATAAGTATAAGGATTTAGAAAGTGAGCGTGAAATCTATGGATATTTCGACCAATCGGATTTCCCTTACCTTTGATGACACGGAAAGAATGGAGAAAAAAAACGTGTCTGTACAAGACGCCAAGGATGGCGGCATCTCCCAGATTCAGGTGGGAGCGACAATGGATTGTTCCGTACAAGAGGCGGGGAAACACCACATTGTGTATACGGAAGCAGAAGCAAAACAATTACTGCAAGAACAGGGTTCTGTTAAAAAGGCATTGGACGCTTACAAAACAAATAATTGTATCACTAAAAACAACTGAAGTATGAAAAGTTGGAAACTGGAAGCCGTCATCCTTGCTATAGGCATGTTGGTGATGGGGTATTTTATCAAACAGG
>ERZ779869.3788-NODE-3788-length-11377-cov-5.676912_pt1 | contig 11377 bp, 10 predicted proteins | sample MGYA00511557_ERZ779869 | MGnify/ENA primary metagenome ERZ779869 (study PRJEB29588, sample SAMEA2154620) | human gut metagenome | biome: human gut; feature: human-associated habitat; material: faeces | place: Denmark | collected 2008/2010 ...
AATCCAAAGAACCGATTTATCCGATAAGCTATGTTCAATGTAAAAATCCAATGAGTCAGCGGCGAAAAGTGTGCGCTTACACAGCGGCAGGAAGAAGTGAAATCCATGACGATTTGCGGATAAACACTTTCTTACTGCTACAGCTAATGAGAGCGCCTACATACAGCCGCAGTACAGAGTATGCGGATAACCGTATCTCACTGTTCTCCGCTCAATGGGGAAAATGTGCGGTAACGGGAAAGAAATTTCAGTGTATATCAGAAATTCACTGCCATCACAAGAAGCCAAAAGGAATTGGAGGCAGAGATAAGTATGAAAATCTGGTATTGGTGCTTGCACCAGTACATGAACTGATACACGCAATTGATGAGGACACGATTCGTTCTTATCTCTCCGCTCTTAAATTGGACGCTTCACAACTTATGAAGCTAAACAGACTGCGAATTCTGGCAAATCGGAAACCTATTGATTTGGAGAACCTAAATCTTACGAATAATTCTCATAATGGTATGACTAAGGAGACTAAGAAAACTGTTTGATTGATGGAACGCCGGATGCGGTGAAAGTCGCATGTCCGGTGTGAAGCGGGGGAAAAGCTGGAGATAACTTCAAAGGCTTACCTATCGCTATTTCCAAGCGACCTTGCTACCTACGGCGCAGAGGCCAAGAAGCTGTTGCAGGATTTGCAGTCCCGCAACGAGCGAATGTTCCTGCTGACCTTCCTCATTCTCAACACGGCGGACACACCCCGGCAGCTTGACAACAACATCTTCCAGACCTCCAGCATCGCGCAGAAGTATAACTGTGCGCTGACCCGGCTGGACTTCCAGCAGGAGGAAGGACTGATGAGCAGCCTCCCGCTGGGGCTGAATCAGATCGAGATTCAGCGGGGCTTGACCACCTCCAGCGTAGCGATCTTCGTCCCCTTCACCACGCAGGAGCTGTTCCAGAACGGTTCGGAGGCGCTGTATTACGGCATCAACGCCCTGTCCAACAACCTTATCATGGTAGACCGGAAGCTGCTGAAAAATCCCAACGGCCTGATTTTAGGCACTCCCGGCAGCGGCAAGTCGTTTTCGGCAAAACGTGAGATCACCAATGCGTTTCTCATCTGCCCCAAGGATGACATCATCATCTGTGACCCGGAGGGCGAATATACGCCGCTGGTGGAGCGTCTGCACGGTCAGGTCATTAAGCTGTCGCCCACCGGCAAGGGCTACGACGGTTCGCCCTGCTATATCAATCCGATGGACTTGAATCTGGATTACAGCGACGATGATAACCCGCTGAGCCTGAAATCCGACTTCATTCTGTCGCTGTGCGAGCTGATCGTCGGCGGCAAGGATGGGCTTGCCCCTGTGGAAAAGACCATCATCGACCGCTGTGTGCGCATCGTCTACCGGGACTACCTCAATGACCCGAAACCGGAGAATATGCCGCTGCTGGAGGACTTGTATAACGCCCTCCGTGCGCAGGATGAAAAGGAAGCGCAGTACATCGCCACTGCTTTGGAAATCTACGTCACCGGCTCTCTGAATGTGTTCAACCATCACACGAACGTGGATGTGAATAGCCGCATCGTCTGCTACGACATCAAGGAGCTGGGCAAGCAGCTCAAAAAAATCGGGATGCTGGTGGTGCAGGATCAGGTCTGGAACCGTGTGACCATCAACCGCGCCGCCCATAAAACGACCCGCTACTATCTTGACGAGTTCCATCTTCTTTTGAAGGAGGAACAGACGGCTTCGTACAGTGTCGAGATCTGGAAGCGCTATCGCAAATGGGGCGGCATCCCCACCGGGATCACGCAAAATGTCAAAGACCTGTTATCCAGCCGCGAGGTTGAGAACATTTTTGAGAACAGCGATTTCATCTATATGCTCAATCAGGCCGCTGGCGACCGGCAGATTCTCGCAAAGCAGCTCAACATTTCGCCGCATCAGCTTTCTTATGTGACCCACTCCGGCGAGGGCGAGGGGCTGCTGTTCTACGGCAACACGATCCTGCCCTTCATTGACCACTTCCCGAAGGACACCGAGCTGTACCGCGTCATGACCACCAAACCGCAAGAGGTGGCGTCGGCATGAAAAGAGAACCGCGTTTGCAGTTTTCCGACGCCGATCTTGCCGAGCCGAAGCTGGAAAAGCCCATCAAGCGGGTGAAAAAAGCGGAGGCCAAGGCGGATAAGGCGCAGGCGAAAATCCCCAAGAAAACCGTGGTCAAAAAGGAACGCGGCTTTGATCCTGCCACCGGCAAGGTCAAAACGCAGCTCCGTTTTGAGGAAGTGGATAAGAAAAAGCCGCCCTCAAAGCTGACCCATGCCGTGCAGGATGCCCCCGCCAACTTTGTTCTCTCTCAGGTTCACCGGGAGGTGCGGCAGAGCGAGGATGACAATGTAGGCGTAGAGGCCGCGCACAAGGTAGAGCAAGCCGTGGAGAGCGGCGGGCGGCTGGTGCAGTCTGCCCACCGCGCCCATCAGCTCAAGCCTTATCGTGCTGCCATCCGTGCAGAGAAAAAGCTGGAACGAGCCAATCTTGACGCGCTCCAGAAGAAAGCAGAGATCGACAGCCCCACCAGCAATCCCGTTTCCAAATGGCAGCAGAAGCAGGCAATTAAGAAGCAGTATGCCGCTGCCAAGCACAATCAGGCGGCGCAGACTACGGCAAAGGCGGCAGAGAATACCGCCAAGGCCGCGAAAAAGGCCGCTGAAAAGGCTGAGAAAGCGGGCAAATATGTGTGGGAGCACCGGCGCGGCTTTGCCATTGCCGCCGCAATTCTGCTGATGCTGGCATTTCTGCTCAACGGCCTGTCCTCCTGCTCGGTGATAATGGATGGCGTCGGCTCCGGGATCGCGGCCAGTACCTATCCATCGCAGGACGCCGATATGCTGGGCGCGGAAGCGCAGTATTGCGCGATGGAAGCAGAGCTTCAGCGCTACCTCGACACCTATGAAAGTACCCATGACTACGATGAGTACCACTTTGATCTGGACACCATCGAGCATGACCCCTATGTACTCATTTCCATAATTACGGCGCTGCATCAAGGGGAATGGACGCTGGATGAGGTGCAGGGTACGCTCCAGATGCTCTTTGACCGCCAGTACATTTTGACCGAGGATGTGGTGGTGGAAACCCGCTACCGCACAGAAACCGACACATGGACGGACGCGGACGGCAACACCCATACGGACACCTATCAGGTGCCGTATGACTACTACATCTGCACGGTCACGCTGGAAAACTTCAATCTCTCCCATGTTCCCGTTTACATTATGAGCGAAGAACAGCTCGGAATGTACGCCACCTATATGGCCACCCTCGGCAACCGTCCCGACCTGTTCCCCGGTTCAGGCTACATCGGCAAGTATGTGGAGGGCAGCTATACCGACTACGACATTCCCCCGGAGGCGCTGGACGATGAGGTATTCGCCGCCATCATCAAGGAAGCGGAAAAATATCTCGGCTACCCCTACGTTTGGGGCGGCAGCAGTCCCTCTACCTCATTTGACTGTTCGGGCTTCGTCAGTTGGGTCATCAATCATTCCGGTTGGGATGTGGGCAGGCTGGGCGCGCAGGGACTTTGCAATATCTGTACGCCCGTATCCTCTGCCAACGTCAAACCGGGCGATCTGGTGTTTTTCACCGGAACGTATGATACCCCCGGTGTCAGCCATGTGGGTATCTACGTCGGCAACAATATGATGATCCACTGCGGAGATCCGATCTCTTATGCAAACTTAAATTCAAGCTATTGGCAGTCCCATTTCTACCGCTATGGGCGCTTGCCGTAAAGGAGAGTGAACGATATGAACCCGAAAATTATGAAGCTCCGTGGAGAGCTGGAGAAGAACAAAGGCAAAATCTCTGATCTGCAAGGCCGCAACCGCGAGCTGGAAAAGCAGATTCGTGAGCTGGAGGACACCGACATCATCGGCATGGTGCGTGAGAACGGCATGACGATGGAGCAGTTTGCCGAGCTGTTCCGCCGTATGCAGGCCGCGCCTGCACCGGCCACTTCGGAAAAGGAGGCGTTGAACCATGACTAAGAACACACCACGCATTTTTATCAGCCTGCTGCTGATGCTCCTGTGCATCGGGATTCTCCCCGTTTCCGCCTTTGCCAGCGGCGGCGACTATCCCGATGATACGCTGCCTGCCGTCGAAAGCAGCGCCGCAGACACGCAGGAAACAAAACAGATCGGCACGGTCACGACCAACGGCGGCAACCTGAACGTCCGCACCGGCGCGGGACTGGACAACACCGCGTTTACGCAGCTCCCCAACGGCACGGTGGTCGATGTGATTGGCAGGGACGGCGATTGGGTAAAAATCCTGCTGCCTGCCCGTGTGGGCTATGTGTACGGCAGCTATCTGACCGTCACCGACGCCGCCGACAGTACCGTGAGCATCGGCGGCATTACGCTTCCGTTTGATGAAAAAGAGCTGGCCGACCTCTGGCAGCTCCTTGTCGGCAGCATGACGGGCGGCAGCGACGCGCTGACACCGGACGGCAATCTGACGCTGATCGACGATATTGGCTCCAGCACCAAGGCAGGAAAACAGTTCATTACGTTGGAAAGCAAGAACGGCAATACATTTTACCTGATTATTGACCGTGACGATGAGGGCGAAGAAACCGTCCACTTCTTAAATCAGGTGGATGAGGCTGACCTGATGGCGCTGACCGGCGAGGAAGAAACGCCCGCCACTTGCTCCTGCACCACAAAATGCGTGGCCGGTACGGTCAATACATCCTGCCCCGTCTGCGCGGTCAACATGACCGAGTGCGTGGGCAAGGAGGCAAAGCCCGAAGTCCCCACCGAGCCGACAGAACCCGCCGCCGAGGAACCGGAGAAAAAGAGCGGCGTGGGCGGCATCCTTGTCGTTCTGCTGATCGTCGCGCTGGGCGGCGGTGCAGCGTTCTACATCTTCAAGCAGAAAAAGGCCAAGCCGCAGACCAAGGGCAGCGCCGATCTGGACGATTATGACTACGGCGAGGACGAATATGAGTTTGAGCCGTATGAGGACGAACCGGAACAGGATACTACGGAGGATACGGACGCATGAGATATTTCACCAATAATCCGCTGGAACGCCTGATGATGCAGAAGCCGAAAGCAGCGCGGGAGGACAGCCCTCCCGACGCTGCCAAGGAACACTTCTGCTACGGCTGCAAGCGCTTCGGACAGAGCTGCGTTCGCCCCTGCTACCGTGACGTAAAGAGAATGGAGGCTGCACCATGCGCCTTGTGATCGCCGAAAAACCCTCCGTGGCGCAGAGCATCGCCGCCGTGCTGGGTGCAAAATCACGGCATGACGGGTATCTGGAGGGCGGCGGGTACATCGTGTCGTGGTGCTTCGGGCATCTGGCAGAGCTGGCCGACGCCGCCGTTTACAATGCCGATGATGCCAAATGGACGCTGGCGGCGCTGCCCATCATTCCTACCTCGTTCCGCTTCATCGTCCGCTCTGAAAAGCAGAAGCAGTTTGACATTCTGCGGGAGCTGATGCGCCGGGAGGATGTGGCAGAGGTGGTCAACGCCTGCGACGCTGGGCGCGAGGGTGAGCTGATCTTCCGCACGGTTTACTGCCTTGCGGGATGCTCCAAGCCGATTCTGCGGCTTTGGATTTCTTCAATGGAGGATGATGCCATCCGCAGCGGCTTCCAGCAGCTTAAGTCTGGGCGCGACTATGACGGCCTGCATCAATCTGCCCTGTGCCGCGCCAAGGCTGATTGGCTGGTTGGTATCAACGCCACGCGGTATTTCTCCCTGACGTATGGCCGCACATTGAACATTGGGCGCGTCATGTCGCCCACGCTGGCGCTGCTGGTACAGCGCGAGGCGGAGATCTCCGCATTTGTGGCAGAACCGTTCTACACCGTCCAGCTCGATTGCGGCTTTCCCGCCACGACAGGCCGAATGAAGGACAGGAAGGACGCCGACGCCATCGCCAACGCCTGCAAGGGCAAGGCAGTAACCGTCAAAAGCGTGGAGCGCAAGGAAAAGTCTGAGAAAGCACCCGCGCTCTACGATTTGACCTCCCTCCAGCGCGACGCCAACCGCGTTCTCGGCTACACCTCTCAGCAGACCCTCGACTATCTCCAAGCGCTCTATGAAAAGAAGCTCTGTACCTACCCGCGCACCGACAGCCGCTTCCTGACCGACGATATGGAGGGCAGCGTCCCCGGCCTTGTCGCCGCCGCTGCCGCTGTCTGCGGCATGGAGAAGCCGCCGACCATCTGCGCCAAGCAGGTATGCAGCAGTAAAAAAGTCACCGATCACCACGCCATTGTTCCCACCATCAGCGCGGAAAAGGTAGATATGGCCTCTCTGCCGCTGGGCGAACGCGAGGTGCTGAAGCTGGCGGCAAGGGGCTTGCTTCGTGCGGTGGATGAACCACATCGCTACGCAGAAACGGTCATTACGGTGGACTGTGCCGGTCAGAGCTTCACCGCCAAGGGCAAAACCGTCCTTGCTCCCGGCTGGAAGCGCTATGAGCAGGAGCAGACGGAGGCAGCGCCCGCGCTGCCGGTGGTGACGGAGAATCAGACGCTTTCCGTATCTGCCGCATCGGTCAAGACCGGAAAAACCACGCCGCCCAAGCGTTTCACCGAGGATACGCTGCTGGCCGCGATGGAAAACGCGGGCAAGGAGGATATGCCAGATGATGCCGAGCGCAAGGGCATCGGAACCCCGGCGACCCGCTCCGGTATCATTGAAAAGCTGGTGTCCTCCGGTTTTGTGGAGCGCAGGAAGTCCAAAAAGATCGCAAATCTGCTGCCCACCTCTACCGGCACGGCGCTTATCACCGTTCTGCCTGAACAGCTCCAGTCTCCGCAGCTCACCGCTGAATGGGAACACCGCCTGAAAGAGATCGAGCGCGGCGAAATCGCCCCGGACAGCTTCATGGATGGGATTGCCGCCATGCTACATGAGCTGGTGCAGACCTACAAACCCATCCCCGGCACGGAAGTCCTGTTCCCCTCCGGGCGTGAGGTAGTCGGCAGGTGTCCCCGCTGCGGAGCCGAGGTGACGGAATCACTGAAAGGCTTTTTCTGCGAGAACCATGCCTGTTCCTTTGTTCTCTGGAAAAACAGCCGCTTTTTCACCGCCAAGAAAAAGGTGCTGACAAAATCCCTTGCCGCTGCGCTTTTGAAAAATGGCCGCGCCCCGCTGAAAGGCTGCTACTCCGAAAAGACCGGGAAAACCTATGATGCCAGCGTTCTTTTGGAGGACGATGGACAGCGCACGGGCTATAAGATGGTGTTCGACAATGGCTGATGCGCCGCGTATGGATCACAAGCAGCTCCGCCGCGCCAAGAAGCTCATTCGGAAGCTCTGCTGTAATTACGATCACGGCAACTGCCTCGCGCTGGATGATGGAGAGCCTTGCGTCTGCGTACAGGGTATTTCCTACTCGCTGCTGTGCAACTGGTTCCGAAACGCGGTGCTTCCCGCCGACCATGAGCTGCTGGCCGACGTGATGCGGGAAAGGCCGGGGAAGCGCTGCGCCGTCTGCGGTAAGCCGGTCTATTCTTCCTCCAATCGCGCCAAATATTGCCCCGCCTGCGCCAAGCAGGAGCGCCGAAAGCAGGACGCCAAACGAAAGCGTGAACAATACTGGAACCTCCGCAAATAGAGGGCGTAAAAGCCCCGTGCCGCAAGGCTTTTTCCATGCGGAATCACAAGGGGCTGCGTCATTCTATCCGCAAGCTCAAAAACAACGTCTATCTGCGGAGAATCGCCCCTGTGCAGGATGTGTTTTCTTCTGCGCAGGGGCGCTATTTTTTCTGAAAGGAGATCATCATGGCTGAAAAACAAACCAGCAAAGACCGGATGCGGGAGATCGTTGACAGCATCGAAAACGGCATCAAGGAGCTGTTCGAGAGCGATAAGTACCGGAAGTACCTTGCCACCATGAGCCGCTTTCACCGCTACTCGGTCAATAATACCATGCTCATCTATATGCAGCGCCCCGACGCCACCCATGTGGCGGGCTTCAACAAGTGGCGCGATCAGTTCGGCAGGAACGTCCTGAAAGGCGAAAAAGGCATTCGCATCATCGCTCCCACTCCCTATAAGAAAAAGGTCGAGGAAATCAAGACCGACCCGGAAACCAATGCGCCGGTGCTGGATGCGGACGGCAAGGCCATCATTGAGGAAAAGGAAATCCGAATCCCTATGTTCAAGGTGGTATCCGTCTTTGATGTGTCGCAGACTGCGGGAAAGCCCTTGCCCCAGCTTGCCGCCGATCTGAGCGGCAATGTGCAGCAGTATGAGGTTTTCATGGAGGCGCTGCGCCGTGCTTCTCCCGTTCCGATGGAGATAAAGCCCGTTGCGCGGGATACGGACGGCTTTTTCAGCATTAAGGCGCAGAGCATCACCATCCGCGCCGGTATGAGTGAGGTGCAGACGGTATGCGCCGCCGTCCATGAGATTGCCCACGCCAAGCTCCACGACTATGAACACATGACAGAGCTTGCGGACGATGGTGAGACGATCCTTGTCCCCGGAGAAAAGAGTCGCAACACCGAGGAGGTCGAGGCCGAAAGCATCTCCTATGCGGTCTGCCAGTATTACGGCATTGAAACGGGAGAAAACAGCTTCGGCTATATCGCCACATGGTCAAAGGGCAAGGAGCTGAAAGAGCTTCGCGCCAGTCTGGAAACCATCAACAAGACGGCTTCCGAGCTGATTACGGACATTGACCGGCATTTTGCGGAGATTTGCAGGGAGCGCGGCATTTCTGTGGAGAAATCCGAGCAAGCGGAAAGCCAATTAAAAGAGAACAGCAATATGTCTGCGGCTGACTTGGCAAAAAGCATTTCAGAGCTGTATCTCGATGCGAATGGCCTTGCCTTTCTCAGCGAATTTGCAAGTCAGGAAGATTGCCTCCAGCATTTCTACGAAGATCTGTTGACAGGAGCAGATGAGATAAAAGGCTTCCTGTCCGAAACACTTGAGCAGAGCGATGAATACGCGCACAGAGCGAATGAGCTGCTGTTGGAAGTTGAGGCATTTCAGAAAAGTCACACTTCCTTAAAGGAACTCGACGCTAATGAGCGTTGGTATGCGGTTGATGGTGGGAGCAAGCATCTTCGCATAACAGAAGATGGTGCAAAATATGCCTATGAACTTTACGACAAGGACACTCTACACCTTCTGGAAAGCGGAACAGTACATGACGATGATGTAAACTTTCTTTTGGCGGCTGCGATTCGTATCTGCGAAACACATGGCTATGATAAGACCGTGCCGTTTGAAGTTTTGTCAAACAAGTTTGCAGGGATTTTGTACTCACTCGAATTGTCATCGGACGACAATCAGGTTGTTCACGAGGAGGCCGGTTCTCGTGCCGCAGGCACACTTCCAACTTCGCCAGAGCTGGAACAGGCCACCCCGATGCCCGACCCCACGCTGACGGTGGACGATATGCGCAGCTATGGGTATCTGGACGGCGATATGCTCCCGCTTTCCAAAGACCGGGCGCTGGAGCTGCTGGAGCATGACATCACGGTTTATATGCTCCATCCCGACAACGCCGAGGAAATGGTTTTTGAGGCCGAGGACATCATCAAGCATGACGGAATGTTCGGGATCACACAACCGGATTGGGATGCGGTCAAAGGCCATATCCCGCCCCGTGATGTGGAACAGCGCTTTTTGAACAGCCCCACCGATTCTATGGCGATCTACCAACTGCGCCGGGATGCGCCGGTGGAGCTGCGTTTTGCCAGCCTCGGCAGTCTGGCCGCACCGCCTGACCCGGCCAACTATGAAGCCATTTATACCCGTGAGGTGTACCCGGACGATGATACCGGCAGAATCCTTGAAAACTTCTACTACATTTTCAACGACGAGCGCCCCGGCGATTTTGTGGGACACAGCCTCTCCGTCAGCGACATCGTTGCGCTGAAACAGGACGGCAAGGTATCCTATCACTACTGTGACAGCATGGGATTTCAGGAGCTGCCCGCCTTTCAGAAACCGGAGAATTATCTGAAAGCCGCCGAGATGTCGATGGAAGATGATTACGGCATGATCGACGGCATTATCAACAACGGCCCCAAGCAGCCCACCGTTGCCAATCTTGAGGCACAGGTCAAGGCCGGTATGTCCATCTCCCTGATGGATTTGGCGGCGGCTGCCCACCGGGAACGGGATGCCGGTGAACGCAAGCCCTCCGTGCTGGAGCAGCTCAAAAGCCAACCGGCCCAAGAACGTCCACACAAAACAGCGCCCAAAAAGAGCGCGGAAAAGGAGCTTTGATATGAACATCACCTTTGAAGAACGCCAGCTTATGAGCCTCTACAACACCGGCACCCGCACGGGCTTGATCGCAGCGCTGGAGGAAATGCGCGGCTACCTCGCTGCGGATGAAACGGAGCTGCGGGAGCTGACGGACAGCGCCATCGCAAAGCTGCGCAGGATGAGCGACGCGGAATATGACGCGCTCGACCTGTTCCCCGATTTTGAAAAGGAGGATATGGATGCCGAGTAAAGTACAGCTCTATGCGCAGATGGCAGACCGCACGGCGGAGCAGATCACGGGAAGCTACCAGAAGTGGACGGCATTTCTGACCACCGCCGCAAGGCTGTATAAGTACCCCTACAACGAGCAGCTCATGATCTTCGCCCAGCGCCCGGAAGCCACGGCCTGCGCGGAATACGACCTTTGGAATAAGCAGATGCGCCGCTATGTGCGGCGAGGCAGCAAGGGCATCGCCCTTGTGGATACCAGCAGCGACCAACCCAAACTCCGATATGTATTCGATGTTTCCGATACCAGCGGCGGCGAGAACTCTCGCCGCCCTTATCTTTGGGAATACCGGCAGGAGCATCGTGAGGTGGTATCTGCGGCGCTGGAGCAGCGCTTCGACGTTTCCGGTGAAAACGGACTTGCCGATCAGTTGGAGCGTGTGGCGGCGCAGCTTGTAGATGAATACTGGCACGACAACTGGCGCGATATTGTCGGCATCGTTGACGGTTCCTTTCTGGAAGGTTATGATGATTTCAACATCGGAGCCGCATTTCGGAACGCCGCCGTTGTCAGCACCACCTATGCGCTGCTGTCCCGCTGCGGGATGCAGCCGGGAGATTACTTCGAGCATGAGGATTTTCTGAACGTCTTTGATTTCAACACCCCGCAGACCGTCGCCGCTCTTGGAACGGCCATCAGCCAGTCCAGCGAGCTGGTGCTGCGGCAGATCGAAGTCACCATCAAGAATTATGAGCGCGAGAAAATCGCGGAAAGGAGCGAAAGCCATGAGCGAACTGACCTACACCCGCAGCGGGGATTATCTGATTCCCGACCTGAGCCTGACAGAGCAGCCGCAAGCCCCGCTGGGCAAGTACGGCAGGATGCGGAAGGATT
>ERZ779869.3789-NODE-3789-length-11377-cov-2.071454_pt1 | contig 11377 bp, 6 predicted proteins | sample MGYA00511557_ERZ779869 | MGnify/ENA primary metagenome ERZ779869 (study PRJEB29588, sample SAMEA2154620) | human gut metagenome | biome: human gut; feature: human-associated habitat; material: faeces | place: Denmark | collected 2008/2010 ...
TATAAATAACTATCTTTTTCGGAAAAATCCTCTTCATTTTTGTCACATGCTGTGAAAGAAAGTATGATAGTAAGTATTAAAGTTATTTTGGCTGTTGTTTTCATATCTTATTTGTTAGAAGTTTCATATCCGGGGTTTTGTTCAAGATTGACATTTTTGATAATTTCTGTTTCCGGAATAGGGCAGAGATTGTGTCGTTCATCAACATATTCTCCTCCTCTGGAATTTATTTCTTTACTGATTTTTTTTACAGTTTCTACGAGAATACCCCAACGGACCAAGTCGAATCTTCTGTGTCCTTCATAACAAAGTTCACGGGCGCGTTCATCTTGAATAAATGATTTGAATTTTTCGTAGTTATAGTTCTCTATTTCATCTACTCCTGCACGTATACGTACTTCATTTACTGCATCATAAGCTTCTTTTACAGGACCATGTTTCCATTCGTTTAATGCTTCTGCATAAAGCAATAATACGTCTGCATAGCGTAAGAAATACCAGTTCACATTAGATTTATCATTGTTGATGAAACTATTTGTTGTTACATACTTCTGAATATCCCATTTTGCAGGAGTATAGTTTTGCTTATTTTTCTGAGCTTTAGTAGGATCAGCATCTTTCTCTGCTGCACTTTCATCTGTATCACTGGCACCGGCTACCCAAAGAGATTTTTTTGTGTCAGTATATTGGTAGTTGGCTATAGATAAATCACGACGGATATCCGATACATCTTCTCTCCAGTCAAGCACAAATGTATGAACTACTTTTACGTTAGCTGCACAACTTCCGCGTACACCTGCAATAGCGGTTGTTTTAACTCCGTTCCACTTACCGATACGTCCTACCGGATCACTGTTGCCTGATACTGTCGGTGAGTAAAATGATATTTCAATCAAACTTTCAGTCGGGTCCCAAGTGCCATTACAGGTATTCTTCCATAGTTGTTCGTAATCTTTCAACAGTCCATGTTTGCCGGATTCTACCAAAATGCGTGCGGTTTTTGCAGCAGCTTCCCATTTGGATTCATCCTTTACCGGATAGCCAGCCCAGGTAGCATAAACTTTGGTCAATAAGCCTAATGCTGCTCCTTTTGAGAAACGATAGTCGTTGCTTTCGCGATATTGGTCATCTGTCGCGTATGGTAAAATGTCACAAGCGTACAACAAGTCGTCTTCTATGTATTCGTATACCTTTTCTGGAGCTGATTGTACATATGTAGCCGGATTCTGATTTGACATCTGAGTACTTGTCATTAAGACAACATTTCCAAATCGGCGTACTAATTCAAAGTAGAACATACCTCTTAAAGCTCTCGCTTCCGCAATGTATAAGGTGGCGAGTTTTTTGTCAGTTGTAGTATATGATCCTATTTTATTTGAGATACGTTCCAGAAAATCATTTGCTCTGTAAATACCGGTATAAAGTGCTGCCCATGTTTGCTGTACTTCAGACTGAGTGGTTGGGAATGAGTTTGTCGGAATGATACGGAAATTTTCATTACCGCTACCTTCCACTTGTGAAATATCCGTTCCCAGGTTAAAGAGTATGGATAAGTAATATCCATACATGGCATCTAAAGTGTTTGTACGATAAACTCCAAGCAATACGTCTTTTGCTTCCTCCGCATTGTTCATGTAGTTTTTCTTTTCTACTTCAGTTCTGGTTTCTTCCTCAAGTGAACAAGAAAAAGGAAGCAAACACATTACCGACATTGCTATATAGTATATTATTTTTTTCATGTGATATGTTTTATGAATTAGAATTGAAGATCGATACCAAATGTAAATACTCTACTTTTTGGATAAGCACCCCAGTCCAGTCCCGGAGTCATCGGGGTATTGCTTGCGCTGTTTACTTCCGGGTCATAGCCGCTATATCCGCTTACGCAGAACAGATTCTGACCGGTTGCATACAAACGGAGTCTGGATACATGAAATTTACGAGTCCATTTGTGCGGCAAAGTGTATCCTAAAGTTACATTCTTCAGACGTAAGAATGATCCGTCTTCTATAAAGCGGGAATATACATCATTAACAATATATCCATCCTGTGAAGGAACCAGGTTGGAAGTATTTGTCGGGCTCCAACGGTCAGCTACTTCAGCCAGCATATTTCTACGTCCGTTTCTGGATTGTGTAGAATATAGACGAGTTGCATTATATATGTCATTGCCATAGTTGAACTGAAGCATGAAGCTGAAGTCGATACCTTTGTAGTCAAATGTATTTGTAATACCACCAAACCATTTGGGCATAGCGTTACCAATTACCGTGCGGTCATTGGTCGTGATTATGCCGTCGCCATCTTGGTCTTTATATTTAACTACTCCAGGTTTCACAGTGCCATATCGTGCATTGTTTGTAACACCTTCTTTCAATATCAGTTGATTGTCTGGCGTAGTATAGAAGTCAGAACTTTGATAAACTCCGTCGAATTCATATCCATAAATCAAGCCGAGTGATTGGCCTACAGTAGCAATATAATCATAAGCAGTAAAGTTGCTGTCGAATCCGGAGCGGGCGTACATCGATTCAACGCCTGAAGCTAATCCTTTTAATGTGTTTTTGATAAATGAAATATTGAAGTTGGTTTGCCAACTGAAATCACGTGTCTGAATATTAGTCGAATTTAAGCTTAGTTCAATACCCTTGTTCTGAATCTTACCGATGTTTTGCATCTGTGAATCAAATCCGGTAACATGGGCAAGTGACTGTGCTAATAATAAGTCTTTAGTGTTTTTGACAAAGAAGTCGGCAGTAACATTTAATCTGTTGTCAAGAAAACCTAAGTCAACACCCAAGTTGATAGTGCTTGAACCTTCCCACTTCAAATTAGCGTTTTTCAGTTGTTTAGGAGTCAATACAGTTACCGTATTGTTGCCTACGCCATATTTACTAGCTTCGTAAAGATCCATAGAAAGGTAGTTGGAGATACGGTCATTGCCTACAATACCCCAACCCAAGCGAACTTTGAAGTTAGATACCCAATCAACATCTTTCATGAATGCTTCCTCGGAAACACGCCATGCGGCAGAAAATGAAGGGAAGAATCCCCATTTATTTTTGTTAGAGAAAACAGTAGAGCCATCAGCACGAACTGTTGCCGTCAGTAAATAACGGTTATCGTAGTTATAATTTCCACGTGCAAAGAATGATAGCAACATTTTTTCGCTATAGCTGCTTTCTACTTTACTAGGTGTTGCACCCAGACCAAGGTAATCATTTCCTAAGTTATCGAATGGGAAATCCATTGCTTCGCCTAGTAAATATTCAGTGCTTCTGAAAGAAACTTCATGCCCTAACATAACATCGTAGTTGTGTTTCTTAACCTTCTGTTTCCAAGTCAGATTATTGAAGTTCGTCCAACGTACGTCGCGTCCCATTTGTGTACGTCCATAAGGCTTCTGACCGTTACGATAAGCCTCCTTGGAACCATCTTTGTAGAAAATATTTGTACGGTTATTAGTGGTGTTATAGGTTCCGGCAGTTTTAAATGTCAATCCTTTAATAATCTGCCAGCTTATCGAACCATTACCAGACCACATTTCGGCGCGTTTGGTATTTGTTACTGATTCAGTTTGTTTCACTGGATTCACTTGTGCCAAGCTTTCGCCAGATTCGAGCATTTCAGGGTCAATAGCTGAATCAAGAAGCTCATCATCAGTCAGCTTTAATCCCCCAGTAGGACGGGCACTTAAAATCTGCGCTAACATATTGAAACGACCGGAGTCTGCGGATGTACCTACACCTTTACGGTTAGTCAGTGCATAATTGACGGTGATATTGAAAGACAAACTTTTACTTAACTTTTGGTCAAGGCGAAACTTTCCTGTGGTTTTATCGAAACCACTGTTCTTGAAAATACCGTTTTCAATATAGCGTGAGAATGATGCGTTGTATTTAGAATCATCTGTACCTCCCATGATTGACAAACTATGGTCTTGTGACCAGGTAGGATTGAATGTTTCATCCTGCCAGTTAACACCTTTAACACCCATATAGTCATCAAGTGACTGATAACGGTAGGGAATATCATTATCGTCATTTCCCGGCTTGAAGTAGGAGTCTGAATATTTTGAATTAACTTCTCCTTGTAACTTAACAAATTCGTATGGGGAAAGAACGTCTAGCTTTTTAGATATTTTACGATAACTGGCTGAACCATTGTAGGTAATTGTCGGTCTTCCAGTTTTACCGGATTTGGTCGTGATTAATACCACGCCATTAGCGGCACGCGCACCATAGATAGCGGAAGAAGAAGCATCTTTTAAAACTTCAATAGATTCGATATCAGAGTTTGACAAATAGTCGATATCGTCTACTTCAAAACCATCGACAATATAAAGTGGAGAAGAATCTCCTGTCAATGTGCCGACACCACGAATATTGATGCTGAAGCCAGCGCCTGGAGTACCGTCAGTTGATGTGATTTGCACACCGGCAATCTGACCTCCTAATGCGCCTGCTACAGAACTTGTCTTGAAGCCTTCTACATCTTTGGCGGCGATAGAAGCTACAGAACCTGTCAGGTCACTACGTTTCATAGTACCATAACCTACTACGACCACTTCATCTAGTGTCTGATTGTCAGGAATCATCTTTACGTTAAGCGGCGACTGGCCTGTGAATTTAATTTCCTGTGTCTTATATCCAATATATGAGAATGTAATAACCGCACCTTTATTAGCTTTGATTGTGTAATTTCCATCAAAGTCGGTTATACTTCCCGTTGCGGTTCCCTTAACCTGAACAGTTGCTCCGATGAGAGGAGTATCTGTTTCATCTACAATAACACCTTTTACAGTAGCGTTCTGGGCATGTAAGCTGATCGACATGATCAGTGCCAAGAGGGTGAACAACCCTCTTGCGCTAATTGATTTTATTATATTTGTATAGTACATAACGTGTATTTTTGCATGTATTTATTAGAACTTAGTATCAAACCAAATAAATATCGGAGAAACCCGTGCCCCGCTTGTTGCAGCTTGTGGATCTTTTCCGGTGACGTCATAGGTTATCTGACCAATCATAGCCCCGTTAGCGTAGCCGTCTTTGTTGCGCCACAGATTTGGGTTAATGTGTACTTTGAAGTCTGTTTGGTCAATGTAACCTAACGCTTTGCTTAAATTAGTAGTGTTTTCAAAGTAAGACATCGGTTTTCTGGATGTACCGGCTGTCGAAATTCCCGCAACGGGGCATAATTTCTATAATATGAGTAATGTCTGTTCGACATGTGGCAATATTCAAGGAACCGAAAGTTATCTTCTTTTTGAAATTCATGAAAACAGCTATATTATAGTAGAAGAAGTCACGGCGATAGTCTAATCTGAATGTAGATTTATCTATACCTGCTCCTAAACTTGGAGCTATTGACTCACCACCTCTTGCCGGATTTACCTGGAAGACAAACGGAGTATACTCTAATTGTACATTACTGTCTGAAATCATTGAGAAATGGAAAAATACAGGTTGTTTTACAGAAACTGCCGTTTTTCCTTCTCCGGCTGTTGCGGTAACCATTACCATGCCACATTGTCCTTGTTTTAATCCGGTTATTGTAATCTGTCCGGTAGATTCATTAATAGTCGCTTTTGTATTATTGGGATTATGTTTCAATTCTACTTCCCACTTTAGTGAAGACAAACCATCTTTGGCATCTGTTGCTGTTGGAACCGGTTTTACAGAGTTAAGTTTACCGCCTGCCTCAATTCTGAATTGATCGGCATAGTTTTCAATAGGAGTTAATCCGAGGTTATTTCCGTAGCGGAAATAAGTAAAATAGTTCGGATTTGCTGTGATTGTTAATGTAAATGTAGCAGTCTCTGAACCTTTGGTATTGGTAGCCATAACCTGAACTGTATATTGCCCGACAGGAATCTTGTTTCCCTTCTTAATGGCGATGTTTCCATCCAGATCAAGAGCTAATTCACCTTGAAGGTCAGTTGGCAGATTTACAAATTCATATTTCACTTCATCACCTTTGAAATTCTCATTTTTGTTAATGTCGATTTCTACAGCTTGTACATCGTTTACATCAGCGTATCCGAAGTTAGCTATCGGTTCTATAAATTCAACTGTATTTAGTGTGAATACATTCTCGAATACTACGCCTTCTGGAGAAAATTCATTGATAGCCTTCACACTGATTTGATATTTTTCTCCATCCTTGAATCCATGATGAGCCGCTACAGACAATACGCCCGTTGTCGGATCAATTGTGATTTTATCCGTATTCGGACTAACTGAACTGATACTGTATACAAGCCCTTCCGCAGAACCTTTTAATGCGGGAATATTACTTTGGAAAGTGGTCTCAGGACTACGCTCTCCTTCTTCCTCTATTTTTCCTTCATCAGGAGTGTATATTAATGAAAGTGGGCGGGAAGTTACATTGATTTCCAACGCATTCTCGAAAATTCCTTTTTCAGGATCCTCTCCAGTTGCGGCAGTTGTCAGTTTGAATGATAGGATGTACTTACCAGGCTGAATGTTTTGATTTCCTTTGATGATGGAAATTTCACCTTTATCTGATACAGCAAAGTAGTCTTCGGGACTTTCTACTGCAACTCCATTCCACATTGCAGAAGCAATGGTGTAGTTTGAAATAGAAATATGATTTCCTTCAGTTCTAATTTGAGAGGTGGGCAGTTCATTGCTGCTTTCTGTGTCGATAATATCTGCATATTCTACCTGTAGTTTCTCCGGATCTGTTTTGATTCCATCAGGCACAGGTTTCATCATGTTGATTTCCACAATGTCGGTATATTCATATCTGTTATTGTTGGAATAACATGCGACAGATAGTTTGTATAGTCCGACAGGAGTATTGCTTGTACTATTTAAAGTAATTTTTCCTGTTTCCGAATCAATGGCGAAGATGCTATCGGAAAACGGTTCTCCATCAAGAGTGATTCTGGTAATGGCAAAATCGTATGGAGTGCCGCCTTTGTAAGTCGGGCTACTGATAACTCCTGTCATAGATGGACCGATATCAGTCATTCCTGTATAATAAATAGTAAACTTCGTAGAGTCAGTAGTTTCTGTATCCGAACAGGAACTATTGACTATTGTCACTGCAATTACTATGAGGACTCCTAGTAATCTTGAAGTAATGTTTAGTAATTTAGATCTCATATTTTAAGAGTTATTAGTTTATAAGGTATAAGATAATGTATGTGTCTCTCCATTCACACTTACTTCTACAGAAGCGCTGTTTTCGGAATATCCGCTATCTATGAATTTGGCTGGACGTATCAGTACTTCCATTGACTGGAAGAATAACTGTAATGTAACGTGCGGTTTCATCAGCACTCTTATTCATATCGATGGTATAAGATTGACGTGTGTTGTAAGCCCCGTCTACGAGATAGGCTATACGCCCCGTGAATGGAGAACAGGTTACTGCTTTATTGGCAAAAGTGCGGACTATAATGTTATTATTATTGCTGAATGCTGTATGGACTCCATTTTTATCTGTATCCATAACAACTTCGCTGGCAGTGCCTTCGCAAAGATTGAAACTTAGATTAATAGTACCTTCTGCATTTCCAATACCTTCATCTACTAATACAAAGAATTTTTTGTTTACGTAAAAGACTGCACGACGGTGCTTTAAGTTATCATATCCTTGATTCTCAAATACAACTAATTCAGTCGCTCCTTCCTCTGATTTCAACAGTTTGCCTGCTGCCTTTTTGATATTCTGTTTTCCGATTGATAAAGTATTGTGTTTATCGATACCACGGAACCAGTAACGTAAGTCATTGTCTCCACCGCTGGTATAATAAGTACACACACCTGAATCAGGGAAAAAATTTCGTCCGTTATGGTAAAGTTCGAAAGTTCCATTATCTGGCTGGTTATGACTATAAGCACTAAGTGAATTAGAAGCATCATTACTCTTGTTATTGCTTAAAATCATGACTGTAGAAGCCGGTGTCCAACCATTTCGTAATACATAATATCCTGCCTGGTCGAATAGCTTCATATCATTATTGGGGGTACGTCCCTGTGCTGTTCCACCATTTCCGGCAGTTTGCATATATTTCAATTCTTCACTATCCGGGAACATTTCCACATATTGCTTAAAGTTCGTATTTTTAAGGACATTACGTGTCCGGCTCCATGAGTCGTTGAACATTGGGACCACATTATCGGAACCCTTGATAAAGTAATTAGGATATGTGAAGTACATCACTACTTCTGCTGCTTTACGCAGTGGTTCTGTAAAATCTGACGGCAATTTACTGGAGAGTTGGTTTGCCTCTGCTAATTTCATTGCCTCGTAGAAATCCGCAACGATACCGATATGATAGTGGAGCGACATTTCCTTGTGCCATCCGTCACTCATAATTTGATTTTGTACTTCTTCGCTAAGTATCTGATATCCTGTATTCATCCATTTCTCCGCATTCTTAAATTCCGGCATTAACGTTCCGGCAGTAGCCAATGCATTCGCTTGTGATATAAGTATGTTACCTCCTGATTCATACGGATAATCTACGAGAAAGTCTGCTTGTTCTGCAAATTCTACCAAGAATGTAGAAAGCCATTCCGGAGTAAAATTAACAGAGTTCTTGAAGTATTCAAGCAATTGTACTTGGTCACCGATACGGGTAGATACCTGTAACTGCCACCATGAGGTAGTATTAGGTCCTGTTGTAGGCTTCGGATTGTTTTCTATCCAATTCTTATATACCTCAATCCATGATTGAATGTATTTCTCATCTCCACTTACACGGTAAGCTTTGGCTTGGGGGATGAACCACTGATGGCGATGAAGTTGTTTCTGATATTCATCAGATGCATCTTTCGGTGAATACTCCCAGTTTATACCTCCGTCTTGTTTTACTGAATAGGGTTTGAGGGTTTCCTTATCTTCATAGAAGTTGTTAACATGAAAGCGATAATCTACCAGTGCATAATCAGCTTTTGCCTGCTCTGCTTCTGAGATCGTCACATTAATTAAAGATAAGTTCGGATTTGTAACATTGGTTCTCGTTCTATAGTATTCCAATAAAGCATTGGCTGCATAATAATGTTCGCCTGCCTCGTAGAATTCTTTAACTTTTTCCAGACCGGGGTAGTTGAGGTTGATAGCCTCGAATACTTGAGGATCAACAACATCGTTTGGTTTGGCATCAGGAAGCAGATCTATATCTACATTCCCTCCGGTTAATAGATCATCATCATCGTCTGCGCATCCACTAAATGCGAATAGCGCACAAAAGCAAATAAAGAAGATGTTCTTCATACTTTATTAGGTTTTATAATTATTAAAAGTGTTATTTTACTGTTGCAAATGTAACCTCATTAATTAGATTCTTTAATTTAGGTTGTTCATACTTTGTTCAAAAATGATTTTTTTGATATCAAATTTGTTGAGACATATGTTGTTTTTGTTTAAAAAAGCTGTTTATCTCCTGTATCCTAGTTTTTTATGTGTCATAATGTTATGACATTGTAATATGATATGGAATAGGTTCTGTACAATTTAGGTTGTTTGGATGGATGATTTTAAAATCCGTCATCATTCAATAAAAGAAGAAAAAAACGTGTTTTGAGGTATAATAGTGCGATACCAAATGTGGTATATGGTACAAGGCAGGTGCATTTTTCTTTCGGAAAAAGACAAAAAACACGATTGCTATAAAAGACTTAGAATAAATACAATAATGTGGCAGGTTATGGATTTATGATTTCTCTGGAATTATCCTTTTGCTTTCTTGATATACTCCGTAGGTAAGCATCCGAAGTACTTCTTGAAACTGGTGGCAAAATATGACGGTGTATTGAATCCTACCATTGTACTGACTTCTGCTATTGTATAGCGGCCATCCTTGAGTAACTTTGCTGCTTCGTTGAAACGGATCTTTCGTATAAAGTCAATAGTCGATTCGCCTGTAATAGCTTTCAATTTGAGATGTAGATTAGAACGGCTCATGTTCATTTCTCTGGCAAACTCGTCAGTAGAGAATTCAATATTATCCATGTTTTTTTCTACAATAGCTACGGCACGTTTCAGTAAAGCTTCATCCATGGCGTTAAACGTAATCTTTTCCGGTTCCACTTCCAGGGATTTGGAATACCGTTCAAGCATACGTCTACGGGTACGCATCATATTCTGTATCTTCGTAGTCAGGATAGCCAGCGAGAATGGTTTCGGGATATAATCATCCGCACCCATTTGCAGACCTTCCATCTGATCTTTGATATCGGTCTTTGCGGAAAGAATAATAACCGGGATATGGCAAGTCCGGATATTTTGTTTCACGTTCTTGCATAGCTTGATACCATCCATAACCGGCATCATGACGTCGGTGACAATCACATCCACTTCGTTGTCTTTCAGTTTTTCCAGTGCTTCTTCACCGTTCCCGGCTTCCAGTGTGTTGAACAAATCCGCCAGTCCGTTACTCAGGTAACGGCGGATTTCATTATTATCTTCTACGATCAGAATTGTTCCGCGCTTCTTATCACCGGATTCCACAGATTCGTTTTCCACTTTCTCCGTGTCGATGAAATACATTGCTTTCGAATTGGTAGAATACACTTGCTCTTCTTCATTCTGTTCGTTATTGGTAAACCGACAGATCCTGTGGCAGATAGACAGAGAATGTACTGCCTTTGTTTTCTTCGCTGTCCAGTTCGATACGCCCATGATGAAGTTCTATCAGACGTTGTACTAACGAAAGTCCGATACCACTTCCTACGTGTTCACTTTCTATCTGATAGAAACGTTCAAATATCTTTCCCTGTTTGTTGATAGGGATACCTATGCCTGTATCGCTGACTTGTAGCAATAGCCAGCCGTTCTCCTCTTTCAGAGTTACGGTAATGCTTTGCCCGCTTTCCGTATATTTAAAGGCATTGGAAAGGAGGTTGTTTACTATCAATTCCAGATAGTTGGCATCAAAAAGAACTTCTTTGTCTTCCAGTTCAGAGTGTAGAGTATAAGTAATCTTTTTGTGGCGTGCCAGTTTATCGTAGAAAAGGAAGTTGTCCTGTATCAGTTGATGAGCGTTTCCTTTTTTCGCTTTTAGCTCGAACACTCCGAGTTCAGCACGGCGGTAGTCCATCAATTGGTTGACCAGATGCAGCAGGCGGTTTGCATTCCGTTGGATATATTCCAGTTGGTTACGTGTCCATCGGTCGCTGATTTTGTTAATGATCTCTTGCAGGGGAGTCAGAATCAGCGTCAAAGGTGTACGAAGTTCATGCGAGATGTTGATGAAGAAACGCATCTTCATCTGATTGATTTCTTCCTGATGTTCTTTGTCTCTGCGTTCTATTTCAAGCTGGGCTTCCATACTTTTGCGCATCCAGAAGAAGCGGAAAACAAAAGTGATGAAAACTGCGAAGGTTGCGAAGAAGATGAG
>ERZ779869.3793-NODE-3793-length-11361-cov-3.893773_pt1 | contig 11361 bp, 9 predicted proteins | sample MGYA00511557_ERZ779869 | MGnify/ENA primary metagenome ERZ779869 (study PRJEB29588, sample SAMEA2154620) | human gut metagenome | biome: human gut; feature: human-associated habitat; material: faeces | place: Denmark | collected 2008/2010 ...
GCGTGTGAGCACCGTGCCGCGCTCCTGCAGCAGCGCGCACAGCAGCTCAAACTCCTTGAGCGACAGCGACACGGGCTTTCCCCCAACCTCTACCAGATGCTTGGAGGGGCAGACAACAAGCTCCCCCACCGTATAGGTCATGGGCGCCTGCTCCTCCCCTGTCCGGCGCAAAAGCGCGCGGATGCGGGCGAGCAGCTCCATGATGCCAAAGGGCTTTGGAAGGTAGTCGTCGGCCCCGGCGTCAAGCCCCACCACGCGGTCAAATTCGCTGCCCTTGGCCGTCAGCATCATGACCGGCAGCCTGGCTGTGGCGGCGGTGTCGCGCAGGCGCTTGAGGATGTGCAGCCCGTCTTCCTCGGGAAGCATGATGTCGAGCAGCACCGGGTCGGGAAGGCGCTGCTCCATCGCCTTCCAGAAATCTGACGGGCGGGCAAAGCCCTGCGCCTCCATGCCCTGACTGTTGAGCGCATAGATGACAAAGCTCCGGATGCTGTCGTCATCCTCCACGAGATAAATCACTGCGGCCCCTCCCCTTTTTCAAATGAGCTGCTGCTCGTTGATGATGAGCTTAAACGAAAGCCCCAGCCGCTCAGCCGCTTTCCTGCACAAAATCATGCGGTTGAGAAAAATCTCAAAGTAGTCCATCACCGAGCCGTACTTGGTGTCGATGAGCAGCTTGAGCTTGACAATGGTGTGCTCCTCGTTGATTTTGAGCACCGACTTGCGCACTGAGTAGTTGACCCTGTCGTGAATGTCAAACTGGGAAAATTCAGGGTTGCGCACCCTGCTGCGGCGCACGTCCGACTTGTCGGCCAGGATGAGGGCCGCCGCAATGGGGTTGACCGGCACACCGGTGCCCTCGTCGTGATTGCCGATGGCCGTCGTGATGAGCGCGATCTCCTCCGGCTCAAAGCCCATATTGTCAAGAATGCGGAACGCCATCACCGCGCCGCTCTGGCTGTGATCCACCCGGTTCACAACGTTGCCGATATCGTGGAGATATCCGGCGATCTTCACCAGCTCCACGGTTCTCTCCGGATAGCCCAGCGTTTCCAGAATCCACCCGGCCGTCTGAGCGACCCGTGTCACATGCTGGAAGCTGTGTTCCGTAAATCCAAGGGCTTTCAGCGATGCATCCGCCTGATCGATGTACACCCTGACCGCTTCGTCCTGTTTCACCTGTTCGTAAGTCATTGTTTTCCTCCTGTGGTATCCCGCCGGGATACCTTCTTTCTCTATCATTTCTGTTTCCTTTTTACTTTATCCAATCTATGTAAAATTTGTTACCGGGAAATTGTAAAGCTTCTTTACAATCACGCCTTCTTCTTTACTTCCCCCGCGGACTGTGCTATACTTTAGGAAACGATTTCCGGTTTACCGGCAAAAATAAGGAGCATCCGCCACTATGTATGAACAATATTCTTCTCAGGAATTTGAAGAAAAATACACCTATTCCGGCAATTTAGGCGCATTCTGGACGCCGGAAAAGACCGCTTTCCGCCTGTGGGCGCCCACTGCCGGGGCGGTTTCCATCCGCCTGTACCGCAGCGGCGACCTGGGTGCCGACGACCTTCTTGCCCAGCTTCGGATGCAGCCCGACGTCTGCGGCACATGGACGGCGGAACGGTTCGGAAATCTGAACGGCATTTACTACACTTACCTCGTCACTGTGGACGGCCAGACCCGGGAGGTCTGCGACCCCTATGCAAGAACCACCGGCGTCAACGGCTGCCGGGGGATGATTCTGGACTTGGCTTCCGTCAATCCCCCGCAGTGGGACACCGATGCAGACCCCCACGCCGGTAAGTCCATCACCGACGCCGTAATTTACGAGCTGCACGTCCGAGACCTGTCCTCTGCCCCCAGCGCCCATATTGCGCACAAGGGCAAATTTCTGGGTCTCACCGAAACCGGCACAAAGACCCGGGGCGGCCACCCCACCGGTCTTGACCACATCAAGGCGCTGGGCATCACCCATGTCCACCTCCTGCCGATGTATGACTTCGGCTTCACCGACGAAAGCCGCCGCCATCCCCAATACAACTGGGGCTATGACCCGGTGAATTACAACGTCCCCGAAGGGTCTTACGCCACCGACCCGTTTCACGGCGCTGTCCGTGTGGCGGAGGTGAAGCAGATGGTCAAGGCGCTCCACGACAACGGCCTGAGTGTGGTCATGGACGTAGTATACAACCACGTGTATGACGCAGGGGCGTTCTGCATCAACCAGATCGTCCCCGGCTATTTCAGCCGCATCAGCAGTGACGGCAAATACTCCAACGGCTCCTTCTGCGGCAACGACACCGCTTCCGAGCGGAGCATGGTGCGCAAGTACATCGTGGATTCCGTCTGCTACTGGGCGGACGAATACCACATGGACGGCTTCCGCTTCGATATCGCCAGTCTGATCGACACCGTGACCATCAACGAGATCATGGCCGCCGTCCATCAAAAGCACCCCAACGTGATTTTCTACGGTGAGGGCTGGGATATGAAGACCGAGCTGACCAAGCCCGATGTCCAGCTGGCGGTGCAGACCAATTCCGCGATGGTTCCCGGCTTCGGCTTTTTCAGCGACACCATCCGCGACCTGCTTCGCGGGACTACCTTTGAAAGCACCGCGCCGGGGTTCGTCGCCGGGGCGGTCGTGTCCAAAGAAGCGCTGGAAGCCTGCTTCACGGGAATGCCGTCCTGGGCTGCTCAGCCCAATCAGTGCGTGAACTACGCCTCCTGCCACGACAATACCACCCTCTTTGACCGTATTGCCCTCACAGCCCCGGACGCGCCCGTTGAATCCCGGATTCGGATGAACAACCTCGCCGCCGCGTTTTATATGCTCTCGCAGGGCGTCCCCTTCCTGCAAGCCGGTGAGGAAATGCTCCGCACCAAGCCCGGGAAACACGGCGGCTTTGACGACAACAGCTATCGCTCCCCGGACAGCGTCAATTCCCTGAAATGGGCGACTCTGGACAAGCCGGAATATCAGGATGTTCTCAGCTACTACAAGGGCCTGATTGCGTTCCGGAAAGCCCACGCGGCACTTCATCTGTCCACACGGGAGGATGTTCAGCGCTGTGTCCACCCGGTGTACTGTGAAAATGAACACTGTGTGGCGTTCCGTATCGACGAGCCGGAGGGAGAGATTTTCGCCGTCTTCAATGCCGACGCCCAGCCCGTCTCCGTTTCCCTGCCGGATGGACATTGGAACGTGAACATCCGTGACGGCCGCGCCGGAACGGAAACCATGGAAACGGTGTCCGGAACGGTTCTCGTCTCCCCCATTTCCGCCATGGTTCTGACCCGCAGAAAGGCAATCGAGGTCGTGGCGGGGCTGATCTGGGACAAGGACAAATTTCTGATCTGCCAGCGCCCGGAAAACAAGGCGCGTGGACTGCTCTGGGAATTCCCCGGCGGCAAAGTGGAAGCGGGCGAAACGCTGCCTCAGGCGCTCCAGCGGGAGTGCATGGAGGAACTGGCCGTCAAGCTGGACGTCCGCGACCGGTTCATGCAGGTCGAACACAAATACCCGGACATTTTCATCCGCCTGACGCTGTTTCACTGCGTTATTTCCGAGGGCGTCCCGCAGGCGCTGGAACACAACGCCCTGCGCTGGATTCACCCCAGCGAAACGAAAAATTTCACTTTCTGCCCCGCCGACGCAGACATTCTGAAAGAAATTGACCGGGTATACGGCGGCAGCAAGCCGCTCTGAGGTAGCACCGTCGGCAATTCTGCCAAACGAGCGAACCAATTCTTGACATTTGACAGCATTTTTACTATAATAGCAGTAGGAGAAGCCACTGCATTCTCCGAAGGAGGTTCTTTATGGAAAAGAAAATCATCACCATCAGCCGTGAATTTGGTTCCGGCGGACGCACTATCGGCCACAAGGTCGCCGAGCGGCTGGGCATTCCCTTCTATGACAAGGAGCTGGTCAATCAGATTGCCCTGGAATCCGGCTTCGCCCCAAAATTCGTTGAGGAACACGGCGAGCATTCCCCCAGCAGCAGCCTGTTTTCCTACGCTTTCGCCCCGCAGGGCGTCCCCGGCGTGATGAATGGCCTGTCCACAGCCGATTTTCTGTGGAATATCCAGTGCAGCGTGATTCTTCAGCTGGCGGAGAAAGGCCCCTGCGTCATCGTCGGGCGGAACGCGGACTACATTCTGAAGGATCGTCCCGACGCGCTGCATACCTTCATTTTTGCGGATATGGCCTTCCGCGCCGACCGCATCGTCCGTCTGTACGGCGAGTCCGACAAGAGTCCGGAGGCGCGTCTGAACGAGAAGGATAAGCGCCGCCGCGTGAACTATCAGCACTACACCGGCCGCACGTGGGGTCAGTCCCAGAATTACCATATCTGCCTGAATTCCGGCATTCTCGGCATTGAACAGTGTGTCGATATCATCGTCGGCGCCGTGGAAAATTCCAAAAAGTAAATTACATAGGTTTGCCCTGCGCCTTCCGGTGCAGGGCAAATTTTTTCGCTCAGACAGTGGCCGTTTCCTTTTCAGAATCAGCAATGTTAATATTAACGCCGTTGACCTCCACATTCTCGTCGGCGGAGATCAGAATGTACTTCACGCCGCCGATGACGCGAGTCTCGATCAGGTCGCTTCTGGCGGGGTCGACCTTGATGACCACATCCGGGGTCTTCACCTCAAAATGCTTGTTGTCAATGATGTTCTTGGGGTGCAGGTCGGCCTCGAAGCCGAAGGTCTCGTCGTAGTCCACGCTGAATTTGGCCAGATGCTCCTGGGAAACGCCGCAGGAGGTCAGAACCTCCTTCACGTCCTCCTTGGAGATCATCAGCGGCTCCGGCACCTTGCTCTCCTTGTGCAGCTCGATGCGCTGGCACAGCTGGTCATGGACGGTCTGCACCACGTCCAGACTGCAATCATCCCCCAACGACGTGGTGAGCAGCGCCTCGAAGGACTTCTTCTGCTCGGCGGCGGGCTGGGGCACCGGGGTGTTGAACACCGCCTCGATCAGCGCGTCCTGAGAGGCCGTAATGTCGTGGGTGTAGTACAGGGCGTTATAAATATTGGTCGCCCGGTCGTCAAAGGCCGGGAACAGGAATCCCAGCGCGGGGGCGGAAACCATCTGGTTCATCGCGCCGTCGTGGAACAGCTTTTCCTCCGGGACGTAGTGAAGATTCGCCTTGGTCTGCTTGACGGGGCAGATGGCGCAGAGAATAAAGGTGTAGGTCTCGTCGGAATTGTCCGCCTGAGAATTGCCGTCCTTGCTCTTGAAGGGAACGTCGTAGCTGTCGCAGCACAGCAGAATCAGGTAATTGCCCTCGATGGTGACGGTGTCGATGATCTTCTGGCAGAATTCCCGGCGAAGCGCGTCGTCCGCCAGCTTGGTCTCCCGCAGATCCATGAGCATTTTATGCTCCGGAGAGCCTGCCACCTGACTTGTCTTGAAGGTGATGTCAATGAGATTCTTGCCGATGGCGCCGGAAAGGGAGCGGCGCAGAAGGGCAAAATATTTGTCGGACTCATTCTCCGGCATGATGCCGGTACTCTGGCGAAACTCGGAGATGACCTCCTTGTTGTCGTTCACATAGCAGCCGTAAATGGCCGTGATATTGCTGCGATCCCGCCGCAGATGCCGCCGGATCTCGCCGATTTCCTTATCATTCATGGTTTTCCCTCGCTTGTATGTTGAAATGCCCGGATATTATATCACATCAAAACGGAAAAATCCAGTCAAAATCGAAGGCGGGCGCTTTCGCCCGCCTTCGTCAGGTTATATTTCTGGGAGTGCCCTCGCGTTGCAATCGCTCATGGTCATGCGGGGATAGGTGTCCACGATGCGCTGATATTCCTCATTCGTGATGGGTGTCAGGTCTTCTTTCATAAAGTCAAAATCTCTGTCCCGATACCATTGGTCATTATTGCCGTGGTAAGTAATACTCTCTATCGGAACAGCCGTTTTGTTTTCCACCTGATAATAGGTACAGCCGCTTCCGCCGGAACCCTCGCCCCAGTACTCCAGAACATTTCCAGCACACAAATAAAGCGAACTTCCGCTCAGAATTTCCCGCGCGGTGCCGTTTAGAACGCCGGCCACATTGCTAAGCGTCTTGTCCCTGTTAAACAGCAGCAGTTCATCCTGCCCGTCGCCGTCCAGATCACGAAGCGCGTAGTATTTTATCCAATACGTGTCGATTGAAGAAAGATATCCCCCGTAATTGGCCAACAGCTGGGCATCTTCCGCCGCACTGCTGTCTGCGGAATTCATTTTCTCAAGCGGCTTTGGGTTACAATCCCAGAAGGACATACCGGGATAAGTGTTAACGACCCGATTATACTCTTCCTCAGTGATGGGCGTCAGATTTTCTTCATAAAAGTCGTAATTACTATCCCTGTAGCATTGGTTTTCATCGATATTATAAATAATGCACTCAAACGGAACTGCTGTGTGGTTTTCCACCCGGTAATACGTCCGCTGTTCCGCGCCGGAACCACCATCCCATTCTTCCAGAACATTGCCTTCGCAAAGATCAAGCACATTGCCGGACAAAATCTCCTGCGCAGTGCCATTTTGAATTGCGGCCACCTTCATCAAAGTTTCTCCTGAATTATACAGCAGCAATTCATCCTGTCCGTCGCCGTCCAGATCACGTAGCGCATAGTATTTTATGGAACTCGTGTCGATGATGGAAAGATATCCTTCATAATCAGCCAGTGCCGGATCATAACTCCCGGCACTGTCGTCTGCGAATGATGTAATTGCAATGGGAAGGCTGGCGGAGGCACTGTAAATTTCGTCCTCCGACCAGTTTTCGTCGGTGATCGGCGCGAGGTCGTTCTCGCCCGTTCCCCGGAACCAGGGGTGATCCGGGTCTGTCGCCGCGTCAAACCGGATAAGGCTGTCCGTGACCAACTGCCCTTTGCTCAGGTGGCAGTACACATAGTCCGCGGACGCCGCGCCGTTCGACCCGATGTTCAGAATGCGGTAGCCTTCCCGCAGCTCATAGGAATTCCGATCCCAGCCGGTGAACACATGCACCAGCTTGCCGTCCACCAGAGAATACAGGTCGTAAATGACCTGCCGTTCGGCGTCGTTGGCGATGATAAGCTCGTCCGTGCCGTCATTGTCCAGATCAAGGAGCGCATAGCCCAACTCGCTGGGGGAGGTTGCGTAGCTCACCAGAATGCTGATGTCCGCGTTGCTGCACGCCTCCCCGCCCCAGTGTTCCGTCAGGGCGGTGACATATTTGGCGATAACCGGCTGATAGGCTTCCGGAATCGCGGTGCCGCTTTCGGTTGGCGCGGTGGTTTCAGCGGGGGCGTTCCGGGTTCTCGGGGCGAGGGACAGGTCAAAGGTGTTGGCAAAGGCTTCCAGCGCCGCCTTTCCCGTCTGGGTGTCCTCCGTCGTGGCGTTCATCACAACGATCACGACAACGGAGTCGCCGGTGTCCGTCAGCACAAGGGAATTGTTCTGCCCCACGGCAATGAGGACATCCGTCCCGGCGGTGGTGACATAGTTCGACCACTGGTAGTCGCTCGTATTCTCGATTTCCCAATAGGCCGTGGAGAGGGTCTGCTTCATGGCGCGGTACACCCGGTATTCTATGGGGTAGTCTACGCCGCTGACCGTGGTCGCGCCCCAGAACTCAAAATTGCCGTCGGCGGAATAGCTGGGATTGCTGGTGGTCACGTCCCCGTTCCCGGAGTCTCTGACCATGCTTCTGACATTCAGCGCGGTGAACATTTCTTCGGTGGTATCCGGGGAAATTCCGTCTCCGACCTTGTTCAGACCGTATTTCGTGCAGATTTCGTCCACCTTCTGCGCCATTTCCGTATTCCGGCAGCCATAGGCGCGGTACGCTTCGGAGAGGGTCTCGTCTACATCGCCAGTGGCGTTGTAGCTCTGGACGTAGTCCTTGATCTCCATGCTGGCCTTGTAATTCGCCGAGGATTGGAGGCTTTCCAGCGTCAGCGGCTCGGTAGGGACATCGGACATGGACGGCGGAGTCTTATCCGTCCGTCCGAGGACAAAAATACCCAGCAGCACCACCGCAAACAGTGCCGCGGCGGCGGGAATGATCGTCCACCAACGGGGAGTCGATGCTTTCTGCTGATGCGCGCCCCGGCGATGGGGCTTTTCGGCGGGAAGCTGGGCTTCCAGAGCCGCGCGCATTCTGGCTCTCTGGGCAGGCGTGGGGTTGACCGTGTTCAAAGCGTCACAAATCACTTGACTTTTCATCTGTCAGCACCTCCTAACATGGTCATAAGCTGCTTTCTTGCCCGGGACAGGCGGCTGCGGACGGTGCTTTCCGGACAGTTCTGATGGGCAGCAATTTCCGCAGTGGTGTATCCCTCGTAGTAGTACAGATAGACGACGTCCTTGTAGTCCTGGGGCAGCGCCAGAATGGCGTCCAGCACGTCGTTTCCCGTCTCCGTCCGCTCCTGTGGCAGGGACGTGTAATCGTCTATGTTCTCATTTTTACGCCACCACTTTTTCAGGGTGTCCTTGCAGAGATTTGACGCCGTGATGATGAGCCACGCCTTTTCGTGGCGTTGGTCTGCAAAAGGCTTTCCGTTGGACATCAGCCGCAGGAAGGTCTCCTGAGTCATATCCTCTGCTTCCGGGGCGTTTTTCATGTATGCATAGCAGACACGGTAAACGGTGTCTACCTGGCGGTCATAGATTTCCATGATTTCTTTGTTGGTGCGCAGCAAAGTAGGCATTTGCCTTCCCCTCCTCTCAGATAAGAAACGATTCAATGGGTCAAAATGTTGCATGGGCAGATTATTTTTCACAAAAATGCTGTCATCCCGCCGCAGCGGGATGACAGCGCTTCGTTTTTCAGCTCCACAGACATTTCCAGTTCTGGATAAAATATTCCACGCCGGAGTAAACCGTGGTGAGGACAATGACGCCGATAACGACCCAGTTGAGCACAGCCACACCGGGCAGCGCCATCATGACGCAAAGCCCCACCATGGTGCTGGCGGTCTTGACTTTGCCGCTCCATCCGGCGGCGATCACGTGCCCCTTCTGGACGGCGATCAGCCGCAGTCCCGTCACGGCAAATTCCCGGGTCAGCACGATCATCAACGCCCAGGCGGGAAACACGCCCCACTGGCAGAACATACACATGGCGGCGATCACCAGCAGCTTGTCAGCCAAGGGGTCAAGGAATTTTCCAAAATCCGTGACCTGATTGTAATGCCGGGCGATATAGCCATCTAAAGAATCCGTCAGGCTGGCAACAATAAAAATTGCGAGGGAAACGTACATCCACAGCCCCGGCGTACCGCCGGATAAGTACATGGTCACCATAAACGCCGGGATCATTGCCACCCTCACCAGCGTAATTCTGCTTGCCAGCGTCATGCTTCTTCCTCCACCACATAGCCGCACAGATCGCCGTCGGTGCAGCCGTCAATTTTTACCATGACAAAATCGCCCTCGTGAACCGGCTCGTCGGACGCAATCCAGACCCGGCCGTCGATGTCCGGGGAGTCGGCGAAGGTGCGGCCGTAGAACTGCCCGCTTTCCTCGTCGTAGCCGTCCACCAGAACCTCCATGGTCTTGCCCAGCTTTTCGGCGTTGTAGGCGTCCATGATCTCCGATTGCAGCATTTCCACGATCTCCGCCCGCTTGACGGCGGTGTCCGTGTCCACATGCTCCATTTGCGCGGCGGGGGTGCCTTCCTCCGGCGAGAACGCGAAGGCGCCGACGCGCTCCAGACGTTCCTCCCGCAGGAAATCGCACAGCTCGGCGAATTCTTCCTCCCCCTCACCGGGCAGGCCGGTGATCAGGCTGGTGCGGATGACCAGTCCGGGAATCCCGGCTCTCAGCCTTGCGAACAGGGCTTTCAGGAACTCCCCGTCGCCCCGGCGGTTCATCAGCTTCAGGATTTTGCTGTTGCAGTGCTGGATGGGGATGTCCAGATATTTGACGATCTTCGGCTCGGAGGCCATGACCTGAATGAATTCGTCGTCAATTTCGTCGGGATAGACGTAGTGGACGCGAATCCAGTGCAGTCCGTCGATCTCGCAGAGCTTCCGCAGAAGCTCCGGCAGGAGCCGCTTGTGCCCGGGCAAGTCTGTGCCGTAACGGCTGGTGTCCTGCGCGACCACGATCAGCTCCTTCACGCCGCTGTCCGCCAGCATCCGGGCTTCGTAAAGCACGTCGTCCATCTGACGGCTGCGGTATTTGCCCCGAAGGGAGGGAATGACGCAGTAGGAGCAGTGGTTGTCGCAGCCCTCGGCGATTTTGATAAAGGCGTAGTGTCCCGCCGTGGTCATGATGCGTCCCGTTTCCACTTCCGGTGCGTCGATGGAGCCGAAGTCCACCACCTGCTCCCCATTCAGGAGCTTTTCAATGGCGGGAACGATTTCCGTGTAGCTACCGGTACCCAGAATGCCGTCCACCTCGGGCATTTCCTTCAGAATGTCCCCCTGATACCGCTGGGACAGGCAGCCGGTGACCAGAATTTTGCCCACCAGACCCTCCGCCTTCAGGGCGGCGGTCTGCAAAATGTAGTCGATGGCTTCGGATTTCGCCGAGTCGATAAAGCCGCAGGTGTTGATGACCACCACGTCGCTGCCGACCACATCCGACTTGACGGTATGTCCCGCCTCCTGCACCCGATACATCATCCGCTCGCAGTCCACCTGGTTCTTGGCGCAGCCGAGGGAGATAAAACCAATATTTGCCATAATTCAGAATTCCTCCTGAAAATCTTCTGTGTCAAAGGAAAGCGCATCCAGCGCACGCCGGATGGTCCCGTAACTGTGACCCCGGCGGATCAGCGCGTCCACGGCACGCCTGACCTGCTTTTCATCGGAGTCCGCGTCCAGACGGCTTTTCAGAAACGCCGTGATTTTCTCCGTCTGGTCTGGGTAGTCCGCAAGCGCCTCGTCCCAGTATTCTTTTGGGATACGTTTTTCGTAAAGCGCCTGCTTGGCGCGCATCAAGCCGTAGCCCTTGGAGATGCAGGAACTGACCACCTGCTCCGCCGTCGCCCGGTCGTCTACCAGATGCAGGTCTTCCATCCATGCAACTGCCTCTTTGGCCTGTTGGGGGTCCTCCCCCTTTCGCACCAACCGGGCTTCCAAGTCCCGGCGGGAAACGCTGGCCGCGGAGACGATACGTACCGCCCGCATTTTGGCAGACATCTGCCCGGCGGCGGTGCGGAGGGCTTCCGTCTCCTGCTCGTCCAGCTCTTTGCCGGAATAAAGGGCGAAATCCTCCACCGTCTGGCGATACAGTCCCATTTTGCTGCCGTCGTCAAAGGTCACCCAATAGCGCCCTGCCCGGTCCGGAGCCGTTCTCAGGGACTCAACCTTCATCGTCGAAATCGTCGGCGCTGACGGCTACCGCTTTATCGGCAGCCTTGG
>ERZ779869.3796-NODE-3796-length-11350-cov-2.664719_pt1 | contig 11350 bp, 10 predicted proteins | sample MGYA00511557_ERZ779869 | MGnify/ENA primary metagenome ERZ779869 (study PRJEB29588, sample SAMEA2154620) | human gut metagenome | biome: human gut; feature: human-associated habitat; material: faeces | place: Denmark | collected 2008/2010 ...
AAGCGCTGAATTATGTGAATACGGAAATTGCAAAAATGATGGCGGGAGACGGAGAAGGTGCCACCGCATTGTTTGAAGTCAAAGTCATTGGTGCAAAGAGTAAGGAAGAAGCAAAAATATTGAGTAAATCCGTGGTATGTTCGAGTCTGACAAAAGCAGCCATTTACGGGCATGATGCAAACTGGGGCAGGATTCTTTGCGCACTTGGTTATTCCGGTGTGGAATTCGACCCGGAAAAAGTGGATTTAGTCTTTGAAAGTGCTGCAGGAAGCATTCAGATCATCAAAAACGGAATTGCCGTAGATTACAGCGAAGAAGAGGCAACCAGGATTTTATCAGAGCCGGCAGTAACAGCAATTGCCAACATGAATCAGGGCAATGCCGAGGCAACGGCGTGGGGCTGTGACTTGACTTATGATTATGTCAAGATTAATGCAGATTACCGCTCCTAACAGGGTATAAAATCAATGCAGACAGCCTAAGCGGCTGATTTATAAAAGAATACTTTGAGAAAAAGCAGAAAAAGAAGCAGAATAAGAAATCAGATAGAAAAACAGGAAAGAGGTTTTAGTCAGATGGAAGAAAAAAGCATGCAGGAAATTATGGATAAAGCGTCAGTCTTGATCGAAGCACTCCCATATATCCAACGTTTTAACCGTAAGATCATTGTTGTGAAATATGGTGGAAGTGCCATGGTAGACGAAGAACTGAAACGTCATGTGATCGAAGATGTGACACTTCTGAAGCTTTGTGGATTCAAACCGATCATTGTGCATGGCGGAGGAAAAGAGATCAGTAAGTGGGTCGGAAAAGTCGGAAAGGAACCGCAGTTTATCAATGGCCTGCGTGTAACAGACGAAGAGACCATGGAGATCGCTGAGATGGTACTGGGACGTGTCAACAAAAGCCTTGTCCAGCTTGTAGAGAGCTTAGGTGTGCGGGCAATCGGGATCAGTGGAAAAGACGGAGAACTCCTGAAAGTAGAAAAGAAGCTTTCCAATGGAGAAGATATCGGATTTGTCGGAGATGTCAAGCAGGTCAATGCTCAGATCCTTTATGATCTTCTGGAAAAGGATTTTCTTCCGATCATCTGCCCAATCGGAATGGATGATGATTATAATACCTACAATATCAATGCAGATGATGCGGCATGTGCCATTGCACGTGCGATGCAGGTAGAGAAACTAGCATTCCTGACAGACATTGAGGGCGTTTACAAAGATCCGAAAGATCCGTCTACACTGATCTCAGAGCTGGAAGTCGAAGAGGCAAAGCATCTGATCGGAGATGGATATATCGGAGGAGGCATGCTTCCGAAGCTGCAGAACTGTATCGATGCCATTGAAAGCGGAGTATCAAGGGTACATATCATTGACGGAAGAATCCCACATTGTCTCCTCCTGGAGATCTTTACCAATAAGGGAATCGGTACAGCAATTTTGAGCAGGAAAGAAAGTAGGTATTACAATGGTGAACAGTAAGATACAGGCAGCAGAAGAAAATCTGATCCATGTATACAATCGTTTCCCGATTGCATTGGATCATGGTGAAGGAATGTATCTTTATGATACAGAAGGAAAAGAATATCTGGATTTTGCAGCAGGATTTGCAGTGTCAGGTCTCGGATATGACAATAAAGAACTGAATCAGGCATTAAAAGATCAGATTGATAAGTTATACCATACATCAAATCTTTATTTTCACGAGAGCTGTGGAGAGGCAGCAAAAGAATTAAACCGCATTTCAGGAATGGACAGAGTTTTCTTTACCAACAGTGGCGGAGAGGCAAATGAAGGTGCATTAAAAGCTGCAAGAAGATATGCCTATACAAAAAAGACCGGACGCTATGAATTTATTGCAATGAACAATTCTTTCCATGGAAGAAGCTTCGGTGCTGTATCAGTGACAGGACACGATTCCTACAGAGAACCGTTTGAACCGGTAGTTCCCGGAGTGAAATTTGCTACGTTCAATGATCTTGACAGTGTAAAGGCACTGGTGAGCGATAAGACCTGTGCAATCATTTTAGAGCCGCTTCAGGGAGAAGGTGGAATCAACCTTGCCACGCAGGAGTTCATGGAGGGAATCCGTAAGATCTGTGATGAGAATGGAATCCTGATGATCTGTGACGAAGTACAGTGTGGTATGGGAAGAACAGGTTCTATGTTTGCATGGCAGGGATTTGGAGTGAAACCAGATATCCTGACCATGGCAAAAGCAATCGGAAACGGAATCCCGGTAGGAGCCTTTGCAATGACGGAAGAAGTTGCAAAATATTCACTTCAGCCGGGTGACCACGGTGCAACTTACGGTGGAAATCCGCTGGCATGTACCGCTGTCAAAACTGTGATCAAGATTTTTGAACGGGATCATATCGTGGATCATGTTAATGCAGTAGCACCATATCTGACAAAGAGACTCGACGAACTGGTAGAGGAACTGGATTGCGTGACAGAGCGTAAAGGCAAAGGTCTGATGCAGGGAATTGTAGTGACGAAGCCACTTGCAGAAGTGAATAAGAGGGCGATCGAGGAAGGAATCCTGATCATCCAGGCACAGGGAAATGTGATCCGTTTTGTTCCACCACTGATCGTGGAAGAAAAGCATATTGATGAAATGATCGAAAAGCTGAAGCGGGCATTGGCTTAGAAGAAAACAGAAAAAAGAAACCGAAATGAATCTGCCCGGAAGTGAAAAGGGCGAATAAGAAACCGGCTGTCGTACATACTATTTAGTATCTTGCCAAAAAGGATACAAAAGGAGGTATGGGAAGATGGCCGGTTTTCTAATTGCACTTTTATCAGGTGCGTTGATGAGTGTGCAGGGCGTTTTTAATACGCAGGTGACCAAATCAACGGGGATCTGGGTGAGTAACGGCTGGGTACAGTTGTCTGCTTTTGCACTGTGCGTGGTGGTCTGGTTGGCAACGGGACGGGAATCAGTCTCAACTTTATGGGAGGTCAGACCGCATTATATGTTGTTGGGAGGAGTGATCGGGGCAGGGATCACATGGACAGTCATTCAGAGCGTTTCTGCCCTTGGACCCGCACGTTCTGCGTTATTGATTGTGATTGCACAGCTTGCGGTTTCTTATCTGATCCAGCTCTTCGGACTTTTCGGAATGGATCAGGAGCCATTCTCGTGGAAAAAGGCAGGAGGACTTCTTCTGGCGGTGGCAGGAATTATGATCTTTCAGCTTTCCGGTACAAAATAAGGAAAACAGGAAAATGCTTTTGTCAGATCTTACGATCGGTAACAAATGTAATACATCTGTAACAAAGCCTTAAATTTTCTATTGTAATTCTGACAGAAATTCGTTACAATATTTTTATCCGGCATACAAGGGGTGGCTCACAGTCAGAAGGATGTGAGGCAGATATGAAGAACGGATGGAAAAGATGGATCAGGGGATGGAGCCTGATCGTGATACTGTTATCAGTGTTATCAGTGTCAGGATGCAGTGTGTCAGAGGAGGACGGTCTGCAGGAAGTGACAGAAAAAGTATCTCAGGAACCGGAGGTATCGCAGAAAGATTCGGGAAAAAGTGAGGATCAGGAGAAGCCTGGTCAGACAGAAGGAGATACGGATACAGGGAGTAAAAAAAGTGCAGAGAAGAAGATCTGGGTCTATGTATGCGGGGCAGTCAATGCTCCGGGAGTTTACGAACTGAAAGAGGACGCAAGATTATATGAAGCGATAGAACTTGCCGGAGGTGTGAACCAGGAGGCGGCACCGGAAGTGCTGAACCAGGCAAGGGTACTGGCAGACGGAGAGCGGATTTATGTTCCAAAGCAGGATGAGGCAGAGTCTTATTCTTTGCAGGATCAGGGGTTGGAAAGTAACGCGGGAACAGCGGATACCAGGGGAAAGATAAATATTAATACAGCCGGAAAAGAGGAACTCATGACTTTGCCCGGTATCGGAGAAGCGAAAGCAGAAAAGATTCTGCGTTACCGGGAAGAGCATGGTGCATTTCGTTCCATTGAAGACGTGATGCAGATTGAGGGAATCAAAGAGGGAGTATTTAATAAAATAAAAGAAGATATTACAATATAGCAGCAAAAAGACGGGAAAGAAGAATATGAGCAAGAAGATTTTAGTTGTAGATGATGAAAAATTGATCGTGAAAGGAATCTGTTTCAGCCTGGAACAGGAAGGTATGGAAGTAGATTGTGCATATGACGGGGAAGAGGCACTGGAGTACGCAAAGAAGTGTGAGTATGATCTGGTTCTGCTGGATGTGATGCTTCCGAAACTGGATGGATTTCAGGTATGCCAGCAGATCCGGGAGTTTTCTGATATGCCGGTGGTTATGCTGACTGCAAAGAGTGAAGATATGGACAAGATCCTGGGACTTGAATATGGAGCAGATGATTATATCACGAAGCCGTTCAATATTCTGGAGGTGAAGGCAAGGATCAAGGCGATCATGCGGAGAACCGCCAAAAGAAAAGAAGAACCGGCTCAGAGTCCGATGCTTGTCAAAGGCAATATGAAGATCGACTGCGAGGGACGCAGAGTCTTTATCGGGGAGAAAGAGATCAATCTGACAGCGAAAGAATTTGATGTACTTGAGCTGCTGGCGATGAATCCGAACAAGGTCTACAGCAGGGAAAATCTTCTGAATCTTATCTGGGGATATGATTATCCGGGAGATGCAAGAACGGTTGATGTGCATATCCGTCGCCTGAGAGAAAAGATCGAGATGAATCCAAGTGAACCGAAATATGTACATACGAAGTGGGGAGTGGGTTATTATTTCCAGGGGTAAATTTACGGTCAGACTAAAAGATAATATTTTTAAAAATCTGAGATTCCGGGTATTCCTGGTTGTGATGCTTGCCGGACTGATTCCCGGCAGTGCAGCATTACTGGGAATTGTGAAGGTTTATGAGACCCGTGCAGTTGCCCTCCGTACAGCAGAGATCCAGAACCAGTGTACGATTGTGACGAATCAGATGAGTACGAATCACTATTTTTCTGATACATCTTCAGAAGTGATCAATTCGGATCTGATCCAGTTGACAAACATCTATAACGGACGGGTTATGGTGATTGACGAAGATCTCAATGTAGTGAAAGATACTTACGGACTGGATGAGGGCAGGATGGATGTATCGGAAAATGTGATCCGGTGCATGAAGGGAGAAAGCACGAACAGTTACGACAAAAAGAATCATTATATTGAAGTGACTGCACCGGTGACAGAAATCGGAAGCAGACATACGATCGGTGTGATGGTGGCGAGTGTATCTACAGACAGCATCGAGGACTCTATTCATATCCTGTATACCCAGGGAGGACTGATCATCGGATTATGTATGATCCTGCTTGCGATTGTTGCGGTTATATTTGCAGACAGGGTAGTAAGACCATTGCGGAAGATTACTTCAGCGATTGAGAATGTCAGTGCAGGGTACAGTGACGATATCCTCCATGTAGATACTTATACAGAGACGAAAAATATCAGTGAGTCGATCAATAAGATGATGGGACGGCTGAAGCTTCTGGATGATTCAAGAGAAGAGTTTGTATCGAATGTATCTCATGAGCTGAAGACACCGATGACTTCAATGAAAGTCCTGGCAGATTCTCTGCTGGAGCAGGAAAATGTTCCGGTAGAGATGTATCAGGAGTTCATGGGAGATATAGCAAAAGAAATCGACCGTGAGAATAAGATCATTACAGATCTGTTATCTCTTGTAAAGATGGACAAGAAAGGGCAGACACTGAATATTGAGTCCATGAATATCAATAATCTGTTAGAGCAGATCCTGAAACGGCTCAGACCGATCGCCCAGCAGAAGAATGTTGAGATTGTAATGGAGAGTTTCCGCCCTGTTACGGCTGAGATTGACGAGACAAAATTCTCACTTGCGATTTCCAATTTAGTAGAAAATGCGATCAAATATAATCGTGACAATGGCTGGGTGCATGTCTCACTGAATGCGGACCATAAGTTCTTTTATATAAAAGTAGAAGATTCAGGGATCGGAATACCGGAAGAAGATCAGGCTTATATTTTTGAACGGTTTTATCGCGTGGATAAATCCCATTCAAGAGAAATCGGAGGAACAGGTCTGGGTCTGGCAATCGCAAGAAATGCAGTGATCGTGCATCGTGGCTCGATCAAGGTGTACAGTGCAGAGGGAGAGGGAACAACATTTACAGTGCGGATTCCTCTGATCTATGCGGCATCATAGGAGGGCATATATGAAAAGGAAAAAGAAAAAAGCTCTTATTCTGAGTGTCTTCATGATCCTGCTGCTGGCAGCCTGCTCAAGCAGAACGAATGTCAGGGACGGGGATGATTATATCTACTGTCTGAATCCGGACAAGACCGGACTGGTGAAAGTCAGTTATGAGGTTCAGGGGGAGGATGTAGTCGAAGAGGCGAAAGACATTTTGAGGGAAATGCAGAAGCCGGCCGACGAGACCCGGTATACACCGGCTATTTCCAAAAAGATCAAAGTACAGGACTGCAAACTCAGGGGAAGTATCCTGGATGTTGATTTCAATAGCGAATACAGATCGGTAAAACCACTGGAAGAAAAGCTGATGCGTGCAGCAATCGTCCAGTCGCTTCTGAGACTGGACGGAGTGAATGCAGTCAGTCTTTCTGTAGACGGCGAACCGTTGAAAAATGCAGACGGAGCGGTGATCGGTCTGATGAATGAGGATGATTTTGTAGAGAATACCGGATCTTCTTTAAGCTCCTATCAAAGTGGAACGCTGACTTTGTATTTTGCAAATAAAAAAGGGGATAAGCTGGTCGAGCAAAAGATGGATGTCCGTTACAGTAGTAATGTCCCAAAGGAAAAGCTGATCGTGGAGAAGCTCATGCAGGGTCCGACGGGGAACGGGGCGTACCCGACGATCAATCCCGATACGAATCTGCTGAGTGTTACGATCAAGGATCATGTATGTTATGTAAACTTTGACAGTACCTTTCTGACGAGTGTGTATGATGTACTGCCTGAGATCACGATCTATTCTCTGGTGGACTCCATCATAGCGGGAACAGAAGCCACGCAGGTACAGATCACGATCAATGGAGAGACAAAGGCTGTCTATATGGAAAAGATCGATCTTTCGCAGCCTTTGGAAAAAGATATGGACTGGGTCGCAGTAAATGACGACGAATGATCAAAAGAAAATTAGTAATGGCATGTCTGTTTGTACTGGCCGTTCAACTGGCTCGTGTCTGCCTGCTGGCAGATACGAAAGACCAGCAGATGACCCTGGCAGAAGAAATTCCTGACGGAACAGAGGTTTCCGTCAGTGGTACAGTGGAGTGGGTCAGGGAAAAAGAAAAGATAACGGCAGTCTGTCTCAGAAAAAATCAGGTGAGATACGCCGGAACCATTCTGAAAGAATCGAAATTAGTGGTCTGTATCAGACCGGATCAGCTAAAAGAACAACTGAATATAGGAGATAAAGTGATCGCGGAAGGGGAAAAGGAATCTTTTGATGCAGCACGCAATCCCGGTAATTTTGATCAGAAAGAGTATTACAGAAAGCAGGGTATTCATGTAAAGGTCAGGGCGGATACGCTGGAGAAACAATCGGAAAAATCTTTGCTGTATGACCGGATAAAAAATGAAATGTGGAAGTGGAGAAAAAAACTTTCAGGACAGCTTCAGACAAAGATGGGATCTTATTATGGCGGGACGATGAGTGCCATTTTACTGGGAGAAAAGAGCGGGCTGGATGAGGAGATGCGGAAACTGTATCAGAAAAATGGAATGGGACATCTTCTTGCGATTTCTGGCCTGCATATGTCATTGATCGGAATGGGACTCTATTCCTTTCTGCGAAAAGCCGGTACTTCCTTTTTCACTGCGGGGATGGCGGGCAGTAGTTTCCTGTTATTGTATACCGGGATGACAGGGAATGGAATTGCAAGTCAGAGGGCATGGATTATGTTTGCAATGCGAATGGGAGCAGAAATAACTGGAAGAGAATACGATGCACTGACCGGACTGGCAGCAGCCGCAGGATGGATCTGCCTGAGACAGCCGTTGTATCTGACAGATGCGGGATTTTTACTTTCTTTTGGTGCAATTTTGGGGATAATTCTGATAGAACCGGTGTATGCGGGGGAAAAAGCGGAGAAGGAAAAGAAGGAGCGGGAAAAGAAGCCGGTTTTCCTGAAAGGACTTTCAGCAAGTTTTGCAGTGAATACGGTACTGATGGGACCGGTACTCTGGTTCTATTATGAGATTCCGGTATACTCGGTCATTCTCAATCTGGTGGTAATCCCGCTCCTGCCGGTTGCCATGGGAGCAGGGCTTTTGGGGTTGGGAATCCTCCGGTTTTCAGAACGGGCAGGTGGTGGATGTCTGAATCTCTGCAAAGCAATTCTGTGGATCTATGACAGAATCGGAGAACTGGCTGCCCGGCTGCCTGTCAGGAAAACCGCCACTGTATCTGCTTGTGATTTACTATGGGCTGATACTATGGATCTGCATCTGGTTTTACCGGCTGAAAGAACGAAGAACAGAAAAGGAACAGAGAAAAACAAAATCGAGAGAAAGATGGATGGGGGTGCCGGGAATCCTGCTGGTGTGTCTTAGTGTACTGCTGCCAGGAAGCTGCTGGCTGATGCATCAGGTGCAGGGGCAGGTCACAGTGACAGTACTGGATGTGGGGGAGGGTGTAGGAATCTGTATCCGGATGCCGGGAGGAAAGAACTGTCTGATAGATGGTGGAAGCAGTGATGTCAGTTCCGTCGGAGCATACCGGATCGAGCCATATCTCCTTTATTGTGGGATCAGAAACATTGATTATGCATTTGTGAGTCATGGAGATGAGGATCATATCAGCGGAATCCGTGAACTGCTGGAAGATCAGAGGCTTGGGATCGGAATCAGGACGTTAGTACTTCCGGCAGAAGAATACTGGGATGAGAAATTAAAAGAACTGGCTGTGCTGGCGGCAGAAAATGGAACAAGGATCGCAGAGATACATGCCGGAGAGCAGGTCGTGGACGGAACAGGAGAACAGAAGATGAGCCTTCGATGCATCGGCCCGGAAATGGGACTTTCCGAAAGTGGAAATGCTGCATCCATGGTACTGCAGGCAGAATATGGAAACTTTTCAATGCTTCTGACCGGAGATGTGGAAGGAGCAGGGGAGAAACAACTGGTCAAAAGTGGAAGACTCGGAAAATGCAGGATACTGAAAGCAGCACATCACGGTTCAAAAAATTCAGGTACAGAAGAGTTCCTTGATGCAGTTGAGCCGCAGATTGTTTTAATTTCAGCAGGACGGGGAAACCGTTATGGTCATCCACATGAAGAAACGCTGGAACGGTTAAAAAGCAGAAACTGTCAGGTTTATTCAACACAGCAGTGTGGAGCTGTCACGATCCAAAGTGATGGAAAGAAACTGTTTTTCAGCAGAAAATGTGGTGGCGGTGGCAGTGACTGAGGAAAAATATCTTGCGTGATATCCCTTGTCAAACTGTCTGTTTATCTTATATAATAGAAGAGCTATGAAAAAATTGAATGAAGATTTTAAGAGTGGAAAATTTGAGCAGGTATATCTTTTATATGGTGAAGAGGGATACCTGAAGAAGCAATATAAAAAACGGTTTATCAAGGCGATGATCCCGGAGGGCGATACGATGAATTATGCCCATTATGAGGGAAAGAATATTCCGGTCAAAGAGGTGATTGATCTGGCTGAGACGATGCCTTTTTTTGCGGAAAAAAGGCTCATCGTATTTGAAAATACCGGATTTTTCAAGACTGCGGCAGGAGCAGAACTGGCAGATTATATCAAAGAGATGCCGGAGACAACCTATTTTATTTTTGTAGAAGAGGAAGTCGACAAGCGGAATAAGCTTTATAAGGCTGTGAATACAAAAGGATACGCAGCCGCACTGACCATGCAGGATGAAGAGGTCCTGAAAAGGTGGATCGGGCAGATCTTACGCAGAGAAGGAAAAGAAATGTCCGGAGCGACCATCTCTTATTTCCTTGGAAAAGTCGGAACGGATATGGAAAATATCCAGAGAGAGCTGGAGAAAGTCATATGCTATGGGATTGACAAAGCTACACTTACCAGGGAAGAGATTGATGCAGTGTGTGTAACGCAGCTTTCCAACCATATTTTTGATATGGTGGATGCGGTAGCGGCGGGGAATCAGAGAAAGGCACTGGATCTTTATTATGAGCTGATCGCACTGAAAGAACCGCCGATGCGGATTTTGTATATGCTGACGAGGCAGTACCGAAGCCTTTATTTTGTAAAAGCATTGATGAATCAGGGGTATGGGAAAAAAGAAATTGCATCCAAAGCCGGACTGCATCCGTTTGTAGTCGGGAAAAGTATGGTACAGTGTAAGCGGTTCAGGATGGGACAGCTCAGGCAGAGTATGGAAGAAGGAGCCGGACTGGAACAGGCTGTGAAGACCGGAACTTTAAGTGAAAATCTGGCGGTGGAACTTTTTATAGTGAAGCAGTCAGAAAAGAGATAAGATGGAGGGCGAACATTGTCAACGATTGATCAGAATCATATAAGGAACTTTTGTATCATTGCACATATCGATCATGGAAAATCCACACTGGCAGACCGTATCATTGAGATGACGGGACTGCTCACAAGCCGTGAGATGCAGTCACAGGTGCTGGATAATATGGATCTTGAGAGGGAGCGTGGAATCACGATCAAGGCACAGGCAGTGCGTACAGTTTACCGGGCAGACGACGGAGAGGAGTATCTTTTCAATTTGATTGATACACCGGGACATGTGGATTTTAATTATGAAGTTTCGCGAAGTCTGGCGGCCTGTGACGGAGCAATCCTGGTAGTCGATGCGGCACAGGGGGTTGAGGCTCAGACACTGGCAAATGTATATCTGGCACTGGATCATGATCTGGATGTGATGCCGGTCATCAACAAGATTGATCTGCCAAGTGCAGAGCCGGAGCGTGTAAAAGAAGAGATTGAGGATGTCATTGGAATTGATGCGGAAGATGCACCGTTGATCTCAGCGAAGACCGGACTGAACGTGCATGAAGTCCTGGAGCAGATTGTGAAAAAGATTCCGTCACCGGTAGGAGATCCGGATGCACCACTGCAGGCGCTGATCTTTGATTCTAAATATGATTCTTATAAAGGAGTCATTGTCTTCTGCAGGATCAAAGAGGGAACGGTCAGAAAGGGAACTCCGCTGCTGATGATGGCGACCGGGGCGAGAGCTGAGGTTGTGGAAGTCGGAACATTTGGTGCGGGACAGTTCATTCCATGCGATGAACTGGAAGCAGGAATGGTCGGATATATTACGGCAAGTCTGAAAAATGTAAAAGATACCCGTGTGGGTGATACCGTAACAGGTGCGGAA
>ERZ779869.3798-NODE-3798-length-11344-cov-2.823811_pt1 | contig 11344 bp, 9 predicted proteins | sample MGYA00511557_ERZ779869 | MGnify/ENA primary metagenome ERZ779869 (study PRJEB29588, sample SAMEA2154620) | human gut metagenome | biome: human gut; feature: human-associated habitat; material: faeces | place: Denmark | collected 2008/2010 ...
AAGCTGATCGTAGATCTGATCTATCAGTCTGGTTTCGCAGGCATGAGATATTCCATCTCCAACACTGCTGAGTACGGCGATTACATCACCGGACCAAAGATCATCACCGAAGAGACCAAGAAGACCATGAAGAAGATCCTGTCCGATATTCAGGATGGTACTTTCGCTAAGGAGTTCCTGTTAGATATGTCTCCCGCAGGCAAGCAGGTTCACTTCAAGGCTATGAGAAAGCTTGCTTCTGAGCATCCTTCCGAGAAGGTCGGCGAAGAGATCCGTAAGCTTTACAGCTGGAACAATGAGAACGATAAGCTGATCAACAACTAATCGATTGTAAAAAATAATGCTATGAAAAGGGCTGTGTGAGGAATGTAAAAGTTCTGTCACAGCCCTATTTTTTCGCAAAAAAACAGTTGTTTATAGGTGAAGAGCGCAAAAACGGACTGGAAAACGCATATTAATTGCGCTAAAATGAAAGGAACGAACAAATAGGAAAGGGATCCTGCAAATATGAAAGATTTTGAAGCAAAAACATCTCCGAAAAAAAAGATGGACACCGAGAGCTGGTTTATTGAATGCTATCGGAATAATCAGGGACATCCCCTGCGGACACTTATGCATCTGTATAAAGGGAATTATCATAAATTTGTCATGGCAGTGATCTGCTTCTTCGCAAAGCATGCCTGTGTCTGGGTGTTGCCCATCATCACAGCGAATATTATTAACGATGTGACGGCGCACAATCCGGATACTTTCCGGAATATTATATTTTACAGTATTCTGGAAGCGGGACTGATCCTGCTAAATATTCCCATGAATTATCTGTACACTTCCTATAAGAGCCTGGCGACCCGCTATGCGGAGACAGGACTCCGGAAAGCACTGATCCGGAAATTACAGCAGCTGTCCATTTCCTATCATGTGGAGACCCAGTCCGGACGACTGCAGTCCAAGATCATGCGCGATGTGGAAGCAGTGGAAGGGCTTTCCACACAGTTATTTTTAAGTATTTTAAATATTGCCCTGAATATCGGGGTTGCACTGGTGGTCACTATCAGTAAGAGCCGCATCGTATTTATATTTTTCCTGTTGACCACACCGGTGGCGGCAATTACCATGGTTACCTTCCGGAATATTATGAAGAAGAGAAATACGGAGTTCCGTAAGGAAATGGAAGAGACCTCCGCCAGAGTCATGGAAATGGTGGAACTGGTACCCGTGACCAGAGCCCATGCCCTGGAGGATGAAGAAGTATCCAAAATGAGCGGGCAGCTGTTTGCTGTGGCGGAGAAGGGCTATAAGCTGGATCTGATCCAGGCACTGTTTGGATCGGTGGGTTGGGCGGTATTCCAGATCTTTCAGGTGATCTGCCTGGCATTTACCGGATATCTCGCCATCGGTGGGAAGATCCAGGCCGGTGATATCACACTGTATCAGAGTTATTTTGCTACCGTGGTCAATCAGGTATCTTCTATCGTTACCCTGCTGCCCACTATTGCAAAAGGTATCGAATCCGTGAATTCCATCGGTGAGGTATTGCTGTCTGAGGATATCGAAAACAATGAAGGCAAGGAAAAACTGGAGCAGGTGACCGGTACTTTTGACTTTGAAGATGTATGTTTCCATTACAAAAACAACGAGCATAACGTATTGAACCACTTAAATCTTCATGTGAAAGCGGGAGAGACCATTGCACTGGTAGGCGAGTCCGGTGCCGGAAAATCCACGATCTTAAACCTGGTCATCGGTTTCCATCAGGCGGAGAGTGGAAAAGTCCTGATCGACGGCAAGGATTTAAGCAAAATCGATCTTCGAACATACAGAAAACATTTAGCGGTAGTACCTCAGACATCCATTCTGTTCTCCGGGACGATCCGCGATAATATTACCTACGGCTGTGAAAATGTCTCAGAAGAAGAATTACAGAACGTGATCAAGGCTGCGAATCTGTCAGACTTGATCGCATCCCTTCCAAAAGGTCTCGACACTATGGTGGGAGAACACGGCGGCAAGCTATCCGGCGGCCAGAGACAGCGTATTTCTATTGCCAGAGCACTGATCCGGGATCCGAAGGTTATCGTGCTGGATGAAGCAACCTCGGCATTGGACAGTATCTCCGAAAAACTGATCCAGCAAGCGTTAAACAATCTGACGGAGGGGCGGACAACGTTTATTGTGGCACACAGACTGTCAACGATCCGGGATGCCGACAGGATTGCTGTAATCGCCGACGGACATTGTACGGAATATGGTACCTATGATGAGCTGATGGCTCTGAAGGGAGAGTTCTACCAGCTAAAACAGATCCAGAGTTAAAACTACTTGAAACATATGTTCGGCTATGGTATGATAAACATATCGTAGCCGAATTTTATGTGCTATGATTTGGCAAGCCAGGAAAGACGAGGATTTAACATACATGTTTGCATATATAAATGGCTTTTTGGAAGATGTTACGGTAGATAACGCGGTGATCGATGTCAACGGCTTCGGAATCAATGTCCGGATCTCTGCGGACACGGCATCGAGACTTCCGGGAATCGGAGAGCAGGTCCGACTCTATACATATACCTATGTGAAGGAAGATGCCTTTTTATTATATGGATTTCTCTCAAGGAGCGATCTGGAGATGTTCAAGCTCTGTATTACGGTCAGTGGTATCGGACCTAAGGGAGCGCTCGCTATATTATCCGTTATGGATGCGGATTCTCTGCGTTTCGCCATTATGTCCGGGGATGCCAAAGCGATATCGAAGGCACCGGGCGTAGGCACCAGAACGGCGCAGCGGCTGATCCTGGAATTAAAGGATAAGATATCCATTGACGATACGCTGATCTCCAGAGAGATTGCAGCAGGCGGTGCGAAAGGCATCCTGACCGCAGGAAGTCTGCATATTGACAGTGAGAAGAAAAAGGAAGCTGTGGAAGCCCTGGTGGCATTGGGTTACGGACAGGCAGAGAGTTTAAAGGCTGTCAATGCCATCGAAGATGTGGAGGCCATGGATTCCGGAGCAATCTTAAAGGCTGCCCTGAAAAAATTGTTTTAAGGAATGAGAGCAACGACTATGTCCAGAAGAATGATAGAGACAAATATCACAGAAGAAGATATTAAACTGGAAGGCTCCTTACGTCCCCAGACGCTGGACGATTATATCGGTCAGTCCAAGATAAAGGAGAACCTGAAGGTCTATATTACCGCAGCAAAACAGCGTGGGGACGCACTGGATCATGTGCTGTTCTACGGACCACCCGGACTTGGTAAGACCACCCTTGCCGGGATCATTGCCAATGAGATGGGTGTCCATATGAAGGTGACCAGCGGACCGGCGATCGAGAAGCCGGGAGAGATGGCTGCCATCTTAAACAATCTGGAAGAAGGAGATCTGCTGTTCGTGGATGAGATACATCGTCTGAATCGTCAGGTGGAGGAAGTACTGTATCCCGCCATGGAAGATTATTGTATTGATATTATGATCGGTAAGGGCTCCAGTGCCAGGTCCGTCCGCCTGGAATTACCGAAGTTCACGCTGGTAGGAGCGACGACCCGGGCAGGACTTTTGACAGCACCTCTGCGGGATCGCTTCGGAATGATCCATCATCTGGAATTCTATACCATAGAGGAATTGCAGCAGATCATCATGCACTCCGCAGGAATCCTGGATGTAGAGATCGAACCTGCCGGAGCAAAAGAGATGGCCAGGCGAAGCCGTGGAACGCCCAGACTTGCCAACCGTATCTTGAAGCGTGTCCGCGATTTCGCACAGGTCAAATACGACGGAATCATTACAGAAGAAGTAGCCAGAACCGCACTGGATCTTATGGATGTGGACAAGATGGGCTTAGATCATATCGACAGGAATATCCTCGTGACGATCATCGAGAAATTTAACGGTGGTCCTGTGGGACTGGATACCCTTGCAGCTGCCATCGGAGAAGATGCCGGCACTATAGAAGATGTCTACGAACCTTATCTGATCAAGAATGGGTTCCTGAGTAGAACACCCAAGGGTCGTGTGGTAACAGACCTGACTTATCGTCACCTGGGGATAAAGCTTTAGAAAATCAGGACGCATAATTGGTTATTTTTTGCTTGCCACTCGATATAATCTGATATATAATAAATCTTGTATTAATTTTTTTACAAGATGGCACATATTGTGTTTCCAAAAGATTGTTAAGAGGGGTGTTGACAATGTCTCCGAAAACAGATACTGAAGTGCTCATAGGTGGTAAAGTATTTACTTTAAGCGGCTATGAAAGCGAAGATTACATGCAGAAGATTGCTTCCTACATCAATAATAAAATGACTGAGTATGGGAAACTGGACAGCTTTCGAAGACAGTCTTTGGACAGACAGAGCGTTCTGCTTCAGCTGAATATTGCAGATGATTATTTCAAAGCCAAAAAGCAGATTTCCATTTTGGAGGAAGAACTGCAGGGGAAAGAAAAGGAACTCTATGATCTGAAGCATGAGCTGATTTCCGCGCAGATCAAGCTGGAAAATGCGGAAAAACAGGGAAAAGAGCTACAGAAGCAGTTGAACGAAGATGCCAGAAAAATTGTTCGTCTGGAGACAGAACTAAAGGATAAATAAATTGATAGCTGTCCGTTTTCGGGCAGCTATTTGTATAAGCGTGTATCATACGCAACAGAGGATGTCTATGAGAAATAAAAAAGTGGAATTACTTGCTCCCGCCGGGAATGCGGAAGCATTTTACGGAGCCGTACACGCGGGAGCAGATGCAATCTATCTTGGAGGAAATCGATTTGGCGCACGTGCATATGCTGAGAATTTTTCGGAAGATGAACTGGTGGACTGTATCCGATATGCTCACCTGTTGGGCAGAAAAGTATATCTTACCGTAAATACCCTGGTAAAAGAATCCGAGTTCTCTGAGCTTTATGAATATTTGATGCCTTATTATCGCGCCGGCCTGGACGGTGTCATCATTCAGGATATGGGTGTATTTGCCTTTATCCGTGATGCCTTTCCGCAGATGGAACTACATGGAAGTACCCAAATGACGATCACCGGTGAATATGGTGCAGAATTTCTGAAAAAGCAGGGTGCCTGCAGAGTGGTACCCGCCAGAGAACTGAGTCTGGAGGAGATTCGTCGTATCAAAGAAGTAACCGGAATGGAAATAGAATGTTTTATCCATGGTGCCATGTGTTACTGTTATTCCGGTCAATGCCTCTTCAGCAGTATCCTGGGCGGGCGAAGCGGCAACCGCGGCAGATGTGCCCAGCCATGCCGCCTGCCGTATACCGTAGGTGGTAACCGCCGTGAATGTTATCCTTTAAGTCTGAAGGATATGTGTACCATTGAGAATATTCCGGAACTGATAGATGCCGGAATCGATTCTTTTAAAATAGAAGGCCGTATGAAGAAACCAGAATATGCCGCCGGTGTAACCGCTGTTTATCGGAAATATATTGATAAATATTATGAGAAGCCCGGGGAAAAGCTTTCCATTTCAGGGGAAGACCTTCATCGGTTATCCTGCCTTTATATTCGCAGCGAACGGCAGAACGGCTATTATCATAAACATAACGGCAAAGAAATGGTGACTCTGAACAATCCTGCCTACAGTGGCAGTGATGAGCAGGTTTTGGAGCAGATTCGCGAAAAATATTTATACAAACATCTGACACTTCCGGTACAAATGAAGGCTTCTTTTCTCACCGGAACCGTTGCTAAACTGACTCTTCGTTGTGATCAGACAGAGGTAACCGTTACCGGAGAGACCGTCCAGGAAGCAGCAAAACAGCCGATTACTGTGGAGAATATTTCCAAACAATTGGGAAAATTGGGAGGAAGTAATTTCCATTTAGATGGCACCATGGATATCCGGGTAAGTGAAAATGCATTCTATCCTCTGAAGACAATGAATGAGCTCCGGAGAAAAGGGCTGTCGCTGTTAGAGCAGAAACTGATTACAGCAAACGGCTTCCCTTATACAAGAGAGGTACAGAAACCTTTTGACATTACCGGAGCACATAACGGACATATGCAGAAACAAAGTGGATTTTCGTTATATCTCCGAACCGCAGAGCAGTGGAACGGGTTTCTGAGATCGTCTTTTCTTAAAAAACCGAAAGAACATACTTCGTTACGAATTTATGTTGACAGTGATCTGTTCCTCACCTGGGGGGATACTATCGCAGAGCACTTACAAATATTAAAAAAAATTTCAGCAGAGACAGTGCTCGCTCTGCCTAAAATCATTCGCTTACGCGACAGTCGGTATCTGAAATTGTTGGAGAAAAGCATTCGTGACAATTTAGAAGCTGTTGACGGATTTTTGATAAGTTCCCTGGAACACGTTGGCCTTCTGCAACAGTGGGATTTTTTACAGTCAAAAAAGAGGTACGGAGATCATGGTCTGTATCTTTGGAATTGCCGCAGTATAGAATTCTGGACGGATTATCTGGACGGATTCTGCCTGCCGTTAGAACTGAATTATGCGGAGCAGAGGCAGCTCGTGAATGGGATTCTTCCTGCTGAGAAATTTTTGTACGGTCGGATTCCTATGATGGTGACGGCTAACTGTGTGACGAAGACTACCGATCATTGTCGCCGCGAGGAAGGTTTCGGAATCACAAAACTGACAGATCGTTACCATAAAGTGTTTCCGGTAATGCGAAACTGTACGCATTGCTATAATATTATCTATAACAGTGTTCCTTTCTCCCTGCATAAAACAGTTGCAAAATGGAAGGACAGTTTTTGTTGTCGTTTGGAATTTACAACAGAATCGGAAAATGAGACTTGGAATGTACTGGAGTATTTTTACGGAAGCAGAACGGATCTGCCTTATACGGAATATACCACCGGTCATGAAAAACGTGGCGTAGAATAGAGAAAGGGATCCCTAATTCATGCAGGAATATGTAATAGAATTATCTAAATATTTCATAGCCCTTTTTATGGTGCTCTATACCGGCAGCTGTTTTTATACTTTCCGCTACCCGGTTGGCGAATATTCCAAAGGAATCTTTATATTGCAGAATATTTTAATGTTTCTGGTACAGGTCCTTTGTTTTTTGGATCTGTCTCTTACCGGCGGAGATCTTCAGTATTTATTTTTCTTTGCATTTATACTGATTTTTCTGTTCGCAACGATTACTATGGTTTCTCTGATCTACGAGAATATCAATAGGCTTTTGCTCAATAACATGTGCATGCTTTTGGGCATCGGCTTATGTATGGTGTCCAGACTTTCTTTTGATAAAGCGATCCGACAGTATGTGATTGTTCTGGTATCACTGATCATGTCGCTTTTTATACCTTTTTTACTTGGCAGAATTCACTTTTTCAAAAAAATCACCTGGTTATACGCAACACTGGGAATTGGTCTGCTCAGTACGGTATTGATTCTCGGAGAGGTAACCCATGGGTCCAAAATATCTTTTACCATGGGAGGAATTACATTTCAGCCTTCGGAATTTGTGAAGATCCTGTTCCTTTTCTTTCTGGCGGGTGCATTATGGGAAAATGTGTCCTTTCAGCGGGTGTTACTGACTGCTGTGATTGCAGGAGCTCATGTAGTTGTCCTGGTCGTATCCAAGGATCTGGGAAGTGCGCTGATCTTTTTCATTGGTTTTGTATTCGTTGTTTTTGCCGCAACGAAAAATTATCTCTATTTGGCGGCCGGAATGATCGGCGGAGGCGCAGCCTCTTATCTGGCATATCTGTTGTTTGATCATGTACGGGTCAGAGTTCTGGCATGGCAGGATCCTTGGAAATACATCGACAGTAAAGGATATCAGATCACACAGTCGCTGTTTGCCATCGGAAGCGGAAGCTGGTTCGGCATGGGATTATTAAAAGGTAATCCTACCGCGATTCCGTATGTGGAAGCGGATTTCATTTTTTCATCCATTTGTGAGGAACTGGGAGTTATCTTTGGAATGTGCCTGATTCTGATCTGTATCAGCAGTTTTTTGGAAATGATGCGGATTTCGGTACAAATTCACGACCGCTTTTATCAGCTGATCGTATATGGCATCGGTATTATGTATATTTTTCAGATTTTTCTGACGGTTGGCGGAGGAACCAAGTTTATCCCTCTGACAGGTGTAACGTTGCCGTTTATCAGTTACGGCGGAAGTTCCGTTATGACTACGATGATCATGTTTTTCATTATACAGGGAATTTACATCCGGCTTCAAAAGGAAGGTGAGCGCAGAAGTGGCAGAAAATAAAAAAACGCAAAATCACAAACGTATGGGAAACCAGCGGGAGATCTGGATCTCTGCAGGTGCAGTCGGTGTGCTGTTTCTGTGTCTGTTTCTCTATCTGGGACATTTTGTGGCCACGAGTGAACAGGACATGATCAACAACAGCTATAATTCAAGACAGCAGATACTGTTGTCGAGAAATTATCGGGGATCCATCTATTCCAGAGATGGAGAGGTACTTGCGGAGACAATCTTGAATGATGAGGAAGAAGAGAGCCGTAACTACCCTTACAAAAATCTGTTTTCTCACATTGTTGGCTATTCCACACAGGGCAGAATGGGTGTTGAAGCGCTGGCCAATTATTATTTGATCAATACAAATACTTCCTTGAGTAACAAGGTGAAAAACGATACTGCCGGAAAAAAGAATCCCGGGGATAATGTTTACACTACACTGGATGTTAAAATTCAACAGGTGGCAAATGATCAGCTGGATATCTATCGCGGTGCCATTATTGTAACCGAAGTGTCTACCGGGAAGATTCTTGCCATGGTATCCCATCCGGATTTTGATCCCAATTCCATCGGAGAAATATGGGAGGATCTGGTAGATAACGATTCCAGTACCGTACTGGTCAACCGGGCTACACAGGGATTGTATCCTCCGGGTTCTACCTTTAAAATTGTGACGGCATTGGAATATATTCGGGAAAATCCGAATACCTACCAAAATTATTCTTATACCTGCAACGGAGCTTTTCGCCTGGGCAATAGCAAGATCAGCTGTTATCACGGCTCCAGTCATGGGACGGTGGATTTTACCAGATCTTTTGCAAAATCCTGTAATTCGTCCTTTGCTAATATCGGAATGAGCCTGGACCGGACTGCTTTTCAGGAGACATTAAATGATCTTCTGTTTAACAAAGAGCTGCCATTGACACTGAATTATGCCAGAAGTTCAGCGCTGGTATCCGATGATACTCCTCCGGCGGAAATGATGCAGACCTCCATCGGTCAGGGTAAGACACAGATTACTCCTATGCATCTGAACATGATCACCTGTGCCATAGCCAACAACGGAGTCCTCATGAAACCGTACGCGATCGATCACGTGGAGAATGATGAAGGAACTGTCATTAAAAGTTTTAAACCCAGCGAATACGGCAGTCTGATGTCAGAAGAAGAGTCTGCGATTCTCAGACAACTGATGACTGATGTGGTCCAGGAGGGTACCGCGTCCAAGTTAAAAGGACTTGAATATACCGCAGCCGGAAAAACAGGTTCCGCGGAATATAATAATATTAAAGGTGACAGTCATGCATGGTTTACCGGATTTGCTCCTGCAGAAGATCCGGATGTGTGTGTAACCATTATTGTGGAAGGTGCCGGCAGCGGCGGAGATTACGCCGTGCCCATTGCAAGACGTATTTTTGACGCGTACTTCAGCGAAAAACAGTAATCGGAGGTTAAGGAACATGATTGAGGCTATCAGCTGCGGCGGAGTCGTAATATTTCGCGGAAAGATTTTACTGCTCTATAAGAATATCAAAAACAAATACGAAGGCTGGGTTCTTCCGAAAGGAACGGTGGAACCCGGTGAGACCCATGAAGAGACCGCATTGAGAGAAGTATTGGAAGAGAGCGGTGCATCCGTTAAGATAGTTAAGTATATAGGCGACACACAATATACGTTTAATACGGTGCCAGATACGATAAAAAAGACTGTTCATTGGTATCTTTGTGCTGCGGACAGCTTTTACAGCAAACCGCAGAGAGAAGAGTTTTTTGAAGATTCCGGGTATTATAAGTACCATGAGGCATTTCATCTGTTACGATTTGCCAATGAAAGACAGATACTTGAAAAGGCTTATAATGAATATATTAATATTAGAAGGCAGGGAAGATGGGAATGAATGTAATTCAACCGGTTACAATACTAGATGGTAATCAATATCTTGTACAGGGTCCGGCAGATAAGACAGGTCAGGCTACATCATTTGATAATGTATATAACCGTTCATGCGGCGATGAGACACTAGATGAGATTTTTGAAGATGTTTCACAGGAATATGGAGTTAATGTTAATCTTTTAAAAGCTGTAGCACAGGCAGAATCAGGGTTTGATGTCAATGCCACATCATCATGCGGTGCAATGGGAATAATGCAGCTTATGCCATCAACGGCAGAATCATATGGAGTGGAAGACCCATATGATGCAAGACAGAGCATAACCGGAGGTGCCAAGCTTTTATCAAGGCTTTTAGATGATTATAATGGCAATGTTTCACTTGCACTTGCAGGCTATAATGCCGGATGTGGTGCGGTTCAGAAGTATGGTGGTGTTCCTCCATATGATGAGACGGTTAATTACATAAATAAGATTAATGACATATTAGACGGTGCGTTGAGCAACGATTCATGGACAACCGATTCAATGCAGGCAACAGATTTGAGCCATGCATATGTAAGCACAGGAAATGCAGGAAATACATATTATCCTGGTCTTTCAGTTAATACAGAGGTGCATTCAATTGGTTCGGGCAGTGGCAGTAAGCTGAATTCATATATGAGCAGTAACCTTTTTAGTTATGAAGATTATGAATATTTTCAGAATACAATTACAGAACTTCTTGAAAAGATTAACGGACAGGGAAACAGCACTGATTCAAAAATCCAGTCAGTTGACAGCAGCAATTCAGTTTCATCAACATCAGTTCCTGATTTAAAGCATTTTGATGAATTACAGTTAAACAGTGTGGTCATGCCGGCAATGTCACAGGCATTTCAAAGTATAATGAAAAACAGTCCACAGAGCTTCTACGAAGCACAGGCATCAGCAGTAAGTCCGCTGATAGCAAAATTATTAGAACAATAAAGAATATGCGGGGTGGGGAGTATGAAGGAAAGAATCAAAGTATACCTTTACAACAAAACAATGAAAGAGATTGATATGTCAGACTTCTCGTACATATCAGAAGATGTTTTTTCAGAGCGTACAGATATTGTTAAAGTCGTTCTTCCGGAAGGTGTAAAAGAGATTGGCAACAATGCATTTGAAAATTGTATACATCTTGAAGAAGTGGTTTGTCCAAAGTCGCTTCAAAAGATTGATTCAGAAGCTTTCAAAGACTGTATCAGTCTCAAAAAAATTGATTATGACACAG
>ERZ779869.3802-NODE-3802-length-11334-cov-3.599167_pt1 | contig 11334 bp, 6 predicted proteins | sample MGYA00511557_ERZ779869 | MGnify/ENA primary metagenome ERZ779869 (study PRJEB29588, sample SAMEA2154620) | human gut metagenome | biome: human gut; feature: human-associated habitat; material: faeces | place: Denmark | collected 2008/2010 ...
CATCTCCTCCCCCGCCGACCGGGTCAGCGTGGGGCAGCAGATCCTCTGCGCCATCAAGAGCCGGGACGCACAGGGGCGGTTCGTGCTGACCATCCGGGAGCTGCTGGGTACCTGGGCCGAGAACGCTGCCGCCTTTACGGTGGGCGAAACGGTGGTGGGCATCGTGCGGAGCGTGGAGGAGTACGGCACCTTCATCGAGATCGCGCCCAACCTCGCGGGCCTCGCCGAGAGCTGCCCCGACCTGCGCCCCGGGCAGGCTGTGAGCGTCTACATCAAGAACATCCTGCCCGAGAAGATGAAGATAAAGCTCGTCATCGTCAACCACGCCCTCAGCCAGAGCCACCGCTTCGAGCTGCGGTACTTCATCACCGAGGGCCACCTCGATCACTGGCTCTACTCCACCCCCGAAAGCCACAAGCGCATCGAGACGGATTTTTCGGTCATGGCTTGCAATCCGGCGTGAAACCCTTTATACTATAAGGGAACCTGTCGTTTGAGAATGTGAAAATGCAAAGGGGATGGATGAACGATGCCCGCCAACGATGCTTTTACTGCCGGTGTACGCCCCGGCGGACTGACCAGCAGCACCGAGATCCGGCTGCTGCTGTGCTATCTGGTCAAAAATGCCGGACCCATTGCCCGGCAGGAGATCGAAAACGCCCTGATGGAAGAAGCTCTGGTGAATTATTTCGAGATCGGCTCGTGTCTGGACGATATCACCAAGCAGCAGCTCGTCACCCTGACAAAGGGCAGCTACACCATCACCGAGAAGGGCCGCAAAGTGGCGCAGGAGCTTGCCTACGACCTGCCCCGCAGTGTGCGGGAACGCGCTGTGGCCGCTGTGCTGCGCTGCCAGACATGGGCCCGCAAGGAGGCCAAATACAGCGCCCGCATTACTGAAAAGGCCGATGGTCACTGCACCGTGCGCTGCACCGTAAAGGGGCTGGACAGCGAGCTGTTTTGTCTGGAGCTGGGCGCGCCCGACCGGCTGAGTGCCGAGCTGGTGAAAAAGCAGTTCATCCTGAAGGGCAACGAGATCTATCAGCTGCTCATCAACAAGCTGACCGAGGAAGAAAAATAGGACAGAACGATCCCCGCCCGCTGTAAGCAAACCTTACGGCGAGCGGGGATTTTTTTCAGATACGCCCTAGATCAGGATACAGATCAGCCCGGTGCATCCCTCGTTGATGACCCGCTCCAGCGTTTCCTGCAGGCGAGTGCGGGCCTCCTGCGGGATGTGGAGCAGCTTGTTCTGTAGCCCGTCGTTCACCAGTTCGTGCAGGCTTTTGCCGAAGATGTTGGACTCCCACAGCTGCACCGGGTCGTCCGCAAAGTCGGCCAACAGGCTCTGCACCAAGTCCTCGCTCTGCTTCTCGGTACCCACGATGGGACTGAGCTCGGTGTGGATGGTGGCCTTCATCATCTGGATAGAGGGCGCGCAGGCTTGCAGCCGCACCCCGCAGCGCCCATCCTGATGCACGATCTCCGGGGGTTCCAGATGCAGCTCGTCGATGGAAGGCATCACGATGCCGTAGCCTGTGGCTTCCACCTGCTCCAAGGCGCTGCGCACCTTCTCGTAGGCGCGTTTTGCCCGGGCAAGTTCCATGATGCAGGGCATCAACCCCGCCTCGTCCCCGATGTCCAGCCCGGTCTGCTCGCTGAGCACCTGATAAAAGATCTCCGGCTTTAACTCCACGCTTACCCGTACACTACCGGCGGCAAGGTCTGCCCCCGCCACCGCTGAGCGTTGCACGGCATCGCATTCCAGCGCAGGGGCGTCTGTTCCAGTGGGCAGATCCTTCATGCGGGACACCCGCTCGGCCAGCTGCATGGCGGCTGCATACACCTGCGTTTGCAGCCAGTGCCCGGGCTCCAGCATCGTCACCCAGCGGGGCAGGGCAAAATCCAGCTCCTGCACCGGGAACTCGTACAGCACCCGCCGCAAAATCTCCCCCAGCATGACGGCATCCAAGTCCACACAGCTTACCGGCAGCACGGTGCGGCGGTAGTCCCGTGCCATGCCCTCAGCCAGCTGCCGGGTCTCCGGTGCGTCCGGGTGGGTGCTGTTGAGCAGGATGATATAGGGCTTGCCCAGCGCTTCCAGCTCTGTGATGACCCTTTTTTCCGCCTCTGCGTAGCCCGCCCGGGGGATATCGCTGATCGAGCCGTCCGTGGTGACCACCACCCCAATGGTGGAGTGCTCGCAGATCACCTTGCGGGTGCCGGTCTCTGCGGCAAGATCAAAGGGCACCTCCCGCTCGAACCACGGGCTTTTGACCATGCGGGGCTTTTCGTTCTCCTCGTGGCCCATGGCCCCCTCCACCATATAGCCCACGCAGTCGATGAGGCGGATGCGGCACTCGCCGCCGCCCTCCAGCTGGAGCGGGACGGCGTGCTCCGGGATGAACTTCGGTTCGGTCGTCATGATGGTGCGCCCCGCCGCCGACTGGGGCAGTTCGTCCCGTGCACGGAGGCGGGCGTCGTCCTCCTCGATGGCAGGCAGCACCAGCTGCTCCATGAATTGCTTGATGAGGGTGCTTTTGCCGGTGCGCACCGGGCCCACCACTCCGATCAGGATCTCGCCGCCGGTGCGTGCACCGATCTCGCGGCAGACCGTGGCTTCCAAACGTTCCTGCTTTTCCAAAATGGTCTCCTCCTGTCCGCATCTGGCGTTCTCAGAGACACTATATTCTCAAAACGCAAAAATAGAACCCTCTCCCAGCGCACAAGGCTGACGGAGAGGGTTCCTTTTTTCTATCAGAGCAGCTTGATGGCCACGGCCTCGCTCGTGCGATCCTGGGCATCATTGGCCTGCTTGGGGTCATCCAGCATGTAGCGGAGCAGCAGTACCTCGGCCACGTAGAGCACCGACACCTTGATGGGGATGCTGCCGGAATCCAGCGGGCTTTCCTGTGCGCCGCAGAGCAGCACCACGTCCGCCAGCGCAGCGCCCGGCGAGTCCTCGTAGTGGGTCAGCAGGACGATCTTTGCGCCGGATGCCTTTGCGGTGCGCAGGGTCTCCATCATGTCGCGGGTCGCGCCCGAATAGGAGACAAAGAGCACGACGTCCTCCGGCGTCATCAGGCTGGCGGAGAGAAGCTGCAAGTGGCTGTCTCCTGCCGTGCGGAACTTGTTGGACAAGCTGGAAAAGCGGGCACAGATATCATTGGCCAGCAACATGCTGCCGCCCTGCCCCAGGCAGAACACCTGCCTTGCTGCCCGCAGCAGATCCACGGCCTTGTCCACCGCATCCGGCGAAAGGGCGCTCTGGGTGCCATTGATGGCCGTGATGAACAACGCGCTCGCATGCTCACAGAGCTTGTCGGTGGTCGTGCCCGGTTCCGGCTCCTGCTGATTGATGAGCGAAGCGGTCGCATTGGCCTGGGCCAGCGCAATGCGCATCTCATGATATCCTTCGAACCCCAGCGCCCGGCAGAACCGGAAAACGGTCGCCTCGGCCACCTTGCACTCCCGCGCCAGCGACGAGATCGAAAGATACTGCGCCTCGTCGGCATGGTGGATGAGGTAATCCGCCACCATCCGCCCGGATTTGGTCAGCTCGTCCTGCCGCTGGTGCAGCAGCTCCCAGAAATTAGTAGACATGTCAGCTTTCTCTCCTACTTTTTCCCCGGCATCCGCGTCTGCTCCGCCGCACATACCGCTGTGACGCCTTTGCCGGGACTCTTTCTTAATGAAAGTATAAAAGAATCTTTCCTCCTTGGCAAGAGCGGCTTTCACCACAAATCACCGTCGTTTTCTGTGCAGAGCGTCCAATTTCAGCCTGAAAGTACGACTTATTTCCGAAAATTCTTTTCAAAATCAGACAAAAACGCCCCTTTTGTCTTCGAAAACTTTTTTCAGGCTATGTAAAATCCGTGTTTTTACAATGGTTACAAAATGGCTACAATCACCAAAAATTCTGCTGTTTTTTGAAAAAGAGTCGTTCTCTTCGCTTGATTTGGTAGTTGTTCACAAGAAAGTTTTTTCAAAATTGTGTATTACATAGATAGACAAAATGAAAATATTTTTCTATAATAAAGGCAACAACAGCGGCTCGACACGATAAGCCGCAAACATATGATATGCAAGGAGAATTTCGTTATGAAAAATTGTATCTCTCGTCGCTCCTTCCTGAAGGCTGCCGGCATCCTGAGCGCAGCAGGCGCGCTGGCCGCATGCGGCGGTTCCTCTTCTTCCAGCACCGCAGCCAGCGCTTCGTCGGCTTCTTCCGGTGCAGCTGCTTCCGGCAAGGGCCTGAGCGAGCTGTTTACTTACGAGACTTCTGGCCGTGAGATCGAGAGCTGGAATATGCTCTACAGTCAGCAGGCCATTGACTTCAACGTGACGACCAACATCATCGATGGTCTTGTCAGCTTCGACAACTACGGCAAGCCGGTGCCGGCTCTGGCTAAGAGCTGGGAGCACAACGAGGACTCCACTGTCTGGACTTTCCACCTCCGTGACGATGTGGACTGGGTGGACATGAACGGCGAGGTGCAGGATCACCTGACCAGCAAAGACTTCCTCGTAGGCTTTGAGTGGGTGCTGAACGCAAAGAAGAATCAGGCCGCCAACACCTCCATGCCCTCCACCACCGTCGTGGGCGCCGCCGATTACTACGACAAGACCTATGCGATGGACGACGCAGCCGCCGCGGCCCTGACCTACGACGATATGCTGGCCGCAGGCGTCGGCATCGATGCACCGGATGATTACACCGTCGTCTACACCTGCATAAATCCCTGCCCCTACTTCGACACCGTGGCTTCCTACGTCTGCTGCTATCCGGCACCCCCGGCTCTGGTGGAAAAGCTGGGCGTCGAGGGCTTCCGCGGCGTGGACTACACCCAGCAGTGGTGCTGCGGCCCCTACCTCATCGAGGAATTCGTCTCCGACAACTCCAAGCGGTTCATCCCGAACCCTCATTATTATGCAGCTGACGAGTGCAGCCGCTTCGAGCGCGTGTCCCTGAGCATGATCACCGACCTGACCGTCGGCTACCAGCTGTATCAGAACCGTGAGCTGGACGAGCTGGAGCTGAGCGAGAGCACCCTGACCACCATCACCTCCGACACTTCCAACGCCTACAACGACCAGCTCTGTGAGAAGCGCCCCACCAAGTACGCCTACGACTTCCATTTCAACTTCTACTGCCTCAACACCGACGGCACCCCCAACGAGAACTGGAACAAGGCCGTGGCCAACCGGGCATTCCGCCGCTGCTTCCAGGAGGGCCTGAACCTCATTCCCTACTACGCACGCTTCAACAAGATCAACCCCCTCAAGTGTGAGAACAACTACTACACCATGAAGGGCGTCTGCTACAACTCCAAAGGCACCGATTATGTTGATCTGGTGGCCAAGGAGCTGGGCATCGACGGCGAGAAGTATGACGGCAAGACCATGGTCCATCTGCGCAAGTCCACCGCCGACTCCATCGCCGCCCTCAAGAAGCAGGCCATGGATGAGCTGACTGCCATCGGCGTCACCTTCCCGGTCAAGGCTCCCTTCTTCTTCGTGGCCGGCAACACCGTGGCTCAGGACAACGCCACCGTTCTGAAGCAGTGCTTCACCGACAGCTTCGGCGACGACTTCATCCAGTTGGACCTCGGCACCTATGTTTCCAGCCTTGCAAAGGAAGTCCGCATCCCCAAGCTCCACGGCTTCGTCATCAACGGCTGGGGCGGCGACCCCGTCAACTTTGTGGGTCAGGAGATCCTGCACGACTCCAACGCCTACTACGCCGTCAACTACTCCAACATCCAGCTGGTGGCGGAGGATCCCGCCGATTACCAGAAGGAGCTGGTAGACGAGTTCGAACAGTTCACCGACCTGGTCAACGCGGCCAACGCCATCGTGGACGACACCGACGCCCGCTATGAGGCTTTCGCAAAGGCCGAGGCCTACATGATCAACAACTCGCTGGCTGTCCCCTGCTACTACGATGTCCGCTGGTGCCTGACCCACGTCAACGAGTACACCAAGATCAACGCCATGTTCGGCCCCTGTAACTTCAAGTACGTCAACTGGGAGACCAGCGAGGACGCCTACACCACCGCTCAGTACGAGGAGTTTGCCAAGGCTTTCGACGCCGCAAAATCTTAACTTTTTCTTAACTCTTTTCCGCCGGGAGTTCCTGCTTCCGGCCCGTATCCCACACACGGGAGCTGTTCTTAACCCAAGAACAGCTCCCGTTGTTTTGTTTTTGGGCCTGTTTATCTTATTTTCGTCACTCTTCATCACAGTAAAGTAAATTTATTTCATCTCTATGCAGGGTACGGCTTTCTTTTAGAAGAAAAAGCGATTTCCATTCCATTGACAACCATTTATTTCGATGGTACAATATATGTCGTGTTAAGGATTTTACGGGAGGAGCACAGACACAGACAGAGGGGTCTGTTTCTGCGCTCTTTTGTATTCTCTGGTAATACAGAGGGGCAGATAATCTCGTAGGAGTGGGAAATCGGCAGGGCAAGGTACCCTGCGCCATAGAACCGAGACACGAAAGAATAATTGGGAGGAAAACACAATGAACGCAAATTTTGAGTCTCATTCCATCAGCCGCCGCAGCTTCCTCAAGGCTTCCGGCGTCGTGGGCGCTGCAAGCATCCTGGCCGCTTGCGGTGGTTCTTCCAGCAGCACTGCTGCCAGCACCTCCGGTGCTGCCTCCGGCGCAGCTGCACCTGCAGCCGACGCCATCACCGATTACGTCTCCTTCGAGACTGCCAACCGTGAGCTGGAGACCTGGAACTTCCTGTACAGCCAGTCCGCTTCCGACCTGAACGTCACCACCAACTGCTGGGACGGCCTGCTGAGCTTCGACTGCTACGGCAAGGCAGTGCCCGCCATCGCATCCAGCTGGGAGCACAACGAGGACTCCACCGTCTGGACCTTCCACCTGCGCGACGATGTCGATTGGTGCGACGTCAACGGCGAGGTCAAGTCTCACCTGACCTCCAAGGACTTCCTCGTGGGTCTTGAGTGGGTCCTGAACGCGCTCAAGAACGAGGCCTTCAACACCTCCATGCCCTCTGAGACCGTCGTGGGCGCTGCTGAGTACTACGACCTGACCAAGGACAAGGGCGACGCTGCTGCTGACATGACCTACGAGGATATGCTGGCTGCTGGTGTCGGCGTCGAGGCACCGGACGACTACACTCTGGTCTTCACCTGCAAGAACCCCTGCCCCTACTTCGACACTGTCGCTGCTTACAACAGCTTCTACCCCGCCTCTGAGGACCTCATCAACGAGCTGGGCATCGATGGCTTCCGCTCCTGCGATTACTCCACCATGTGGTACAATGGTCCGTACCTCATCGAGGAGTACATCCAGCAGAACACCAAGAGCTTCATCCCCAACCCCAACTACTACGCTGCAAACGACTGCACCCGTTTCGAGCATCACACCATCACCATGATCCCCGACCTGTCCATGGGCCTGCAGCTGTACGAGAACGGCGAAGTCGATAACATCGACCTGACCGAGTCCAACCTGACCACCATCACCAGCGACTCCAACAACGCTCACAACGCATACCTGTGCGAGAAGCGCCCCACCAAGTTCAGCTACCAGATGCACCTGAACTTCCAGCGTAAGGATGAGAACGGCAACCTGGATGAGAACTGGAACAAGGCTGTGGCGAATTACGCTTTCCGTCAGTGCTTCTACAAGGGCCTGAACCTGGTGAACTACTACGCCCGCACCAACAAGATCAACCCCCTGAAGTGCGAGAACGACTTCTACACCATGCCCGGCGTCTGCTACAACACCAAGGGTGAGGAGTACACCACTCTGGTGGCCAAGGAGATGGGCCTGGACAGCGAAGCTTACGACGGCAAGACCATGAAGCGCCTGCGTGCCAACAACGGCGATATCTCTGACCTGAAGAAGCAGGCCATGGACGAGCTGAGCGCCATCGGCGTCACGTTCCCCGTCCACTGCCACTTCCACATCCTGGCCGGCTCCACCTCCGCTCTGGACAACGCCACCGTGCTCAAGCAGTGCTTCACCGACAGCTTTGGCGATGACTTCATCGTGCTGGACATCGACACCTACGTTTCCTCCGTCATGAAGGAGATCGTGGCTTCCCAGCAGCAGTCCTTCGTCCACATGGGCTGGGGCGCGGACTTCGGCGACCCCGTCAACTTCCTGGCTCAGGTGGTGCTGCACGACGACAACGCTTACTACAGCTGCAATCTGACCAACATCGCCGCTGTGGCTGAGAACCCCGCCGACTACCAGAAAGACGTGGTAGCTGCCTTTGAGCAGTTCACCGATCTGGTCAACGAGGGCAAGCAGATCGTCGACGACAACGACGCCCGTTATGCCGCCTTTGCCAAGGCCGAGGCGCTCTTCCTCGAAGAGGACCTGATCTGCCCCACCGTCTACGACGTGTCCTGGTGCCTGACCCACGCCAACGAGTACAGCAAGATCAACGCCATGTACGGCCCCTGCAACTACAAGGCTGTCAACTGGGAGACCAGCGAGGAAGCCTACACCACCGTGCAGTACGAGCAGTTCGCCAAGGCATTCGATCTGGCGTCTCAGGGCTGATCTTCCCTGAATCCCGTTCCTTTTTTGCCGCCAGATGTAAAAGTTTTTTGAACATTGGCCGCAAAACGCAGACAACCGTGGCTGTCTTTCTTACAAGGACAGCTGTGGTTGTCTTATTTTTTTAGGCTTTTTCTCTTATTTTAATCATTTTTCAGTACATTAAAGTAAATATATTTCATGTATCTTTCGGGTTCCGCTTTCTTTTTTAAGAAAAACAGTTTTCCTTTCCATTGACAACTAATTCTTTCGATGGTACAATATATGTCGTGTTAAGGATTTTGCGGGAGGAGCACAGGCACAGACAGAGGGGTCTGTTTCTGCGCTCTTTTGTATTCCATGGCAAAACACCAGGGGCAAAACTCGCGCAGAAGAGTGGGAATCCGGCAGGGCGCCGTGCCCTGCACCATGTGCCGTAGCACAGAAAAATTATTGGGAGGATAACACCATGAACATGAACTTTGAGTCCCGTTCCATCAGCCGCCGCAGCTTCCTGAAAGCGTCCGGCGTGGTGGGTGCCGCAAGCATCCTGGCAGCTTGCGGCGGCAGCTCCAGCAGCACTGCTGCATCCGGCGCCGCTTCCGGTGCTCCGGCTGCTTCCGCAGACGCCATCACCGATTACGTTTCTTTCGAGACCGCCAACCGTGAGCTGGAGACCTGGAACTTCCTGTACAGCCAGTCCGCCTCCGATCTGAACGTCACCACCAACATGTGGGACGGTCTGCTGAGCTTTGACTGCTACGGCAAGGTTGCGCCCGCCATCGCCAAGAGCTGGGAGCACAACGACGACTCCACCGTCTGGACGTTCCACCTGCGCGACGATGTGGACTGGTGCGACGTCAACGGCGAGGTGAAGAGCCACCTGACCAGCAAAGACTTCCTGGTGGGCCTTGAGTGGGTCCTGAACGCTTTCAAGAACGAGGCTTTCAACACCTCCATGCCCTCCGAGACTGTGGTGGGCGCTGCCGATTACTACGACCTGACCAAGGACAAGGGCGACGCTGCTGCTGACATGACCTACGAGGATATGCTGGCTGCTGGTGTCGGCGTCGAGGCACCGGACGACTACACTCTGGTCTTCACCTGCAAGAACCCCTGCCCCTACTTCGACACTGTCGCTGCTTACAACAGCTTCTACCCCGCCTCTGAGGACCTCATCAACGAGCTGGGCATCGATGGCTTCCGCTCCTGCGATTACTCCACCATGTGGTACAATGGTCCGTACCTCATCGAGGAGTACATCCAGCAGAACACCAAGAGCTTCATCCCCAACCCCAACTACTACGCTGCAAACGACTGCACCCGTTTCGAGCATCACACCATCACCATGATCCCCGACCTGTCCATGGGCCTGCAGCTGTACGAGAACGGCGAAGTCGATAACATCGACCTGACCGAGTCCAACCTGACCACCATCACCAGCGACTCCAACAACGCTCACAACGCATACCTGTGCGAGAAGCGCCCCACCAAGTTCAGCTACCAGATGCACCTGAACTTCCAGCGTAAGGATGAGAACGGCAACCTGGATGAGAACTGGAACAAGGCTGTGGCGAATTACGCTTTCCGTCAGTGCTTCTACAAGGGCCTGAACCTGGTGAACTACTACGCCCGCACCAACAAGATCAACCCCCTGAAGTGCGAGAACGACTTCTACACCATGCCCGGCGTCTGCTACAACACCAAGGGTGAGGAGTACACCACTCTGGTCGCCAAGGAGATGGGCTTCGACAGTCAGGCTTACGACGGCAAGACCATGATCCGCCTCCGCGACAACGGCGGCGACATCGCTGACCTGAAGAAGCAGGCCATGGAAGAGCTGAGCGCTATTGGCGTCACCTTCCCCGTCCACTGCTACCACTACATCAAGAGCGGCGACACCACTGCTCTGGATACCGCCACCGTTCTGAAGCAGTGCTTCTCCGAGAGCCTGGGCGATGACTTCGTCGTGCTGGACATCGGCACCTACGTCTCTTCTCTTTATAAGGAAGTCCGTAACGTCCAGCTGCACTCCATCCTGCAGAACGGCTGGGGCGCAGACTTCGGCGACCCCGTCAACTTCCTGGGTCAGGAAGTCCTGAGCGACGACAACGCTTACTACGCTCAGACCACCTCCTGGATCGCAGCCGTCGAGGCCGACCCGAAGGATTACCAGAAGGAGCTGCTGGCTGATTACCAGGAGTTCACCGATCTGGTCACCGAGGCAAAGGCCATCGTCACCGATACCGATGCACGCTATGCCGCATTCGCAAAGGCTGAGGCTTCCATGCTGAACAACGCACTGTGCATCCCCTGCCTGTACGAGGTGCTCTGGTGCCTGACCCACGTCAACGAGTACACCAAGATCAACGCCATGTACGGTCCCTGCAACTACAAGGCCGTCAACTGGGAGACCCGTCAGGGCGACGGCTACACCACCGAGGAGTACGAGGCTTTCTCCGCTGCTTTCAATGCAGCAACCAAAGCCTGATGATTATTTTATAAAGGTTTGGTTATCATGTTAAAATACACCGTCAAGCGGCTGGCTCAGTCGCTCGTCACGATCTTATTGATCGCAACCATCGTCTTTTTGCTGATGCGCTGCCTGCCTACGGACTACTACTTCACGGAAGAACAGCTCATGAAGTTTACCGAAGAGCAGAAATACGCCGCGCTGGAAGCCGCCGGTCTGACCGACCCCATCGGCACCCAGCTGCTGCACTTCTACAACGATCTGCTCCATCTGGACTTCGGCACTTCCCGCCGCATCCAGAACGGTGCCCCGGTGGTCAAGGTCATTGGTA
>ERZ779869.3808-NODE-3808-length-11314-cov-14.847766_pt1 | contig 11314 bp, 6 predicted proteins | sample MGYA00511557_ERZ779869 | MGnify/ENA primary metagenome ERZ779869 (study PRJEB29588, sample SAMEA2154620) | human gut metagenome | biome: human gut; feature: human-associated habitat; material: faeces | place: Denmark | collected 2008/2010 ...
ATTATTATTATTAACTTTAGTACTTCCATTTACATCACTAGTATTTTTACCAAAGAAATAATCATATCCTTGATAAGATAAATAACTAACTAAAGCTACTAAAATAATACTTAGAAAAAACTTAACTATATTTTTCTTAAACTTTCTTTTTCTTCTTGCCATAACTAATCCTTTAATAAATTATATACTTCATCTTTATCTAAATTATGTGTTTTATGCATAAAATCAGGAAGTAAATGTATATGTATATGTTTAATAGCTTGAGAGTCACCATAATTAATTAAAAATGTTGAAGCACACTTATCAAGTTTAAACATTAATTCTTTAGTAAATTTCTTACCAACACTAATCATTTTAATTAATAATTCATCTGGTACTTCATAAATATCTTCAAAGTGTTTTTTTGAAATAACCAAAGTATGTCCATCTGTATCTGGAAATGCATCAAGCATAACAAGTATATCATCATCTTCATATAATATTTTTGAAGGAATTTCCTTTCTTACAATTTTACAAAATAAACAATCATCTTTCATTTTTAATCTCACCACAATAAGTATACCAAATCCTGTGTACTTTTGTAAAGTAGATGCATATACTTAATTAGGAGCGTGATTAATTTGTCTAGTTTTAAAGAAATAGTTACTAAAGCAGTCATTGGAAAAGCTAAGAAAACTAACAGTAATTCTTTTACATTAACTCCAGAAGAAATACCAAACACTGTTCTAGGTTGTTGGGTTATAAATCATTCATTTAATGGTGTAAAAGGAAGTAATGGAAGTGTTACAATCAATGGTAATTTTGATGTAAATGTATGGTACTCATATGATGCTGATAAAAAAACTGCTGTTACAACCAAGAAATTTAGCTACACAGATAATTTAAATGTACCACTTAGAAATGATGCTAATATGGATGGTGCTAGTGAAATTATTGTTAGATGTTTAAAACAACCAACTGTATCAAATGTAAAATGTGAAAATGGAAACGTTTACTTAGATATTGAAAAAGAAATGGGAGTAGAAATTGTTGGAGATGCTAAAGTAAAAATAAGTGTAGAAGATGATTACGATGATTATGATGAAATTGTTGATGAAGAAGAAGTTAATGAAGTAATAGATAATGTTGATGAAAATTACTTAGATAATAATTAGAAAAAATCACCTAGAAAAAAGGTGATTTTAATTACTAAACAAGTATATCTATTGTTTATTCAATTATTATTGGGTCACTCATACTTCCTGACCCTGATACATATTTTACCGAAGACTCAAGATTGAAGGACGGGCGAACCGCATAGCTAATAGTCGCACTGTAGACGTCGACACTGCCAGTGCCACGCACATAGAACGCATAATTCGTAGTGCCGGAATCGCGCGAAATTGTCCATTCATAAGAACCTAAATATAACCAATTTTTTGATGTATTACTACTATAAGAACTTAATTTTGTTGTCCATCCACTTTGGTCTGCTGCATATCCGTAATCACTTACATACATTAATCCTATTTTTTTATCTACTGTTGTTGTTGATGCACTACTTCCTACTTCATATTGATATGCTGTTTTTGGTACTGATTGAGATATATTTGCATATGCACCTCCACCAACCTTCCATGTTGTTGTGGCTATTTTTTCTGCTAATGTTCCTAGACTTGTTAAATATGTTCCATTTAGGTATGTATTTAAACTTGAACTTGCCCATGTATTTGAATTATTTGTATCCCATTTTTGGTTACCAACTGATTTTGCTCTTATTACTTTCGTTTGGTCTCCAAATACTCCTATTATTCTAAATAAATTTGCATCTGGACATGTTGTTGCATCTGAACCTAAACAAATATAATTATTTACGCTATCACTTGCTCCTGCATATCTATACGAATTATCACCGGCTCCATTTGTTAAAGTGGAGTTATGATAATATAGTGCATTATCCCCTTGAGTGCCTGTGTATTGAGATATGACATAATCTGCCAATAAAGTTTGATTGCTTTGACTTTCTTGTTGTATTATTAATTTTGCATTAAAACTTTTTCCAGCATTTCCTGTTTGATTTGCGTTATAATTTACAAATGATACTGTTATATTCCACTCTTCTGTTTTTGTTGGATTTGCTGTTATTTCTCTATTATCAAATAATGTAATTACTCCACCTTTTGTTGTTATATCAAAACCTGATATACTTGCACCTTTTCCATCTGTTACTGTTTTATGTGTTAAACCCGTTATACTTGTTATTTCGTTTCCACTTGTATCTTTTATTGTTAAAAGTAATTCTGGTGTACTTTCATTTTGTGTATATGTAAATGTATTTTCAGATATATTTAAATACACATAATAATTCTTTGTTGCTTCATTTGTTTTATTATTAGCTACTAAAGTTGCTTTGGCATATGTACTTCCTGTTGCATTTCCTTTTCCACTTGCAAATGATGTTTGATTAGCATATACTGCAATATCATCACCTATTTCAAAAGTTAATAAATCCGATGTATATGTTGTTACATTTACATTTGTACTTGAACCAATATTACCAGATGCTTGAAAATAGGCATAGGTTGCACCGAGTATTAATGAAAGTAATGCTACTATTGCTACCACACTTAATATTATTGCTTGCTTTTTATTTTCCATTATAAATCTACTCCTTCTTCACAATATCACACACGGATATTTTATTTTACATATACATTTTAACAGGAAAAAAAAGATAAAAAAGCCCTATATTCGCACAAATGTGCAATTTGACGCTTTTCCACTGAAAAAGTAAATTCCATCCCCTTTTAGGGTTAATGTGGAAGTAGTAAATTGAATAATTTTTAGTATCAAAAAAAGATGCTTATTCAGCATCTTCATTAGTTACTTCTTCTTCAACTTCTTCAACAATTTTTTGTGTATCAGTTGCTATATCATCATTATCCATAAGTTTTTCTTCTAATACTTCTTGAGCATCATCAGTTAAAATTGCTTTTTCAAGTTCTATATCAATATTGTTATATTGACTATAACCAGTACCAGCAGGTATTAGTTTACCAATAATAACATTTTCTTTTAGACCTTGAAGTCTATCAACTTTACCATGAATAGCAGCATCAGTTAAAACTCTAGTTGTTTCTTGGAATGACGCAGCAGATAAGAACGAGTCTGTTTCCAAAGATGATTTAGTAATACCAAGCATAATTGGATTACCTTTAGCAGGAGTTTTTCCAGCCATTATAACTGGTTTATTACCTTCTGTAAAGTCTCTTAGAGATACTGCAAGACCTTCAACAAAATCTGAATCTCCAGCATCTGTTATTCTTACCTTATTTATCATACGTTTACAAATGATTTCAATGTGTTTATCTGAAATATCAACACCTTGTAATTTATAAACTTTTTGAACTTCTTTTAAGATATATTCTTGTGCAGTAAGTGGGTCAGTTACAGCAAGTAATTCTTTTGGTGAAATAACACCTTCAGTTAATTTATCTCCAGCTTCAACTTCATCACCAACAGCAACACGAAGTTTCATATTGTAATTAGTTACGTGTTCATGACATCCAGCTTCATTTTCAATAGTAATTGTATGTTTACCATTGTTTTCTTCAATACCAATAACTTTACCAGTTACCTCAGCAATTGTAGCCTTTCCTTTTGGAATACGTGCTTCAAATAGTTCTTCAACTCTTGGTAACCCTTGAGTAATATCATCACCAGATGCAACACCACCGGTATGGAATGTACGCATGGTAAGTTGTGTACCTGGTTCACCAATTGATTGAGCAGCCATAATACCAACAGCTTCACCTTTTTCAACTAAGTTACCAGTTGCAAGGTTACGTCCATAACATTTTTGACATACCCCATTATTTGATTTACATGTTAGAACACTTCTAATTTCTACCCTTTTAATACCAGCCTTAGTAATTTTAATGACAGCATTTTCATTAATCATTTCACCAGCTTCCACAATAGTTTCTTTAGTTTCTGGATTAACAATTTTCTTAGATGCGTATCTACCTAAAATACGTTCAGCAAGTGGTTCAATAATTGAATTATCTTTTTCATTTAATAAATCATATACTACAAGCCCTTGATGTGTACCACAATCAAATTCTTTAACGATTATATCTTGAGCAACATCAACAAGTCTTCTTGTTAAGTATCCTGAGTCTGCGGTTCTTAGCGCAGTATCGGCATCCCCTTTACGAGAACCATGTGTTGATAAGAAGAATTCAGACACAGACAAACCTTCAATAAATGATGATGTAATTGGAATTTCTACAGTTGAACCATCTGGTTTTGCCATTAAACCACGCATACCAGCAAGTTGGGTAAAGTTTGAAATTTTACCACGAGCACCACTGTTCATCATCATGAATAATGGATTATCAAAGTCATTTTCACTTATTGCTTTAAGTTCGTTCTTAACATCATCAGTTGCTTTAGTCCAAACTTCAATAACACTTTGATATCTTTCCCCATCAGTAATTAAACCTCTTTGATATTGTTTATTAATTTTATCTACTTTAGCTTTAGCAGCTTCAATTATTTCACCCTTTTTTTCACTTCTTACAACATCCGCAATAGATACTGTAATACCAGCGATAGTTGAATATTTGAAACCTAAATTTTTTAATTTATCAAGCATAATAGAGGTTTCAGTTGTTTTATATCTTTTAAATACTTGAGCAATTAATTGACCTAAAGTTTTTTGAACAAATGGAGTAACAAGTTCCATTTTAGCTATTTCTTCAGGTATGTTAGAACCCATTGGTAAGAAATACTTATCTGGTGTAATTCCTTCAATATTAGCCTTAGTACCTTCTTCTACATATGGGAATGTATCAGGTAATATTTCATTAAATTTAATTTTACCTACAGTAGTAACTAAGTATTTGTCTCTTTGTTCTTCAGTAAATAATTTATATTTAAATGAACTAACTGGAATAGCAATTCTGGTATGTAGAGTTATTTCTTTTCTTTCATATGCCATTAAAGCTTCATTAGGATTTTTATAAACATGTCCTTCATTAGGTTCTCCAGCATATTCAATAGTTAAATAACAATTACCTAGTACCATATCTTGGCTTGGTGTAACTATTGGTTTTCCATCTTTTGGATTTAGAATATTATTAGCACTAAGCATTAAGATTCTAGCTTCAGCTTTTGCTTCTTCAGAAAGTGGAATATGGATAGCCATTTGGTCACCATCGAAGTCAGCATTAAATCCTGCACAAACTAGTGGATGTAATCTAATAGCTTTACCACCAACAAGTACTGGTTCAAATGCTTGAATACCAAGTCTATGTAGTGTTGGAGCTCTGTTTAAAAGTACTGGATGTTCAGTAATTACATCTTCAACAATATCCCAGATTGATTCATCACGAGAATCAATAAGTTTTTTAGCACCTTTAATATTGTGAGCCAAACCTCTTTCAACAATACCATTAATTACATGTGGTTTAAATAACTCAATAGCCATTTCTTTTGGTAAACCACATTGGTGCATTTTAAGATTAGGTCCAACAACAATAACAGAACGACCAGAATAGTCAACTCTCTTACCTAATAAGTTTTGACGGAAACGTCCTTGTTTACCTTTTAACATACTAGATAAACTCTTTAGTGGTCTATTACTTGCTGCAGTAATACTTCTTCCTCTTCTACCATTATCAAATAATGAGTCAACAGCTTCTTGAAGCATACGTTTTTCATTTTGAACAATAATAGTTGGAGCACCAAGTTCTAGTAATTTCTTTAAACGATTATTTCTATTGATAATTCTACGATATAAATCATTTAAATCGCTAGTTGCAAATCTACCGCCATCAAGTTGAATCATTGGTCTTAATTCTGGTGGAATAACTGGTAACACATCAAGTACCATCCATTCAGGTTTATTACCAGATTCTTGGAAAGCAACTAAGCAATCAAGTCTCTTAACAAGACGGATTCTCTTTTGACCAGTTGTATTTTCAAGTTCGCGTCTTAAATCTTCAACTTCTTTATCAATATCAACTTGTTTTAATAATTCTTTAATAGCTTCAGCACCCATACCTACTTTAAAAGTATTTCCATACTTTTCATAATAAGCACGATATTCTTTATCAGATAAAGTTTGTTTAACTTCTAAAGGAGCTTTACCTGGATCAATTACTACGTAACTTACGAAATATAATACTTCTTCCAAATCTCTTGGAGACATATCTAGGACAAGTCCCATTTTAGAAGGAACACCTTTAAAGAACCAAATGTGAGAACAAGGAGCAGCAAGTTCAATGTGCCCCATTCTTTCTCTTCTTACCTTTGAACGAGTTACTTCAACTCCACAACGATCACATATGATATTTTTATATCTTAATCTTTTATATTTACCACAAGAACATTCAAAGTCTTTAGTTGGTCCGAAAATCTTTTCACAGAATAGACCATCTCTTTCAGGTTTAAGGGTACGGTAATTAATAGTTTCAGGTTTTTTAACTTCACCATAAGACCATGCACGTATCTTTTCTGGTGATGCAATACTAACTTTAATACCTTTAAATTTACTAACATCTATCATTATTCTTCACCTTCCCCATCATTTAAAATATCTTCTTCGATATCTCCTGGAAATTCAAGACTATCTAAATCTTCTTCTTCTTCTTCAAATTCATCCTTGTATTCTTCTAGATTATCTTCAACAACTTCTTCATTATTAAGTTCATTTGTTGTAACATCTATTTCATCAATTCTAAATGCATCATTATCGTCTTCATCTTCTTCAATGTCTTTAAATTCTACAACATTATCATTATTATCAATAACTTGAACATCTAATCCTAATGCTTGGAATTCTTTAACTAAAACTCTGAATGATTCTGGTACACCAGCTTGATCAATTGTTTTACCTTTAACTAAAGATTCATAAACTTTAACACGACCTGTGATATCATCGGCTTTAACAGTTAAAATTTCTTGTAACACATGAGATGCACCATAAGCATATAATGCCCAAACTTCCATTTCTCCGAAACGTTGTCCACCAAATTGAGCTTTACCACCTAAAGGTTGTTGAGTAACAAGTGAATAAGGTCCTGTTGCTCTAGCATGTAATTTATCATCAACCATGTGATGTAGTTTAACCATATACATAACACCAACATTAATTCTATGGTCAAAAGCTTCTCCAGTACGTCCATCATGTAAAACAACTTTACCATCTGGTTCCATACCAGCTTCTTTCATTTCTTCAGAAATATCTTCCCAAGTTGCACTATCAAATACTGGAGTAGCATAATGAACACCTAACTTTTTACCAGCCATACCTAAATGTAATTCTAGAATTTGTCCGATATTCATACGAGATGGAACACCTAATGGATTAAGCATAACATCTACTGGTCTACCATCTGGTAAGTAAGGCATATCTTCTTCAGGAAGTACTAAAGAAATAACCCCTTTATTACCATGTCGTCCAGACATTTTATCTCCGACTTGAATTTTTCTCTTTTGAATAATATATACTCTTATAATTTTTGATACCCCTGCAGGTAGTTCATCACTATTTTCTTTAGTATAAACTTTAACATCATGAACTATACCACCAGCACCATGTTCAACACGTAGCGATGTATCTCTTACTTCACGAGTTTTTTCACCAAAAATTGCATGTAACAATTTTTCTTCACTAGTTAACTCTTGTACCCCTTTTGGAGTTACTTTACCAACTAGAATATCACCATCTCTAACTTCAGTACCAATTCTTACAATACCATGTTTATCTAGGTTCTTACGAGCATCTTCCCCAACATTTGGAATATCTCTTGTTATTTCTTCTGGCCCTAGTTTAGTATCACGACAATCAATATCGTAATGTGATATATGAAGTGATGTATAAACATCATCTTTTACTAATCTTTCGTTTAATATAACAGCATCTTCATAGTTATAACCTTCAAATGTCATGAACGCAACAGTTAAGTTTTTACCAAGAGCTAGTTCACCCATATCAGTAGATGGACCATCCGCTATAACTTGACCACGGCTTACAACATCTCCAGCTTTAACAATAGGATGATGGTTAATACAACTTGATGCATTACTTCTTTCATAGTTTGCTAAATGATATGTATCTTTACCACCAGCAGTTTTAACTATAATTTTTAAACCATCAGCGTATTCAACTACACCATCTGCTTTAGCAACAATAGTTGAACCTGAATCTCTTGCAGCAATACATTCAACACCTGTTCCAACAATTGGAGCTTCACAAGTAAGTAGAGGCACAGCTTGACGTTGCATGTTGGCACCCATCAAAGTTCTATGGGCATCATCGAATTCTAGGAATGGAATACAACTTGTAGTAATAGCAACAACTTGACTTGGAGCAACATCGACATAATCGATTTTTTCTCTTTTTACATAAATTGTATCGCCATTATATCTAGCAACAACTTCATCATCAATAATTTTATTATTATCATCTAATTTAACAGCAGCTTGACTTATAGCATGTCCTTTTTCTTCATCAGCAGTTAAATAACATACTTCATCAGTAACAACACCATTAACAACTTTATGGTATGGCGTCATAATAAATCCATATTCATTGATTTTAGCATAACCAGCAAGTGATGTAATTAGCCCAATATTTTGTCCTTCTGGTGATTCAATCGGACAAATACGACCATAATGTGATGCATTAACGTCACGAACATCCATACCTGCACGGTCACGAGATAAACCTCCAGGCCCAAGACTTGATAAACGTCTCTTGTCAGTAAGTTCTGCTATTGGGTTAATTTGGTCCATGAATTTTGATAATTGTGAAGAACCAAAGAATTCTTTTAAAGCAGCTGTAACTGGTCTAATATTAATTAATGTTTTTGGAGTTACAGTATCAAGTTCTTGAGTAGTCATTCTTTCACGAATAACTCTTTCCATTCTAGCCATACCAATTCTAAATTGATTTTGAATAAGTTCTCCAACTTGACGTACACGACGATTTCCTAAGTTATCTATTTCATCATCAAAACCAATACCTTTATGTAAACCTATATAATAATTAAGTGATGCATAAACATCTGGAATGGTTAAACGTCTAACATCAATGCTTTGGTCTACACCAATAATATTAAATGTTTTCTTATTATCTTCTGGGTCAACAATTTTAACAGTTTGAACACTTTTATAATCATCTAACTCTTCATTAACTAAAATATCTTTAACATTTAAGCCTTTTTCAAAATAAGGTTTTAATTTTTCTAATAATTCTTTAGTTAAAACGTCTCCAGATTTAGCAAGAGTTTTCTTACCAACAATTAAAGGTTCTGCTAATGTTAAACCTTCTAATCTATCTAACACATTTAATTTTTTATTAAATTTATAACGTCCAACTTTAGCTAAGTCATAACGGAATCTATCAAAGAATCTTGTAATTAATTGGTTCTTTGAAGAATCAAGTGTTGCAGGTTCCCCTGGTCTTAATTTTTCATATATTTCAAGTAAAGCTTCATCAGTATTATTAGTAGAATCTTTTTCTAATGTATTTTTAATATATTCATTATCACCAAAAACGCTTAAAATATCTTCATCACTAGATAAACCTAAAGCTCTTAAGAATGTTGTAACAGTTACTTTTCTAGTTCTATCAATTCTTACATATAAAACATCCCTAGCATCTGTTTCATATTCTAGCCAAGTTCCTTTATTAGGTATTAATTCTCCACCTAAAATGTGACGTCCATTCTTATCTATTTCTTTTTTGAAATATACACTTGGACTACGTACTAATTGTGATACAATTACACGTTCAGCCCCGTTAATAATAAATGTTCCTGCATCAGTCATTAAAGGCATATCCCCTAGGAATATTGTTTGTTCTTTAACTTCACCAGTTTCATGAATATAAAGACGTGCTTCAACCTTTAATGGAGCAGCATAGTTTACCATTCTTTCTTTTGCTTCTTTAATAGAGTATCTTGGTTCATCAAAATAATAATCACCAAATTCAAGTGAAATATTACCAGTAAAACTTTCTACTGGAAATAAGTCTTCAAATATCTCTTTGATACCTGTTTCTAAGAATTCTTTGTATGATTTTTTTTGAACTTCCAATAAATCATTCAACTCTAAAACGTTTTTCGTTTTCGAAAAACTTCTTCTTTCACGATAGTCACCAAATTTTTTAACTTTATAAGCCACGATATCACCCCATACACAATTTTTTAAGACTATTTTTTTCTTCGTTTTTATTAAAAAAATAAATACGCCACCAATATAAAATTGTAAAGCCTAATTCTTAATTTGTCAATCTATTTTTGCTCTAAATACATAAAAACCTTTATTTTTTTCCATTATTTCAATATTATAAAGCACCTCAAGCTTTTTTTTATTGATTTAGCCCCTTGGTCTTTACTTATGACAAACCATAGCTCTCCATTATCTAAAAGATGATTCTTAGCTCCTTTCAAAATATTTAACACTGTTTCTTTACCAGCTCTAATCGGTGGATTAGTAATTATATAATCATATTTATTTTTTACACATTCATAAGCATTACTTTCGTAAGCTCTCCCCTTTACTTCATTTAACTTAATATTTCTCTCACTCAAATGAAGTGCTCTTTTATTTACATCAACTAACTCTATATCAACATTTAATATCTTACTTATAACTATACCTAGAAACCCATAACCACAACCAACATCTAACATCTTAAAATCTCTATCATCCCTTGTTGTATCCAAGAATGTTTCCACTAACAATTTAGATGCAAAATCTACTTTATTTTTAGAAAATACTCCATTATCACTAAAAAATTCAAAATGCACATCTTTATAATTATATGTTAGTTTTCTTAACTCACTTTTTAAATTTGGATTGTTTGTAAAATAATGTTCCAAAGGCACTTTCCCCTTTTCTCGATATGAAACTATTATACAACAAAAACTTGCACCTAGTCAACCTAAAAATGCAAGTTTTTAAAATTTCTTTTAAAGCCACAACTACAGTTCAATATTTAATTCTATTCAAGTTCCATATCACAGATATTACTATTTACATTAACACTTTTATTTACAAATATTTTTTTATTATTACTACACTCCAAAATATTAAATTTCTCTAAACTATACTTCTTAGCAATTTCTTTATCTTCTTTATCTTTAATACTTTCAAATTCTACATTTTTAACTAAATCTTCATATTTTATTCTCTCATCAATTAAAACATAACTTAATTCATAAATATTATCTTGGTCATATTTTACTGTTCCTGTTGAATTTCTTTGTATAGAATAAATTGTTGGTATTACATCTACAATTTTATTATTCAAAGTTACATC
>ERZ779869.3810-NODE-3810-length-11313-cov-10.387103_pt1 | contig 11313 bp, 8 predicted proteins | sample MGYA00511557_ERZ779869 | MGnify/ENA primary metagenome ERZ779869 (study PRJEB29588, sample SAMEA2154620) | human gut metagenome | biome: human gut; feature: human-associated habitat; material: faeces | place: Denmark | collected 2008/2010 ...
AGAGCACATCAAAAGGATACCACATCTGAACTACGTATCAGGTGTGGTAGTTCATCAAGGATGAAATAAAGGAAGTAGCAAAAGAAAACAACTTCAAAGTGTATGAATACAGAGATGAAAAAGAAAAACAGGAAGCTGTTTGCAGTTGTGCTGCAGATCCAACCGTTACAATCAAAACATTTTAACAATCTAAAGAAAACGCCTACCTATTACGGGTAAGCGTTTTTATTTGCGCAAAAATAAGGCTATTGTCCTACTCTCTTTGGGCTATATTTCTCATCGATAATCTCAGTTTTTCCAGGCTTGATAATAATAAATTGCGGCACGCCGCTATTTTTTGTATGCACAGTATACCATGAACCTACAAAAAATGCAGCTCCTTCTGAAAAATATTTTTGTATATATTTAATATCTACACGATATATATTTTATATCTATTTTAATGGATATATGGATAACTCTCCGAGTTACCTACATACCCACAAAATCGGCTACTGCTACTGCGGATTCCACTCCACTTCGTCATTTATGCATTGTACCAAATGCCATTTTCAACAACAATGGAAAAATCATCATCTTCATCTGATGTAATAGAAACCCAAGGTGCACCATCTCCAGCCATCACAACGACATTAATCCCGTCCACGGCATAGCCTCGTGTCCATGTTGAAATAATTTCATGATGCTGTTCATCAATAAGACTATCCGCAACTAACGGATATGAAGACTCTACAGGCATATCTTCATCAATACTACCATCAAGACGCATTGGCTCCCCAATTTCAATCGGACTTTCATCATCATACAAAAGTCCTTCTTTATCCTGAGCTGTTGCAGTTGAGAATGGACGAATACCATTCTCACTCTGTTCTGCAAGCATATTTAAAAATCCAATAAACTTTACAGTTTGTGTATTAATTTCCATAAAAAATCCTCCTACCAATTGTGATTGTTCATGTATTCATCAGCAGCTAATCTGAAAAATGCAGACAGACTCAAGCCATGTGCTTTTGCTTTACTTGTCAGCCGTTCTTTTTCATCAACAGTCATTGATACGAGTGCTGTTGCTCTTGTATCTCCACCATTTGACTTTTTTGATGATTTCTTTGGTGTCTTCACTGCTGCTGTCACTGCTGCATCATGTTCTTTTTCTGTATCGCTTTCAAAACTGTCTAAAAGACTTGTCATATTCTTTTTTGCTCTTGGCATCTCAATCATCTCCTTTACATTCTGTATGTTCGTCTAAAAATAAATATTATATATCTACATTATAGATACAAAATATCTATTTTGTAATCAGTTTCTTGCTCTTCTTTGCTTTCGGCTGCTGTTGTACAGGCACCTTGGCAAGATAACTGATTTCGGAACACAAGGCATTTACAGCCTGTGTTGCCGGAGAATGCTTGTTTTTTGTAAAACAGAATTTGCTGTCTTACTTTTTTGGGCTGTATTTCTCATCGATAATCGCAGCTTCTCTAGGCTTGATAATAATACATTGTTCCGCAGGAAGATTAATTACGTCTTCTGGAGTTAAAACAGGACGTTCAGGGAATTTGTGTATAAGTCCTGAGTTTTTGCTGATGTATTTAGCGGATACGAGATCACTGGTGCCAAGACAAAGAATGGATTCTGTGTTATCTAAAATTGTCTCCCAAGAAACCGGATATGCTCGCATAAGCTGGTCCAAAGACTGTAGAATAATACAGTAATTCATACCATACGCTCTTCCGCGAGCTACATGTTTATCAATGTCATAAAATGAGCCTAGATTTGTAAATTCATCAAGAAAAAACCATAGCTGACGTCTTCCCTCTCTCCCTTCTCTTTCTCTCTCGCACGTGCGGATAATCTGTTCTAATAATATAATTATAAGACCATAATAAGTGCGGTCGTAGATTGAAGGATCCAGAAACAATGCTTGTGCAGTATCTGTAAATTTACTGAAGTCTAATGTATCACCAGAAAGCAAATCACGCATTTGTTCTGTAGTATACGGATGAAGCTGAACCATAATATCAATACGTATAGCTTCCCTTGTTTTCTTATTCATACTATTGCAAAAATCGTTATACTGATGAAGAATACGCTTTCCTGCCTCGCTTCTATTTAATCGGGTAAAAATGCCTGTAATTTCGTGTTCCGGTTTCTGCAATAATTCAATAACATCATACAAGGTTGGCTCCGTAATTGCTTCTAAAGTGCATGCTATAAACAAAGCTAAGTATTTCTTAGAAGCTTTACTCCAAAAAAGATCTGTTTTATTCTGCCAGTTCTATTTTGACTTCCGCAAATTCAAATTCTGCCCAGTTAAACAACTTTTTGATGTTATAAATAACATCATACTGTTCTTTTCTTTTTCTTTAAATCCCGAATCAATTTTTTAGATTCCTTAGATTTATCAGATTGTTTATCTAATTCATTGCAAACTTAATTCGTTAAAAATTGTACATACATTAATTTCCTTTTACCTTCAATACGATATCATTGATTGGCTGGCTGTCACTATCTAAACCAGATACGGTATTGGATGAAACTGTAAAGTCAGGGGTCTTTAAACTGCTATCCTTTAGATTCGCTTTTGCAATTTTATAATCACCATTTGGAAGAACAACAGGTAATACACATCTGCCTTTTTTCATTGTAAATGTACTCGTCCAACGCACACCGTCATACATACTGATATATCCTTTTTTATCTGTTTTTAAATAGTCATTTTTATAATTTTTCAACACTTTTCTATCACTGGTCAGCATTTTGACTTTAAATGTACCAGAATCGTCTACAAGCTTATCATTTTTGTTTTTTAAAATAATTCTTGTTGCTGACTGAATTGTTTGGTTGCTTTCAATCATTTTTACTGTTCCAGTTTTATCAGAAGAAAGTTCATCCCCATTATTTAAACGGATATATGTATAGGGAATATCTTTGCTTTTTGTTACAATCAGCTCAAAAGGTTCAGTTTCAGATTCGTCATCTATTTTTTTAATAATGTAAGTTCCCTTTAAAAAATCATTCGATTGTAGAACTCCATTCTCATCAGACTCTAGAATTTGATAATCACTTTCTAAACCGTTTTTTTGTGCCAGTTCAATAGCTTTATCAATATTCTTATCAGCTTCTTCGTAAAAGCTTTTTTTCACACAACCATATTTAACATTATCTGGCATTACTTCACCATTTTCATCGGTAATAATGGATGTAATTTTAAAACGAGAATGCATTTCGGTCAGATTTATGGTCAAATTGGTATCCATATCCTGTGTCCTATAAGTAAATGTATAATCCTTAGCTGATATCTTTTCAATTTTTTTGCCATTCTTTTTTAAGACAGAATTATCATCTTTTACGGAGTCTATACCGTATTTTGAATGTACCGTAATCTTTAACTGTGTTCCCTTATCAAAGGTAAAAGAATCATCTCCACCATCCACTGGATAGGTTATCTCTTCATCCGTCATGATTTCAGCAGTTCCCAAACCGCCTGATAATTCTATGTGCAATGTACTCATACTTTTAGCCTGTATATCAAATGATGAAGATACCAACATCATACAGGATATTAATCCAGTACATAAATATCTTTTAAAACACATTCTTTTCAACACCTCCCTAAGTAGCAGTACTGCCATCTTTAATACTGCATATGAAACTAACATTTTTGATTTAGTCCCATATGCAATAGAAGGAAGGATTTTGTTCCCTCCTTTTAAGAATTAATCTTCGCTTTTGCGAATCTTGCGAACAGTTGCAATTGAAGCACCTAACGCGATAATAACAACACCTAACATCATATACATCATGTCTTTGTTTTTAGAAGTACCTGTATCTACACTAGGCAGCAAGACATTTTGATACACAATTGAATAACGATGATTATCATCTACGTGTACTTCCTTGTCATTTACAAATAATCCCTCATCCGTAAATTTAACTTTTACAATTTCATCAGATAGCTTATATCCTTGAGGAGCGCTTGACTCTTTGATATAAGTTGTTCCATAACGAATCAGGAATTCAGCAGTACCTGTTTCCTGATCGCCTGCAATTGTTTCAAGTTTTGAACTTTCAGCACAGTTTTCCTGAGAATATGAAGTAAATTCAAACTTATTTGACTTGATATTCTGTCCAGTTTCACTGTCAACCTTATTAACTAGCAAATGTGGTAAAGCTGTATGTTTTGGATATACTGTTACATCATACTGGAACAATTCATCTTCATCATCCCATGTTGGAATACCAACAATAAATGGAGTAATTGTTTCAAAATCAGATAAATCTTCAACATAGACTAGATATACACCAACAGGAAGATCTTTGCAAGTTGCTTTTCCTTCTTCGTCCGTTGTCATTTCATAGTCAGGAGTCTCAACTTTTTTAGCCAGATCCTTAGCTACTTTGTCGATCTCATCTGCTGTTTTAATCTCATTCAAGTCCAAATCCTCATCTGCAAAAGGCTTATATTTAATGATATATTCGCCTTTTACGATGTCAGCAATCTGAACCACACCGAATTTAACATTTTCTTTGGAAAGATATTTATCATAAGCATCTGTCAATTCTACTGAGATTGAACCTAACCCATTATCAGGAACCTTAGTCAAATCCTCTTCAGGAAGAATTGTAATGTCCCCTACATCTGGATTATCTGTAATATCTTTAGCCTGCACATTTAAGCATGGTACTAAAACTAGCATCAGGCTTAATGCTAAACCAATTTTCTTCAGAATCTTCATGATTTTAACTTTCTCTCCTTTCTCTTATTTAAAATAAATCTAACAATCAACATAAATACAATTAAAAATGGAAGTGCTGTAAACAGAAGTTCTCTCCAACTCATCATTTCTGGTTCAATGGCATCTTTTTTCTTCTCACTATACGGAACACGCTTACCAGTCAGAATCAATCTGTGTGTATTTATTCCATATGGAGTACATGTAATCAAAGTTGCAAGGTCCTTGCCTTCTTCAATTCCAAGAACATCAGGTGCTTCTTCTTTTTTTACAATTTCTATTTTATAGATTTGATAAGCTAGTGTTTTATTTCCTACACGAATGTAGAATAAATCATCTTTTTTCAACTCATCAAGTCTTGTAAATAATTTTGCGTTTGGAAGACCCCTATGACCCGTCAGAACAGTACGTGTATTTTCTCCACCGACTGGAAATGAAGAATTTTGTAAATGGCCAACACCATTTGATAGTACATCATCACTTGTTCCGTGATAAATTGGAAGGTCAACGCCTATCTTGGGAATCTCAATTGAACCCATGATACCTTTGCCAGTCAGATTTAAAATATTTTCATAGCTTTCATCCGATAAAATATCTGTATCGATATCTCCTACAGAAGCTCCCATTGTTTGGAAAAGCATATCATTATAATTGTGAGCCTTTTGAATCTGTTCATTGATTTTTGCTTTATCCGTATGTTTTACTTTGCTCTCATAGGTTGAAATCATATTATTCTGCTGCATGCTAGAATGAATACTCGATACCAGTGGAATCGAACATAAAGATATTCCGATTACAATCAGTAAACGAACTGTCCAACTGGTTTCCTTAATAGCTTTAATAATCGACTTCAATATCAGCACCTCCAAAAATGGAAGGTGGCAGTACTGCCATCCTAACCATTTCATTTATTTTTTAATTAGTCTTTTTTGTTTTTACGTTTTTTGTCTAATGCTAATGCACCGACTACTGTGATTGTTCCTGCAGCTAAACAAATCATTGTTAAGTTAGAACCAGTGATTGGTAATTTAGTTCCTACATAGTTTACTACTGTGATATTAGCAGAACCATCTGTTACGTCTGTTTTTAAGTTAGTGTCGCTTTCTTTGTAAGCACCGTTTAAGAATTCCTTAACATGAGCAGTTGCTTCTAATTTCTGTAATGTTTTTTCAGTAGCACCTTCACCTGCATTGTAGTTATTACGTTCATCAGTGAATGTTGGCTTGATGTTTAATACGATTGGATCTTGTAATTCACGATAACCAGCTGGAGAATTCGTCTCTTTTAAGTAATATGTACCTTGATCTAAACCTAAGATAGTAAATACACCCTTAGCATCGGATGCCATTTCAACAGCATTGCCTGGTCTTGCTCCTCCAGTGTGGTCAGTTCCACCTAAAGAATCACGGTTCATAACAACATATCCGTTTGGAGATTCCTTAACATACACTTCGTTTGTACAGTTTTCATCACTGTATAGACGGAATTTAGCATTCTTCAATAATTTGTTGTGGTTGTTGACCTTTAAACCATTGATCTTATAAGTGAAACAAACTACTGTATCCCAAGGAGTTGTCCCTGTAGAACCATTTCCATCACTGTCTGGGTTGTTGCTATATTCAAGACGAACAGCATTTTCAAATCCAGCACGACCAGTACGAGTTGATGCATTGTCATTCAATGTCGCATTATAGTTTAAACGAACAGATTGGCCATAAGTATTTTCGTTGTTGTTGTTCATTCCTTCTGGGAATTGTTTGTCAACGATAGCTTTTAAATCTGGAATCTCTGCATAGAATGTGTCTTCACCACTATTTTCAACTACTTTAAACTCATTACTCTTTAATGTATATGATTTCTTGTCGCTTGAAATAGTGATAGAAACAGAGTCTTTATTGAATGTCAATGCATTGTCCATCTTGTCATGGAAAATCATTTTATATGTTTGATATCCATTCATGTCTGGTACATATGTATCGTGGTAATAAGGAACTGTCTGTCCAATTTCATAGTCCCCAATATCATTCCATCCTACATTGTTGTCATCTTCATTGATTTTCTTAATCAAAGTAGGATAATCGGATTTGATATTAACCTGAGCATTAGGATTCGCTGTATTTGTTAAAATCAATGAAGCAGCTGAATGTGTATCCTGTACAGCAGTAACTTCATCTGTTAAATAATAACCATATCCCAATCCACTGAACTTAACAGAACCATCGACTGCATTTACAGCTGTTACATTAACAGTCGTTGGTGTTAAACCTTCCTTAACTAATTCATTTCTTAAATCTTCAACAAAGTAACGATAATGGCTGTAGCGCCCTTCTAATTTCTGGTCCGCCTGAGCACCTTCCACTTTGTTAGTGTTCAAAGTCTGAATATAGTCGATTACATCATATTCAGTAACTGAAGAAGCTGATTTGTTGATTTTCTTTCCAACAACCGTTTGTAAAGCTGTTTTGTAAGCATCATTCCATGTATAGTTGATTGATTCCTGATCTACCGCATTTTCAGCGTCAAATAATTTATAGACTTGGAATTTTTTTCCAACTAAACTTTGTCCATCATTTGGGTGGATGGTGATTGAAGCACTACCCTGGCCAAAATCAGCAACACCATTTGGAGTTGCCAATGTGGCTGGCGCCTGTGTAAAAGCGTAAGCTGTAGTAATTACTGGAGCTACGCTTGATGCGACAGGACTTAATGTCAAGGCTAACGCAGAAAAACCTGCGAAAACTACATTTTTGATTTTCATATTCTATTTTCTCCTTTTATTATTTACTTACTCTCATCTGGAGTTTGTTTTTTTCTTTTTGATGCAACATAGGCTAAACCTAATACACCTAAACCTAAAGCAACTAAAATAATCGTTCCGTTAGAACCTGTTTCAGGCAATAACTGTGTTGTTTTGTTTGTAATATCTACCGCAACTACACGATCCTTTTTAGTTCCTTCTAGTCGAACATTACCAGATGTCTTAGATGTATCGTATTTTATTCCATCGACTGTGAATTCAAATGTGTTTGTCTGTGGTGTGGCTTTTACGTATACAGAATGTACATATGCCTTACCATTTTCATCCACAGGAATTCTGTAGCCTTGTGGAGCCTTTGTTTCCTCGAAGTAGTATGTCTTTTCTACATCTAGATTTTTGAAACTTAATAACCCTTTATCATCTGAAATCTGTGTATCGACTACATTCGTACATTTCTCATCGCTGTACAATGTGAATTCAGCACCTTTCAATGCCTTGCCATGTTCATTTGTTTTTGTGATTTTCAAATCGAAAGGATTAACCTTATCGCCAAATGTAGCATAGCCGTCTCCCGAATCCTTTGTACCTTGTGTTACAAGACTGTTTGTGCCAGATGTAAATGTAATCTTACCTGTACCACTTGCAACATTGAATACAACTTCATTTGGATTTAATTGGTATCCATCTGGAGATTTAATTTCCTTGATCTTGTGAGTACCAGAAGCCAAACCTGTGATCGTAATTTCACCACTGCCATTAGTCTCTAAATCTTCTGTTGAACCATTTGGCAAAGTGTGACGGAATACAGCACCACTGACTGGTGTAGAAGTTCCTGCCTGCACTTTCTTGATGTCGAATTTAATGACTTTTTCAAGAACCTTTGGCTGATTGTACGTATGAACAATTTCCGCAGGACCTGAAGAGGTAATCTTCTCAACAAACACTTCATTGTTGATGAAGTAGCCTGTAGGAGCTTTTGTTTCCTGAATCGTAATCGTACCTACTGGAATAGTTGGTGCGTTAGACCCATTGTAATAAAAATCATCCCCCGAAACTTTGTATTTAGATTCTAAATAAGCAAAACCATCCGAATTTGTCTTTAGCACCCAACTACGAGCTGGAACCTGTCCAGATTTAGCTGGATCTGAATCATACAAACCTTTGTAGTACTTAACCGTAAATTCAGCACCTGCAAGGCTGGCACTTCCCTGTGGCTTGTTCTTGTTCGTTTCCTTGTCAATCTTACCTAATATAATACCAACTGGATCGGATTGAGGATAATCTACAAAATCATTCGATTCTTCACCAATCCAAGTGTTCTTTCCGGCTTCAATGACAACCTTCACAGCATTAGGATTTAAAGCGTATCCTTTTGGAGCTTTTGTTTCCTTCACATAATAAGTTCCCGCTTTCAATTCGATTTCATTTGACCAGTTCTTGTTCCTTTCAGTGTTGTCATAAGTACCAATGATAAGTGTATTCACCTTATTTTTATCCGCTTTTGCATCGTCTTCTGTCTTATACACTCCATATTCAGCACCCTTCAATTCATAACATGGGTTATTGTCTGTGATTTCTGGATTTGCAGATTTTTTCATAATTGACAATTTACCTTTTTCTTCTTCTATTTCATATTTAAATGCATAGATTCCAAATCCAGTCTGTGTATTCTTACTAGGTGTTGTAAGTCCAATAATTAAACGTTTATTAGCTTCATCAACTTTCAATACACTAATCATTACATCGGAAGCACAATTATTATCTAGTGATTCGTTATATGTATATGCATGACCTGTGTTTGGACTTGATACATGGGCACATTTTAATGGAACATATCCATCTCCTGTGCTATAACAAGTATATTTTGTTCCCCATGGATCTGTCATATTCAAGCCTTGTCCTCCTTTATCAGGATTAAACGAGAAATTCCAGTTCAACTGTGCTTCCAGTTTTACTAGATTACTTAAATCTACATTTCCATTATTAACCATGTTATTCATCAGTGAAAGGGCTGCATAATCAGAATAAGAAGATTCATATGTTCCATATACATATCCAGTATTATTATATATTCCAGCATAACCTGTAAGCAGCTTACATGAGCATGTAAAACCAGAATGAGGTGTTCCTTTTACTTTAATAACTGGAGTATTTCCTCGCCTATCTGTATAGGTAGGGATATCTGCATCGGTTGCACATGTTGCAATTCCATATTCATCTTCAGCACTTTGTGCAGAAATAGCATTTTCATCGGAAGCAGAAGTATCTGTTTCAACCTGTAAGCTTTCAATCATAGATGGTGATTTGTTCACATATAGTTTTCCTGTTTCTGAATCAAATGAGCAGTCATTTTTTGAAGCCTTAGCACCATTGATCATAACTTTGATATCTTTAGCTTCAAGCTCATTTGGATTAGCAATTTTTACTTCAGTAGAAATATCCGTAGCAAGAGCTTTAACTTCTTTATTGGTTACAGTATCTCCATCATCGATTTGTACATCAACTTCAGACTTTGTTTTTTTACTGTTTAAAACCTGCATGAATTGAACTTGTACATTCATAGCAACTTTTTTTCCTTCATCATTAATAAAATGTTTCTTAGGAATATAAGCTATACCTGTATTTTCGTCATAAATGCAGTCATCATAAACATTGGCATCCGTATCTGTTTTTGCAAATACAGCTTCACGAACTGTAGCCGACTTATCATTCTGCATCGTATTTGCTTTTACAACATAGTAATCCGAATTATCATCCAGATTATAAGCATATACATAATCATCAACCATATTTAGGAATGCCTTCATTGTTTTATTTATATCCGTCATAATTGTATCTAGAGAATCATTCTCAGAAATGTTTTTTCCATTGATCAATGTCTGTTTAACCCAGACAATATTTTCTTTATCGAATTGATCAGATACATTTGTATACTTTCGATTCACATTTTCTTTGAAATATTCAATATTAGGATCTGTTTCTACTGTTTCTGTGTTTTCTTCAGTCGTACTGTTTTCCGCTTTCTGTGTTTCTTTTGTCTTAAAAGTCACACCGAAATTTGCGTCTGCTGTTTCTGTATTTTCTTCAGTCGTACTGCTTTCTGTTTTCTGTGTTTCTTTAGTTTTAAAAGTTACACTGAAATTTGCGTCTGCAGTTTTTGTCTTATACACAAAGCTGAAAGATTTTTTGCCGCTCGTAAATCCTGAAATTGTGCTGTTATTCAAAGCCACATCATCAATAACCGCATTTTCATTGGATTTAGAGACAATTTTAATTTCTGTACCCTCTTCGTAGTCTGCATTGAAGATGTCACCATTCGACAATGATTTTGTGAAATCACCAGACGAAAGTGTGACAGTACCATCCCCTACAACATTCACTGAAAAGCCTGCTGAACCAACAGTCGGAGTCGTTGTTTCTTCTGCATACGCAGGAAGAACAAGATTCAATGATGTCAGTGCTGTTACGAAAAAAGCAAGAAATACGTTCTTAAACTTTTTCATATTTCAATCCTTTCTAAGGCAGATTGCCTTAATTATTTTATTTCCCCTTTTCTTTCTATCCCTTGAAAAAATCTCTAACGTTAGAAATCTTGATTTTTTTGAGTTTTCCATACCATCAATATTCTGAAAGGAAAAAATATTGATATTTTTTCAACTCAATTTAAGGTACATCGAATAACCTGTATCTGTTCATATCCTTCATCACACCCTTTCATTAATTTACTATCTATGGTGCAATAGCACAGGTGTTCCCTGATTTATTGCGTTTGAAAAACAGAAAAGGTACTCAATCTGAGTTCCTATATTCTGTCTTTTGATCTAT
>ERZ779869.3817-NODE-3817-length-11283-cov-3.405504_pt1 | contig 11283 bp, 9 predicted proteins | sample MGYA00511557_ERZ779869 | MGnify/ENA primary metagenome ERZ779869 (study PRJEB29588, sample SAMEA2154620) | human gut metagenome | biome: human gut; feature: human-associated habitat; material: faeces | place: Denmark | collected 2008/2010 ...
CAATGAAGAGATGGTACCGGCTGATGTTTTGCAGAAAGCAGGAGAGAATGCCGCAAAAGAGCAGCCGGAAGGCATGAAAGAGATAACGCAGCTGGAGCGAAGATTAAAAGAAGCCCTGGAAAAAGAAGATTATGAAACAGCAGCTGCATGCCGGGATCAGATCCGGGCATTAAAGGCAGGAAAGGGCGGCGAAGTGCATGAGTAAATGGTATGAGAAAACATTGGAAGAAAAGTCCAATATTATATACAGCAGGATCCGCCTTGCAAGAAACTGGGATGAATATGTATTTCCTTCCAGACTGGACGAAGAAGGAAGCAGGGAGCTGGTAGACGGCTTAAAAGACGGTTTAAAAGAGATCCCTTATCCCAACTATGCTCTGGAAAATATGCAGCAGGCAGAAAAGAAAGCCTTAAGGGAACGGCGGATCTTAAACCGCTGTGCAGTGGAAAAAACATACGCACAGGGACTGTACCTGTCAGAAGACGAGTCAGAAAGTATTTTACTGGGAGCAGATGACCATATAAGGATGCAGTTTTTGGCACCTGGTCTGTGCCTTGAAAAGCTGTGGCAGAAAGCAGATGCTGCAGACGACAGGATCAATGAACATTTCCCTTATGCCTATGATGAAAAATATGAACAGGCAGCAAAAATTAAGGTTTATCTGGGAGATTACATGAATCAGCTGAATAATAACCAGTTTCAGAAAAATTCCGATAATTACCTTTTACTACAGCGATTCCTCCGTTATATGGAGGCAATTGGAACGGTAATGTTTTTCCTTGTTGTTATTTGTGATACAATTATGGTAATCATGCTGACGAGACGTTTGACAAATCCGCTCAAAGTGCTTGCCGGCCGTGCTAAGCAGGTGACAAATGGAGATTTGTCTGTTCAGATTCCGATTTTTCAGACCGGAGACGAAGTGGAAAGTCTTTCGAAAGCCTTTGATAAAATGATGGAGAGTATTCGAAGTTATATTGAGGCGCAGCGAATCAGCATGGAAAAAGAAACGGAGCTGCGGGAAAATGAGTTAAAAACGCAGACGCTGTTAAAAGATGCCCAGTTAAAATATCTACAGTCGCAGATTAACCCACATTTTTTGTTTAATACCTTGAATGCGGGGATGCAGTTAGCGACAATTGAAGATGCGGAAAAGACGGCTGTATTTATTGAAAATATGGCAGAATTTTTCCGGTACAATTTATCTAAAATAAATGAAGATGCAACGCTTTATGATGAAATTCAGTTAGTGGACCGCTATATTTATATTTTGAATGTGCGGTTCGCTGGTGATATCCACTATCAGAAAGAAGTGGAAGAAGGAATCGGGGATGTGATTGTACCATCCATGATTTTACAGCCTCTCGTAGAAAATGCCGTGCAGTACGGGATTCGCGATGTGGAATGGGAAGGCGTTATTACACTTTTGGTGTACCGCAAAGATGGTTTTGTGTATATGGAAGTTAAGGACAATGGAAAAGGAATGGCGCAATCGTTGATTACCCGTATTTTGGACGGCGAAAATGTGAGAAATCAAAAGAACCGGAAATCAAATGGCATTGGTATTTACAATGTGAGAGAACGTCTTATGATGTATTATAACAGAGAAGATGTGCTGTTTATTGAGAGTGAAGGGGAAAACAAAGGAACCAAGTTTACTGTGAAAATACCATGTGAGGAGGGATGAAAATGATTAAGATGCTGCTTGCCGATGATGAAGGGATTGTTTTACAATCTTTGCAGCATATCATCGAAAAGAACTTTGGCACAAGCTGTGAGGTAAAAACGGCGAAAACGGGTAGAGAAGTAATCCGGCTTGCCGAAGAATTTCGTCCGGATATTGCTATGATGGATATTCAGATGCCTGGAATTAATGGAATTGAGGCAATTGAGGAAATCAAAACATTTTGTCCAAAAACCTGTTTTATCATTATGTCGGCATATGATACATTTGACTACGCAAAAAAAGCAATGTCACTTGGGGTAATGGATTTTATTACAAAACCGGCAAATGCCATGCGTATTGTGCAAGTGCTGGAAAAGGCGATAGATGAGGTAAAGAGAAGACAGAAACACTGGGAAAAAAATCTGGAATATAAGGAAAAATTAGAAGCGGTGATTCCAATTATTGAGAGTGGTATGATTTATTCGATTTTGTTTCAGGATAATTATTCCGGAGATACGGAACGCTTTCGCGAACTTTTAGATATTCCGCAGAAATATGGTTTTATTTTGGTGATTGAGGTGGGCGATGCGATTGAAAACCGAAAGATGACAAATGTGGTCGGTATGTCGGTAAAGGCACAAAAATTTTATGATGAATTTCGCCAGATTGTAAAGCAGTTTTTCTCGGCAACCGTGGGACCGATGATGGCAAACAAGGTAGTTGTTTTCGTGCCGGTTGAAACGCCGAAACAAGAGTATAAAGAAAGAGTATTAACCATTGAGCGTGCAGACCATATGATTCAAAAATTGATGACAAGGATTGAATTGTTTTTCCGTGTTGGCATAGGAAGTGTGCATCTTTTGGACAATATATATCCATCCTATCAAGAGGCATGTCTGGCGTTAAAGAAGGCGGATGGACCGGTTATGCATATCAATGACTTTGCAGCGGTGCAGAGTGTGGAAGAAAATTATCCGTTAGATACGGAAAATGTGATGTATCTGGCACTCCGCAAAGGGGATGTCGGGAAAATGTTAGGCGAAGCAAACCAATTTTTCCTTTGGATGGAAAATAATTACGGGGCGTATATCGAAGATATCCGGTTAAAGATATTGGAGCTTGTAATGTATGCGGAGCGGATTGCATTTCATGAGGGCGGCATGTCGTATCATTTTCGTGATCGTGCGGATTATTTAACGGAATTAATGGCAATTGACCGGTTTGATGGATTGAAGCAATGGTTTTTAGAGCATATGAAGATGGCAGGAGAGGCGATTCACGCTAAGGCAAGTGAAAAATACAGCGATATTGTTGCCAAGGCGAGAAATTATATGGAAGACAATTTTAGGAAAGATATTTCACTGGATGATGTGTCGAGGGTTGCCAATGTCAGTCCGTATTATTTCAGTAAGGTATTTAAGGACGAAACCGGTGAAACTTTTGTGGAATATTTAACAAAACTTCGGATTGCGTATGCGAAGAAACTGCTTCGGGAAAAAGAAAAAAGCATTAAACAGATTTGTCTGGAATCGGGATACAGCGACCCGAATTATTTCAGCCGCATTTTCAAAAAATCAGTGGGTGTGACGCCTTCTGAATTTCAGAAAGAAGGAATGGAATAGAATGAAACAAATAAATAGAAGAAGGTTTTTGCTTCTGTTTCTGGGTGTGCTCTGTATGTGTGGTCTGACCGGCTGTGGCGGGCAGGTAAAAGAAGAAACAAAGCAGGTGAAGAACGAGATTCAGATTGGATTTTCCTTTGATTCGCTTGTCATTGAGAGGTGGCAGCGTGACAGGGATGTGTTTGTTTCGCAGGCACAGGAAGACGGAGCAAAAGTGAATGTGCAGAATGCCGGCGGCGATGTGGAGACGCAGAAAAAGCAGATTATGTATTTTATTGAGCAGAAGATGGATGTGATTGTTGTAGTGGCAGTTGATACAGCTGCTTTATCCGATGTTGTGAAAAAGGCGAAAGAAAGCGGAATCCGTGTGGTTGCCTATGACCGTATGTTAGAAAATGCCGGTGTTGATTTGTGTGTTTCCTTTGATAGTGAAAAAGTAGGAATTTTATATGCAAAGGCAATTCGCAAAAAGTTTCCGAAGGGAGCTAAACTTCTTGAAATTATGGGGTCTTCCGAGGATTATAATGTTAAACTGTTAGAAAAGGGTCTTTCGGCTGGATTAAGAAAGTCCGATACGGTGGTAAAAAAGGCGTATGCGAAAGGATGGATTGCAGAGCATGCCTATCAGATGGTGTCGGATTTTTATGAAAAAGGCGGCGAATGTGATGCGATTATCTGTGGAAACGACGATTTGGCGGCGCAGGCAATTTTGGCATTGTCGGAAAATCGTAAAGCAGGCAAGGTGTATGTCTTAGGGCAGGATGGTGATTTGTCGGCGTGTCAGCGTATTGTCGAGGGAACGCAGGGTGGAACCGTGTTTAAGAATGTGGATGAACTGGCAAAAGAGGCAGCAACGATGTGTGTGAAACTGGCAAAAGGGGAAGAAATTTCCGGAATAACCAAGCGCTTTGATGGCACAAATCAAGTGGATTCATATTTTTTGACACCGGTCTTTGTGGACAAAAAGAATTTGAATCAAATCATTATTGATGGCGGATTTCATACGAAAGAGGAGGTATATATAAACGAATAACAGGGAATGAATAAAAATGGTAGCACAATTTTGAGGATAAAATTGTGCTATTTTTTTTATCCGGATTCGACACAATAGCAAAAATGTCCTTTTTATCGTAAAGCACTGCTGGTTTGACTGTGATACAGTATAACCAACAAAGAGAATGAATTTAGGAAAGGAATGTTAGGCTATGAAATTAGGGAAAAAATGGATGGCTTGTCTGTTGGCAGTTATTATGACATTTTCATTAACTGCCTGTGGTGTAAGTGGCGACCAGATTGCTGTAAACAAGCCGCAGCATAAAGACCCGGACGCCAAAAAACGAATTGCCGTGTCGATGCCGACGAAGGATTTGCAACGTTGGGCGCAGGACGGCAGTAACATGAAAACGCAGCTTGAGAAGCAGGGATACGAAGTTGATATCCAGTATGCGAACAACGACATTGCCACACAGGTAAGTCAGATTGAGAACATGATTGCCGTAAATCCGGATGTTCTTGTAGTCGCATCCATCGATGGTTCAGCTTTAGGAACTGCGTTACAGGGTGCAAAAGGACTCGGAATACCGGTAATTGCATATGACCGTTTGATTATGCAGAGTGATGCCGTATCGTATTACGCAACCTTTGATAATGAGAGGGTTGGAGAATTGCAGGGACAGTACATCGAAGACAAACTTGATTTGAAGAATGCCAAAGGACCATTTAACATTGAGTTGTTTACCGGTTCTTCTGATGATAATAACTGTAATTACTTTTTCGGTGGTGCGATGAAAGTGCTTCAGCCGTATATTGATTCCGGTAAATTGGTTGTCCGTTCCGGTTCGACAACACTTGCTGAATGTGCAACGTCTAACTGGTCGACAGAAGAAGCGCAGAAGCGTATGGAAAATGTATTGGCTGCTTACTACCAAAATGGTACGAAGTTAGATGCGGTATTAGCATCCAATGACTCGGTTGCCAATGGTGTAACAAATGCGCTGGTTGCTTCCTATAAAGGCGAGATGCCGATTATCACCGGTCAGGACTGTGATATTACATCCGTAAAGAATATTATTGCAGGAAAACAGTCCATGTCCATTTTCAAAGATACAAGACAATTGGCATCAAAACTGGTAGAAATGGTAACCGCAATTGTAGAAGGAAAAGAAGTACCGGTCAATGATACAAAGAGTTATGACAACGGCAAGGGAATTGTTCCAACTTATCTTTGTACACCGGTATTTGCAGACCAGGATAACTACAAGGAAGTCCTGATTGATTCTGGATATTATAGTGAAAAAGATGTGAAATAAAAAGGGGTGAAATTATGGCAGAATATATTTTGGAAATGAACTCCATCACCAAAACATTTCCCGGCGTAAAAGCTCTTGATAATGTAAATTTGAAAGTGAAAAAAGGTGAGATTCATGCGCTTGTCGGAGAAAATGGAGCCGGTAAATCGACGCTTATGAATGTGCTCAGCGGCATTTACCCTTATGGCAGTTATGAAGGTGACATTGTTTACGATGGAGAAATCTGTAAGTTCAAGGAAATCAAAGACAGTGAGCGGAAAGGAATCGTTATTATTCATCAGGAGCTTGCACTTGTTCCGTATATGACGATTGCAGAGAATATGTTTCTTGGCAACGAGCAGGGTAAGAAGTTTTCCATTGACTGGACAACAACGTATGGCCGTGCCGAGGAACTGATGAAAAAAGTTGGGTTACATGAGGACCCGCACACACTGGTAAAAGATATCGGTGTTGGTAAGCAGCAGCTTGTAGAGATTGCAAAAGCACTTGCCAAAGATGTAAAACTTTTGATTCTGGATGAGCCGACCGCCTCATTGAATGAATCGGATTCGCAGGCACTTTTGGAATTGATGTTAGAGTTTAAGAAACAGGGAATGACATCCATTATCATTTCCCATAAATTAAATGAGATTTCTTATGTGGCGGATAAAATTACCGTTATCCGCGATGGCTCAACGATTGAGACAATGGATAAAAAAGTGGATGATTTTAGTGAGAACCGAATCATCCGGGGCATGGTTGGACGTGAGTTGAGTAACCGTTTCCCGGCAAGAGAAAATGTAAAAATCGGTGATGTCTGCATGGAAGTGAAAAACTGGACCGTGCATCATCCGCTGACACCAGCGAAGAAAGTTGTTGACGATGTATCGTTTTATGTAAGACGCGGTGAGGTTGTCGGTATTTCCGGATTGATGGGTGCCGGACGAACCGAACTTGCGATGAGTTTGTTTGGACGAAGCTATGGAACCGGCATTTCGGGAACACTTCTGATGAATGGAAAAGAAGTTCATTTGAAAAATGTCCGACAGGCAATTGACCATAAATTAGCATATGTGACAGAAGATAGAAAAGGAAATGGTTTGATTTTGTCAAATCCGATTTATACGAATACGTCACTTGCCAAAATGGATGAGGTAAGCCACTTTGGTGTCATTGATAAGTTAAAGGAAGTGCAGGTGGCTGAAGATTACCGCCAGAAACTGCACACAAAAGCACCGTCCGTTTACCAGAATGTCGGAAATCTTAGTGGTGGTAACCAGCAGAAGGTATTACTTGCCAAATGGATGCTTACCGACCCGGATGTTTTGATTTTGGACGAACCGACCAGAGGTATTGATGTCGGAGCAAAATATGAGATTTATTGTATTATTAATGATTTAGTTGCTGCCGGAAAATCGGTTATCATTATTTCCTCAGAATTGCCGGAAGTGCTTGGTATGAGTGACCGCATTTACGTCATGAATGAAGGAAAGATTGTCGGAGAAGTCGATGGAAAAGAAGCAACACAGGAAATTATTATGTCATACATTATGAAATCAGGAAAAGGAGCGTGAATGAAATGAGTCAGGTGAAAGAAACATTAAAGAAGAATACAATGGTGATTGCGTTAATCGTTGTAGCTGTATTCTTTACATTTATGACAGATGGTGCATTGCTTTTGTCATCGAACATAACAAATCTGATTGCACAGAACGGTTATGTTGTGATTCTTGCAGTAGGTATGCTTTTGTGTATCTTAACCGGTGGTAATATCGATTTGTCGGTTGGTTCCATCGTATGTTTAGTTGGTGCCGTTGTCGGAAAACTGATGGTAAATGGCGGCGTAAATATGTGGGTGGCAATCGGAGCCGGTTTGTTAGTTGGTCTTTTGATTGGTATCTGGCAGGCATTCTGGATTGCCTATGTCCGCATCCCACCGTTTATCGTAACTCTTGCCGGTATGCTTTTGTGGCGTGGTCTTGCGTTAATCGTTCTTGACGGACTTACCATTTCCCCAATGCCGGATTCCTATATCGCCCTGTTTAACAATTATATTCCGGGCTATGTGACCGCATTGATTGCCGGTGTCCTGATTTGTGCAGGATTTATTGCTTCCGTGATTTGGAAACGAATCAAAGCAAAGAAAAATGGTTATCAGCAGAGTAACCTTTACGGTGATATCGCAAAATGTGTTATCATTACCGCAGTTGTAATGTTTGTCTGCATCAAACTTTACAGTTACAAAGGTCTGCCAACCATCTTGATTCTGCTTGCAATTATCGTAGCAGCATATGCTTACTATACATCGAAAACTGTTTCCGGCCGTTACTACTATGCAGTCGGCGGTAACGAAAATGCAGCAAAATTAAGTGGTGTAAAAACAAACCGTGTTTACTTCATCGCTTATGTCAACATGGCAGTTCTTTCCGCAATAGCAGCTCTTGTATGTATCGCAAGATTTAACTCGGCAGCCCCAACTGCCGGTACAAACTACGAGATGGATGCTATTGGCGCCTGCTTCATTGGTGGAGCATCTGCTTACGGCGGAATCGGTACAGTTCCCGGTGTTGTAATCGGTGCAATTTTCATGGGTGTTCTGAATAACGGAATGTCTATCATGGGTATCGATGCAAACTGGCAGAAAGCAGTAAAAGGACTTGTTCTTTTGGCAGCTGTTGCCTTTGATGTAATTTCTAAGAAAAAACAGAGCAGTAAGTAACAACAAAGAAACACCTCGTGTGAGACGGGATAACGCAGAGCGTTATAGTCTCCCACGAGGTGTTTTTTTGTTGTTTTGTAATGTTCGAGGGGGGAGGGAAAGAAAATAATGACATGTGTTGTGCTTTGTGTTATAATAAGAAAAAAATATATGCAAAAAATTAAAAAAATACTTGTACTGATGGCACAACATAGAAAAGGTATGGTACTGGTATTCTAAGAAAATACAAATGAAGATCAAAAACGATTAGCAAGAATGAGACAAAAGTACGTTGTAAAAAATCCGATGACAATGGATGAGATTAATTCAGTTATAGAAGGGGAGTAAGGTATGCAGGTGGTCATAGATACTAACATGTTCCATTTTATATAACAGCAAAGGCAACAAAATCAAGACTTGTTACGGGAAATATAAAACATTATCCGATAGAACAAATGCGTACAATGATATGGGAATTAACCTAGGTATGAATTTATATTGAGAGACTTAATGAAAAGGACAGCGGTTAGGCTGTTCTTTTTTACAGACAAAAATTGAGGAGAATCTTGTATTATACCTGAATCCGTGAACCTTGTTTCAAAATGAAAAGGCACACAGGAAATGTTTGCCATATTTGTTATTGTATACTAAATTTTGAAAATGCTGCATAATTTTGCGTTCAAAAAAAGACTGCACCATTTGTGTGCAGCTGCCATTGCCATATTCAGCTACCTGTTGTCAGGTGATGAATGCAAAGCTGTCATAAAGACGCTTGAAAGTAAATCTCCAGCGATTACTCCTTCCAATGGACAGCACCAGACGGCCGGCATGTTCTGTCAGATGTCCCGCAAACTGCATAAGATTACTGATCACCGTACGTATTCTTCGGCGATGTATTTTCTTCCGGCCGGGAGCATCCTTCTTTTTCAGCGATTCCTGCCCTATGATTCGAAGGATATTATATGCGATCATTGTCAGCTCCAGCACCAGTTTGTTGCTCTCAAACTTTCCCGACGGGAGTCTTTCAACATCCATGTCCGTCTTGATTTCACTGTGATACTGCTCACTTTCTCCGTGGGCATGGTAAAGATCAATGACTGTTTCGTCTGGCAGGGAAGTGTTTGTCCAGTATGTGCCCAGTTCTATATCGGGTACGATAAAATACTGCCCATATCGGTCAATGGTTCTTTCCGTGATCTCATAAATTGTGCGTATTCCGACAGTTTTCTCCTCGTTATCAGAAAGGGAATATGTCACATTCCGGAAGGTCTGTCCGATATAAACAGTTTTCCCATCACGTGGATGCTGGATATTCTGGCAGCATTCCCTGACGGATTCCAGCCATTCTTCTTTACTTTCCTGTCTGGGATTCCGTTTTATGATGAAAGACACATTGTTGTATTTATAGCTTTCTTCCATAAAGATGCCTATGTTTTCAGATGCATCGTTGCCGGAATCCAGCCGGATGAGCAGTGGTTTTTCCGTCAGCTGTCTGCACAGTTCAATGGTCTCTCTCAGGAAATCAGGAGTTTCTTTCTGGCAGTGCTGTTTCCCAATCCGCAGTTCAAGATTGACGAGGTATCCTTCTGTGCCGATATATGCCATAATTGGTGCATATCCGTCAAAACCCTTGTAGGTACGGGATACGCCTTCCTTATTGGATTTCGAATTGTCAAAGGGGGTTACATCAATATCGACAGGAACAAAGCCGTTATCCAGGGCTGTCGGCTCTATGTGCATTTCACGCAGCATGTCGACATTTGCCTGCTGGATGTCTTTGCGCAGGGAATCCCCGATCATGTCAAAACGCTGACGGAGTGTTTCGGCGGAAGGAATCGCATAGGAGATGCCTAATGCGTATTTGTAGTAGTCAGGGTCATCCATCATTTCACGGACAGCCTCATACTGGGGTTTTCCCTGACAGAGCATACCAATATAGGTGAGGAGCACGTCTCCATTTTTTATCTGTTTCTGCAGATAATCTTTTGAAATTGGAGCACGGTTGATTTTTTTAACAAAACTGCTTTTTCCAAGTATTTGCCCTACGAATACCAGACCACTGGGAGTAATGAGCCGCTCATCGCTGAATTCAATGTGTATTTTCTTCATTGCACTGCCTCCGCCTATCTTTTGATACTTTCATTATACAGGATAATGCATGATGATACAGTAAAAAAACAAAATTTTGTTTAACCTAGTGGGTGAAATAAAATGTATTGCGAAAATCAGTTTCCAGCAGGTATTATTGCTGAAAAAAAGGGATGTAACACTATGGTAAGTTTCACGGAATAAGGTATACATATAAACAAATGATGCGAAAGCTGAAACAAATGAAAGGATAAAAAAAAACGATATGGCATTTAAAATTATTCATTTAGAAGACAGTGCGATGAAACATTCCGCTATTTCAAGAGCGATAAAAAGCGTAGTATCTGCTGAAATTGATTGGGTTACGGATGTGTCTGGTTTAATGAGATTAACGATTGGGAAGGAAAATTAAGGGATCTGATAATTAAATTAACGGAAAAATAAATCAAAGATTAAATGATAAAAGGACAGGTGATTTTTATAGCGATATATGTGATTTCGGATATTCATGGGGAATATGATTTGTTTATGAAAATGCTTGAAAAAATTAAATTTCAGGATACCGACACACTGTATATATTGGGAGATATACTAGACCGGGGACCAAATCCCATTCAGTTGTTGCGAAGACTTATGGAGATGCCCAATGCGATCCCGATTGTGGGGCGTGTTTTCCTGATGGAATCGGTAAAGAAATCTGCAGAGCGGCAGAAGCTGATCCTGGAAGCTGATAAGGTGATGGTCCAATCTATAAAGAAATACGAAAATGATGCCAGGGTGATTGTTTCGAAAAAGCGGACCTTTGAGGCTGCGGCAGCATATAGACAATTGAGAACGGTGGTTCACAATTTTGCTTCTGCGTCTAATCCCGGGGGCGGTGTAGTACATGGGGCAAGTGCACAGGAAGAGTGTCTTTGCAG
>ERZ779869.3818-NODE-3818-length-11281-cov-7.520221_pt1 | contig 11281 bp, 9 predicted proteins | sample MGYA00511557_ERZ779869 | MGnify/ENA primary metagenome ERZ779869 (study PRJEB29588, sample SAMEA2154620) | human gut metagenome | biome: human gut; feature: human-associated habitat; material: faeces | place: Denmark | collected 2008/2010 ...
TTATAGCCGCGGCAAGGGAAGAGGCTGAGTCGGAAGCCGAAAAAATAAAGGCGGAGGCAGAGAAAAAGGCGGAGCTTATAATAAACTCCGGTAAATCCTCCGCCGAGCTTTTAAAACGCGATACGGCACTTAAATGCCGCAGAGGGCTTATTGAAAAGGCGCTTATCACGGTTGCCGATACCGTAAATGCCTACAGCGATAAGGATTATTTTGATTTTCTGCTTACCTTGATTAAAAAGGAAAAGTTGAACGGCAAGGGCGAGGTTTATTTGTCGGTTAAGGATAAAGCCCGCGATATAGCGGCATTTAAATCGGAGCTCAGCGCCTTAGACCTTACTTTAAGCGATACCTTTGCCGATATAAACGGCGGTTTCATACTTAAATACGGCGATATTCAAATAAACGGCGAATTATCCGCGCTTATTCACGAAAAGCGCGATGTGCTGACCGACGAGTTAAATAAAGCGCTGTTTAACTGAAACTAAACTTAAAAAGAAGGTGAGACTATGCCGGAAAAATCTGTCGGCTTTGCAATAGGTAATTTAAGGGCGAGAGAAAACAGGCTTTTAAAGAAAAACGATTTATCGGGCTTTGCCGCGGCAAGCAATGTGACCGAGCTTGCGCGTATGCTGCGCGATAAGGGTATAGGCAAGACCGATAACGCCGATGTGCCTGCTCTTTTGCACGAGGACGCCGAGGAAATGTGGAAATACCTGACCGATAACGCACCGGATACCGCCGCTTTTGCGCCATTCCTTTGTGAAAATGATTTTCACAACTACAAGGCGGTGCTTAAAGGCATTATAAGGGGCAGGGAATACGAAGACCTGCTCATACTTCCCGCAAGCGTGGAATTACCCGCTTTGCAAAAGGCGGTAAAGGAAAAGCGGTTTGATTTACTGCCGGATTATATGCAAAAGCCCGCAGCCGAAGCATATGAGGTTTTAGTGCAATCGGGCGACAGCCAGCTTGCCGACTGCATTATAGACGCGGGCTGTATGTCGGCGCAAACATTGCTTGCCGAAAAATCGAAAAATACGGTTATAAAAGACCTTATAACCGTTTCGGTATTTTATAAAAATATTAAAGTAATTTTGAAAAAGTTGATTGTAAGTATTTAAAATAAACTTAAATTATGGTATTATAATAATAGATTTGTATCATTTATTATGATACTTTTTCTTTGTAAAAAATTAGGAGGATTTATGGCTACAGTAAATGGTTATTTGACATCATTACAATCGGATTTATATGTTAATGGTGCAGAAAAAGATAAAATAAAAACATCAATAGATGCTATATGTACTAGACTTGGATATTATTTTGGAAATTCAGAGCATAACATTCATAAGATCATAAAAAAAGATATTTTCGGTTCTTATAGCAGAGATACTATGCTTTCAAGAAAATATGATGAAGATTCAGATATTGATTTAATGGTTATTTTTGAAGATGCTAATGAATACACACCACAAACATGTTTGAATTGGTTAAAGGGGTTTGCTGATTATTGGTATCCCAACTCATTAGTTAAACAATCATTGCCTACTATAGTTATTGAATTACAAAATATAAAATTTGAACTAGTTCCTGCCTATAAAAATGATTATGGTAATTTATATATAGCAAAAGATAGTTCCAATTGGCAATATACAAATCCTAAAGATTTGAATGATAAAATGAACAAATTGAATGGAACTACAAATTATGAGTTTAAAAGAATTATTAGAACAATTAAATATTGGAATGTAAAGAAAAATTACAGAAGATATAAATCATATTCTTTGGAAAAATATTTAACAGAAAAGTTTGAAACTTCATATTTATATTGTAATAATCAATTTGATTATTTAGATTGGGCTTTTTTTCATTTAGGAAATTACAGTGCAAATGATGATTATATAAGCAATAGAATCAAAACTGCAAAAGATAATATTGAATTAGCACAAAAATATGAAAAAAATTATGATTACGATTCGGCTATAGAATGTATTAAAAGAGTAATTCCAAAAACATAAGAGGTGCAAAATGAATGAAGAAAGAAAAGATGAAGTTCAAGAACTTTATGACAAATGTAATAAAATCTCAAACTATTCCGATTTGTTGTTTTTGGTCAACATAGCCATTTCATTTATACTAATATTCAATTTTAAGTATAGGGACATATTTGTAGTTACAAGTTTATTGCTTAATATTGGATATGTAATACTTGTAAATGTAAATGAAATATATTTTAACAACCTTGCTGAAAATGAAAGAAGAAAGTCACTTTTAAAAGAATCTTTTGATGTCAATACTACATTAAGGGATACAAATAAATACTATAATAATGAAGCAGAACCATCTATTGAAAAATTGGGACTAAATTGTTATGAAAGTGCATTTTTTACAAATAAGGTAGTAAATAAAATGCTTCCAAAAAATATATTTAAAATATGTATTCTTGTAATACTATATGTTATTTTAATGATAAATATAGAAAATATGGATTTGCTGTTAGTTATAACTCAAACTTTATTTTCTGCAGAAATATTATTCTATTTTATAAAATTGTGCTATTATAAATTTCAATTAGATAAGGTATGTAGAGAGTTTCAAAACATTTTTTTAGTAGTAGGTTTAAAAAATAAAGATGCTAACGTACTAATTTTAGATGCTACTATGGATTATGAGTGTCTAAAAAGTTATTGTAAGATTTTAACATCTAGTAAAATATTTTTTAAAAACAACGAAGCTTGGTCAAAGGAATGGAACAAGATTTTAAATAAAATAAAAAAGAAGCAGGAGAAGGATAACAATGAATAAGTATTATGACAGATTAAATGATGAAGTTAAAGAATATTTTAGTATTTTATCACCGGAATTTCCAGAGTGGTTATTAGAATATATTGATACTCCTGAAATGGAGAGAATCGGAAAAATAAGTATGAGTTGTGGAACTGATTATTCCAAATGTTTCAATGTAAGATATTGGTATTCTAATTTAGATCATAGTGTTGGTGTTGCACTTATAATATGGAATTTTACTCACGATAAAAAGCAAACATTAGCTGGTTTATTTCATGATATAGCTACACCTGTATTTAAACATTGTATAGACTTTATGAATGGTGATTCAGAAACTCAAGAATCCACTGAAGAAAAAACATCTGACATTATTAGAAATTCTTCAAAAATAATGAGTTTGTTAAAAAGAGATGGTATAAAATTAGAAGAAGTGGATGACTATAAAATTTATCCTATTGCGGATAATGATACTCCAAAATTATCTGCTGATAGATTTGAATATACATTTGCAAGTGGCTTAACTTTTTTCAGAGTTTGGGAATTAGATAAAATTAGAAAAATGTATAACAATATTGTAGTAACTACAAACGAAGATGGCATACAAGAACTTGCTTTTAAAGATAAAAAAGTTTGTGAAGAATATATAGATACAATTTCAAAATTATGGCCTGAATGGATAAGTGATAAAGATAGAACTGTAATGCAATTTTTAGCAGATATGTGTAAGTCAATGAACAATGCTGGTTATTTAACAATAGAAGATCTATATACACTTTCAGAACAAGAAGTAATTGATAAAATTTTAACTTGTGAAGATAAATACTTATCAGATACTTTTAAGTTATTCCAAGATGCTGATACTGTTTATAGAAGTGCAACACCTGCTGATGAAAAATATTGTGTTAATATAAAATCTAAAACACGATATGTTGTACCATTGGTTCAAACTGATGATGGAGTTGTTAGAATAAATCAGATATCGGAAACTGCAGCCAATCAAATTACAAAGTATTTAAATTATCCAAAAGGTGGATATTATACATATTTTGATTTTCAATTCATACCTTACGAAGAAGTAGTTACTAAAAAACTTATTAAGAAAGACAATGTTTAGTAGGCATTGTCTTTCTCATTTTCAATATTATGTATATATTTTTTAGTATGGTATTTTGTAATTTTAAATATTCAATTTTAGTACCAATTGCCCGTTCATCTTCAAAGTAACCAAGATAGTGAAATTTATTTTTTAACTTTAATTAAACATTCAATATTTTCTTCTAGTGTCTTAGCAATATTCTCAATAATATATTCTTCTTTTTTAGGTTTTGGCTCTTCTTTAACTTCGGTGTAAATGGTAAAATAAAATGTAGGAACTCGGTAAATTAATTTGTCGGTTTTGAGTTCATCAATCATATTGATTTTCTTTTTAATTATTTTAATCATATCACATCACACCTTTCTTAGCAATAACGCACAAAAAAATCAATCTTTTCAGATTGATTTAATCATTAACGTCACATTAGTGCGACGATTTTATCTTATGGAGCAGGTGATGAGAATCGAACTCACGCAGTCAGCTTGGAAGGCTGAGGTTCTACCATTAAACTACACCTGCATCAGTAGGCAATAATAATGATACTATAAAATTGCCCATCTGTCAATTATTTTATGTAAATTTATCAAAAAATTACATTTTTTTTACATAAAAACATTAATTTTTAACTAAATTAGGATTAATTAAAGATAAACTAACCCTATTTCTTTCTAAAGAAATATCATCAACATAACATGTTACAATATCTCCAACAGCCACAACTTCACTAGGATGCTTAATAAATTTATCAGTCATTTTAGAAATATGAACAAGTCCATCATCATGAAGCCCAATATCAATGAATGCACCAAAATCAACAACATTTCTAACTGTACCAGATAGTTCCATACCAACCTTTAAATCTTCAATTTTTAAAACATCACTCTTAAGTAAAGGTTTATCAAAATCATCTCTAAAATCTCTATTAGGCTTAGAAAGACATTTAATAATATCCTGTAATGTATAGATATCAGTACCAAGACTACTACTAACACTATTAATATCAACATTATTTAAAATATCATTCAACTTCTTACTACCAAGATCAGTAACATTAAATTCATACATATTAAGTAATTTTAAAGAAATATTATAGCTTTCTGGATGAATAGAAGTAACATCCATAGGATTACTTCCATCAATAATTCTCATGAAACCTATAGATTGTTCATATGTTTTAGGAGAAAGAACCTTATTTTTAATAAGTTCATCTCTAGATACAATTTTACCATGATTTTCCTTATATTTTATTATTTTATCAATAGAACTCTTAGTAAGACCAGAAATATACTTTAAAATAGATGAACTAGCAGTATTAATATTAACACCAACATTATTAACACATTTAGAAACAACAAAATCAAGAGATTCATCTAATTTTTTTTCATTAACATCATGTTGATATTGACCAACGCCAATACTCTTACTATCAATTTTTACAAGTTCTGACAAAGGATCCTGTAATCTTCTTGCTATACTAATAGCACTTCTTTTTTCAACAGTTAAATTAGGAAATTCCTTAATAGCAAGTTCACTAGCAGAATAAACACTAGCCCCAGCTTCACTAACAATAATATATTTAACATCTTTTTCCTTATATTCACTAATAGTTTCTGCAACTAATTTTTCACTTTCCCTAGAAGCAGTACCATTACCAATAGCAACAACATCAACATCATACTTTTTAAATAAATCCATTAAAACTTTTTTTGCTTCATCCCATTTATTTTGTGGTTCATGAGGATAAATAACCGAAATATTAAGAACCTGAGAAGTTGGACTAACAACTGCTAGTTTACATCCAGTCCTAAAAGCCGGATCAAAACCAAGAACTGTAACATCTTTCATAGGAGGTGTTAAAATAAGATTTTCTAAATTATCACCAAAAACTTTAATAGCGGCCTCCTCACTAATTTCCTTAAGTTCACTTCTAACCTCCCTTTCAATACTAGGAATAATAAGCCTTTTATAACTATCTTTAATAGCATTTTTAACTATATCAGCAGACATTACCTTATCATTTTTGATAATCTTTCCCTCTAAATAAGAAATAATATAATCATCATCTACACAAATATTTACCGAAAGTACCCCCTCTTTTTCACCCCTATTAATAGCAAGAACCCTATGAGGTTTAATAAACTTTATCTTCTCTTCATAATCATAATACATTTCATAAGTACCTTCATTATCTTCACTATTCTTTTTCTTTTTTGTTTTAATAATTCCCCTATTCATCATATTATTTCTAATCCACTTACGATAGCTAGCATTATCACTAATCCATTCAGCAATAATATAACTAGCACCTTCAGTAGCGGCCTCAACATCCTTAACATTTTCATTAAGATAAGACTTTGCAATTTCCTTAATGTCAACATTTTTAAAAGACATAATTATTTTAGCAAGAGGCTCTAACCCATTTTTAATAGCCTCAGTAGCTTTAGTTTTTTTCTTTTCCTTATAAGGCCTATAAATATCTTCAACATCTACTAATTTTTCACATTTTAATATATTATCCTTAATTTCTTCAGTCAGAAGACCTTTTTCATCAATAAGTCTAATAACATCTTCCTTTCTTTTAAATAAATTAACTTGATACTCATAAACATCATTAATACTTCTAATTTTTTCTTCATCAAGTGCTCCAGTAACCTCTTTTCTATATCTAGCAATAAAAGGAATAGTAGCACCTTCATCTAATAAATTTAAAGTTGCAATTACACTTTCTTTTTTTATACCTAAATTATTAACAATACCATCAATAATAATATCATTCATCTCAAATCACCTTTCCTATCTAACAATTTTATTTCTATATCCATCAAAACTATTATAAATATCAACATCATCATTAAAACCAGTATATATCCTATCACTATCCTTAAGCAAACTTTTTTTAATTAATACAATAGGAATACCAAGCCTTTTACTTTCTATAACATTTAAATCACTAACAAAATCATAAGCAATAATAAAATCAGGTTTCATTGTCTTATATTTACCATTATCATCCTTTTTATTAGCAATATCAACCTCACTATACCAACTACTACCATTAGTAAGTTCTTTAGAAGTCATTATTCTATTAACATATCTACTAACACCACTTCTATCACTAATATCACTACTAAAAGAATCCTTCTCTAACATATGAATAACCATATCATTATCAAAAAAAGAATACCCATATATATTATCATAGTTACCATGCTCATAAACTTCATTATTTTCATCAGAAATAATAGAATAACAATCCCTACTATTATTTGTCCCTTCTTGATATCTACACCCAAGAGTTCTAACCATTATCGTATACTTACTATCTCTTAAATCATAAATAGTAGTACCATACTTTTTACTAAATTCATCATTAATTTTATCATCATTATTAGAAATAACAAACATATCATCTTTAATTTTATCATAAGCATAATTCTTCAATTTTCTCAAATCATCATAAAACATAAAATTAATACTTTTGTCTTTAAACTTATTAAATAATTCAATTTTATCATCTGAAGAAACATTATCAAAATCAAAAATCAATTCATAAAAACTAACTCTTTCATCATTAATAATCCTATCAGAAGAAGACATAGAGTTATTATATCTAAGCATTTCTCTAATATTAAGCCAAACATTATAAATATTATCACAAAATAAAGCATCAACAATCACTTCACTAAGTTTCAAACTAGTAATATTCTTAAGTTTATCAAGTAACTCATCACTATTTTTTAAAACTAACTTTCCATCATCATTATAATCTATATAAGAAGCAAAAACATACCTAACATCAAAATTAAAAATAAAATCATCCCTCATATTTTCCTTAAGTAAATTAGGATTATCAAAAACATTTCCATAATACTTAAAAATACCCCTATCTTTATCATATTCATTAATTAGCTCATCATAATATTTAGAAAGCTTACTTTGAATAATTATAGGATCATTATATTTTTCAACAGCATTAATATTTCTCCTAAATTCCGAAAAATTAGAATGTTTAAGTTTATCAAAAAAATCATTCTGTAATAATATATCCCTACTAAATCTAACTCCTGACCTAATAAGATTAGTAAAACCATTTACCTTTTTATATAAATAAATAGCCCTTTTATCATTAAGAAAGAAATGAGATTTAGTATTAACATCAAAATCATCAATTAACTTAATAATAGTCTCATCACTAAAACCTTCCTCAAGGAGTCTAATCTTATCTTCAGAATTAACACTAGAAAAATTAAAAGAAACATTTCCTGTACCAAAACCAAGTTCTTCCAATTTATATATAAGTTTAACAATAAGATCATAGCTAAACATACTAACCATAGAATACATATTATCACTAATATTAATATATTCCTTAAATAAATCATCATCATTAAGTATCCATTCCAGCACTTTATCAGGAGACTCCTCTACCAAACATACAAAAAGTTTATATTCATTAGAATTTCTATGAATACTCATATTAATCTCATCATCAATTTTATCATAATTTTCCAATTTATAATCATTATTATAGCCAGTAAAGTCATCTCTCTTAAGTATTTTAAAAGTATCATGAATAGAACTATAATCAAATATAGAAATAAAATTATCAACACCTAATAAAGAAATAATCTTTCTAAAATTACCATAAACATCCCCTTTTAAACACCTTAAAAGAAGATCTTTCTTAATTCTTTCCCTAACTAAAGGTAAAGAAAGCACCTTATTTTTATCATCAATAGATAAATATGAAATACTACTTATAAGTACCATAATATCAATATTATTAATTACTTTTTCATTATTAAAATCCATGCTAATCATCTCCTATCAACTTTATCACAGCCATAAACAATAACCTTATTCCCATACTTATCCCTTATTTCGTCAATAACATTTTGAAGTTTATCATTATAAAAATCATCATCAGAAGGCAAATCAAACAAAGACAATTGTTTTTTTCGCTCATCAGAAAAGCCACTAATAAACACACAAACACTTCGTATACCACTATCATGATTCCATAAATCATCAAAAACATTACATGCATTGTTATATATTTCTTCATCAGTAGAGATACTAAAATCTAATTTTAGTTGTCTACTATATTTTTCAAAATAGTTATATTTAATCCAAACACCAATAGTACTAGCATATTTTTTATTGTCTCTTAATTTTCTACCAATTTCACAAGATAAGTCATGAATAACATCGTGTATCATAACAACATCGTGATAATTATAAGGAAGTACTGTCGAAGAAGAAATACTTTTAGCAGCTTCTCTCTCATAATAAACAGGACTATTATCAATACCATTAGCATATTCATGCATCATCTTTCCCATCGATTTAAAAGCTAAAATAAGTTTATCTTCATCATACCTAGCAAGTTCTTCTATCGTATTAATGCCCATTGCATGAAGTTTCTTACTACTTGCTTTACCAATCATAAATAAGTCATCAACCATAAGAGGAAACATCTTACTTTCAACTTCATTACTAAATAAAGTATGAACCTTATTAGGTTTTTCAAAATCCGATGCCATTTTAGCAAGTAACTTATTATTACCAACACCAACATTAACAGTAAAACCAAATAACCTAAAAATATCATTTTTAATCTTATATGCAACTTCTATTGGATCACCAAATAACTTCATACTTCCAGTATAATCTAAAAAACATTCATCTATAGAATACCTTTCGATAATATCAGTATACTGACATAAATAATTATACATTTTATCAGAAAAATACTTATATAATTCATAGTTAGGTTTATAAATTTCCAAATAAGGACACTTCCTTCTAGCAGAATAAATAGCTTCCGCAGTAACAACACCACACTTTTTACAAAGATTACTTTTAGCTAAAACAATCCCTCTTCTTTGTGATTCATCACCTGCTATAATAGCATATCTATTCCTAATATCATACTTATAACCCTTCTTAAGCATGTAAGTCGCGGTCCAACTAAGAAAAGCATTATTAACATCAATATGTAAAATAACCCTATTCATCTTTACACCTCAATAAAATAATCAGTTTTATACACTCTACCATCAATTTTATAATAAATAGTATATTTTCCATTAAGACCATTTAAATTAATATACTTAATATCTTTTATTTCATATATTCTCTTATCAAATAACTTATCAAGTATCAAATATATTTTATTACTATTTTTATTATAAACACTAATCCTATTAACATCCATTTTTATATCAATAATAGAATCTTCATATTTATCATATTTAATAATAGAAATATCTTTCTTATACCTATCAGTAATTCTTAAATTTCCATATCTAACACCATGAACAGCCCTATACTTATCATTGTCACCATAAAAACTATACTTATTATCTTTTAATAAATGATTAACAGAAACAATCTTGCCCTCACCAAAACCAAACCACTCACTATCTTTACTAAATAAAATATTACCATCACAAACATCAAGTAAATCATAATTATCATTTTTATATTTAGTAACAATATCACCAGTTTGACTATCAATTACAACAACATCCTTAGAAATAGCATAAATCTTACCATCATAATAAGTACTATAACCAAAATAATCATTCTCAAGTAAATACTCACTAAATATTTTTCCAAGTAAGTTCATCTTATAAATACCTGTACTATGTCCATTTTCTGTATAACTATCATTACCAATAAAAACATAACCACTATCTAAAGTAATATTACCATAATAATTTTCATTAAAATACCATCTAACATTACCTTCATTATCACTAGCATAAGGATAATTACCATTATAAAAAGAATAATTTTCATTATACAAGATCTCACCAAAATCATCAGGTAAACTATCTGTTTTAATATTAATAGTATTTGTCCTACCTTCACTTCTAATCAAAATAACATTATTATAATCAGCATATAAACCATATATTGGAATAATATGATACTTCTCTTTACCAAAAGTATAATCAATATCACATTTACCACTTTTATTCATAATACAAATATTAACCTCGCTATAATCACTAGTTTCAAACAAAACAACACCAGTAAGTGGACTATTACCATAAGGATTAACAATAATATTAGGATTATCTATACTATAACCATAAGCAGTAAAATAAACTTCTTTATTACTTTGAACATCAAGTATATCAGTTTCTTTCTTAATAGAAACATTCCCTGTTACCATACTACTTAAAATAATAGTAATACACAAAATAAATATTAAAAATATACCAATAAATATATAACTTTTCTTCATACTATCACATAATATATTATACTAAAAAAAGGCCTAAAAATAAAGGCTTTTTTACTCATTTCAGCTCACACTTCGTTGTTCACTGTTTTTGAAGCCTAAAGTCTTCAAAAAAATAATTTTGAGCTTATAATCTCAAAATTAAC
>ERZ779869.3823-NODE-3823-length-11278-cov-3.379132_pt1 | contig 11278 bp, 12 predicted proteins | sample MGYA00511557_ERZ779869 | MGnify/ENA primary metagenome ERZ779869 (study PRJEB29588, sample SAMEA2154620) | human gut metagenome | biome: human gut; feature: human-associated habitat; material: faeces | place: Denmark | collected 2008/2010 ...
TCATCAGAAATATAAAACTTGAAATCGTAACGTCCTGATTGCGGATCACACCAGTTCAACATCCCTTTTGCTTTGAATACAACCGTATCATTGGGATAAGCGCTTTCCGGAGAAGGAGATTCAGCCAGCAAACCGATTCCAAGCGGAGCTTTTCCACCACTGTACGGATCATCTTTAATATTGCTGTTCAGATCACTGTTACAGGATGTTACCAATAACGAAGTGAATACGGAGCAAACAATCATTAACGAATAGATGGTAATATGTTTCATTGTACTATCTTTATTTATAGTTAATTATCCGGTTCTGTTTCTATTGTCGCATTTATAGCCTTTGTAGCAAAAAGATATGGTTCAAAACCAAATGCATGATCGGTTAACCTGAGCACATGTACCACTCCGTTGGTCGGTTGTATATCAGATGTTGCTACATAAGCGTTTTTCATATCTCCTATAGTGAAATCATAGACATAAGAGTATATGATTTGTCTTGCACCGGCATATTTCACATTGTTTGCATCATAATAAACAACACCCATGTTCATAGGCTGCTGACCATAAGATAAAAATGCCTGTCCCGGATAGGCTGCTATGGCAGTCGTATCAATTTGAGGTATATCTTTCAGCAAATATTTATCTTTTACAATGTACATTGACAGCATTTCACGCCAGACTTCCGGTTTTATCTGACTAAAACTCTTGATGCTATCATGCCCCATACGATACCAAATACGGTTCAGATAATTAAAACTACCACGGATTGACCAATCGGTAGGTGCAAAAAAGGTAATTTGTTCGTCTTCAAAAACATCTTCCATACCGGACAGCCGGATGACTTCCACCAAATCTTTAAAATAATCGGGTCTTGATTCCAAATATTGCATCATATTCCCATTATAATAAGGGTTCGCTTTTCCACCATCAATTAAATAACTATCATCGGCACAATTGTACATGAGTACTGCCAAAAGGCAACATCCGACAATTTTCTTCCATAATTTGATATTATTTTTCATATCTATACATTTTAAGTTTATCAGAGTTACTCCCAAAATAAATTCAATCCAATCTGTGTGTTGTTTTTCAACGCATTACGATGAATAGGCCATGTCCATGCCCCCACATTGAAATTAGTACGCGTCATCGGATTCATACAATAGTTTCTGTTATACACCTTTCCTGTACGAACCAAATCATAATAGTAATGTCCTTCACCGATAAGCTCTCTGCAGCGTTCCCAGAAAATAGCATCCATCAGTTCACTACCCGAGGTATTTATTTCGGAAGCATGTGCCCTATTGCGGACCCGGTTGAGTAATTCGCAGGCTTTCGTATCGTTAGTCCCCAAAGCGGCAAGAGCTTCAGCATACAACAAAAGTGCACCTGCATAACGGAATACTATTTGATTGCCGGAATTAGATGTAATTGTTCCGTTTCCATAAGTATCAATATTCCAAAACTTCTTGATTTCTTTAGGAGCAGAACTTGAAACCGATGTAGAATAGATTTTTTCGTCAAACCATAATTCTTTTCTCGCATCATCTTCAATAGACTTAACAAGTTCAGCTTTTGCCTCTACCATTGTCAATTTGGCAACTCTTTCAAGTTCCTTTTCAATTGACTTACTTTTTTCTTCAATCTTTAATGATTCTTGTTCTAAATTTTTTGTTCGTTCTTCTATCTGTTGTTTTTGTTCATCTACTGCTAAACTTTTTTTGTCTAGCATTTCTTCCTTTTTATCTAGTAATTCTTCTTTTTGTCGCAAACGATTTTCAAGTCTTGTTGCTTCAACTTTGCGTTCCTTAAGTTCATCTTCTACTTCGTTTTTAAGTTTTATAGCCTCTTCCTTGGCTTCAAGCAAAGCTTCTTTTTTTAGTACCTTTACTTCGTTTTTTGCATCTTCAATAATTTGATGCGATTGTAATTTGGCATCGGCAATCTTCTTTTTTTGATACTCCTTACATATAAAGTAACCGCCCACACCACCACCGGCAAGGGCCAAGATTGCAATGCCAATACCTAGTAATAATGGCATTTTAACCTCCGTTCAATTTAATTAGGTTTTAGGGCAAAGTGCTCTAAAATATATCTATATGTGATAAAAATCAATATTCGACTAATTAAATTGTATCACCTTACCAATTAATATGTCAAGTTTATAATAGACAAAATATTTTAGCCACAAACAACTATGTCTACACCTGTATTTAATATATTTTTAACTATAACAGAATGAAACTTCGGCCTTTTATTTAAATAAATTTTTCCAAGTTCCTGCATACATTTCATTATAAGTTCTTTAGGAATTGGTGCACTAGTTTTTACCGGCACTACACCACCATTATACTTAACTAAACTAGATACCACCCGCATTGGCCTAGTAACTTCGCTTTGGGCATATTCTTTACCTCTTACACAATTATTTCCGGTAACAACTATTTGTTTATTACTTTTATCAACACTAAGTTCACACCCAAGTGGACACATAATACAATTAAATTTTAACACTACTATTCCTCCACTTTAATTTCAATATCGTTTTTGCAGTCATCTTTGCAAATAGAAATTGATTCCATTTGCCCTGCATTGACTGAAAGATAAAACTTTTTAAATATAGTTTTGCCATTACAAACAGCAACAACATTGCATTTCGTTATTTTTTTAACTACTCTAAATAAACAATTTATTTTACCTGAACCTTCATAATATGTATTAGGCATTGTATACCTAATGCCATTTCCTGCAATTAAAGTATGTTCAGTTGTCTTCTTTAACTCACCCTTAGCATACTTAGAAGCAAAATCACCAACAAGGCTTGCTTCTTCGGTGACATAGTCAACAAGATCATGCACATGAAGAACATTTCCGCAAGCAAAAACACCTTTTACTGATGTTTCTCTATATTCGTTTACATAAAAACTATTTGTTTTAGGATTTATTTTTGCATTATTAAGAATTTTAGTATCTGGAAATAGGCCAACAGACAAAACCAAACCATCACACTTCACTTCTTTTCTAGTGCTTTCAATTGGTACCATATTATCATCAACTTGCGCAATAACAACCCCAGTAATTTTAGGATAACCAAGAACTTCAACAACAGTTGTACTAAGATAAAGTGGAATACCATAATCATTCAAGCACTGATTAATATTTCTAACTAATCCTGATGTTGTTTTCTGAACTTCAAGAACCATTTGCGGTTTTGCACCTTCAAGAGTAAGCCTTCTTGCCATAATTAAGCCTATGTCACCACTACCCAAAATAATTGGATTTTTACAAGGTAATTTACCATAAATGTTAACCCACTTTTGCACTTGTCCTGCCGTCCACACTCCACTTGGGCGTTCACCAGTCAAGGCAATCGCACCCGCTGTTCGTTCTATGCAACCAACGGCTAAAATTATGGCCTTACAGTTAACAACAAATATACCATCTATATTTTTCACAACAACTTTTCCTGTCTGAATGCTTTGAACAAAACTAGAACACATGCAATCAATTTTTGCTTTTTTAACCTTTTCCACAAAAATGTGCGCGTACTCTGTACCTGTCATTTCTTCACCAAAATAATGAAGCCCAAAGCCAGAATGAATACACTGTTTAAGAATTCCCCCAAGTTGTTCTTCTCTCTCAATAATAAGTGGAACTAAACCATTTTCTTTAATTTTTAAACCTGCCTGCATTCCTGCGGGTCCACCACCTATTACCACAACATCGTAATATAAATTATTCATTTTAGTTACCTCCTTCATTTGGCTTAATACTAGAACAAATAATTGTTGAACCACTAGCATCCTTTTCAATATCATCAAAATTAATTTTTTTGTTTTTAGCAAGTAAATTCATAACTGAAAAGATGCAGAAACCGCCTTGGCATCTTCCCATTCCTGCTCTTGTTCTTCGTTTTACACCATCTACACTTAGCGGTGGCAACGGAGAATTAAGAGCATCACATATTTCTCCAAGTGACACTTCTTCACACTTGCATACAATTTTGCCATATGCAGGGTTTTGCTTAATTATTTCATCTTGTTTAGCAGATGGTAACGATGCAACTACTACTGGTTTTTTTCGTAATTTAAGATTCTTTTTCTCAATATTTTTTATACCAATAATACTTAGCAAGTAATCTGCAATTGCCGTACAACAAGTTAACCCAGGAGAACAAATCCCTGCAATGTTTACTACTTTATTATTTATTTTACTTTTTTCAATAATAAAATCATCACCAACTAAATTTCTGACGCCACTAAATACTCTAATATTTGACTTGAATGGCAACGTTGGAAAATTTGATTTTACACTTTTTTTTATTTCTGCAAGACCTTGCGATGTTGTAATTGTACGCTCATCACTCACATACGAAGTTGGCCCAACTATTATATTTCCAAATGTAGTTGGTGTAACTAATATTCCTTTACTTTTTTCAGTTGGTAATGGAAAAATTGTTTTAGTAACAAAATTTGAACAACTTTTATCTAATAAATAATATTCACCCCTTCTAAACTCAACATCAAATTGCTCTGTGTGTAATAATTTAGCAATTCCATTATAGCCAGCACCTGCACAGTTAATAATGTTGTCAGCAACAATTTCTTTTTTTCCATCACTTATATAAAACTTATCATTGCTTTGTTGTATTGCATTTGTAATAAATTCACGAATAACTGTACCGCCATTAATTATGGCTTCTTCACATAAAGCAACCGATAATTCATAAGAGCTAATAATTCCGCCATCTTTGGCATAAAGTGCATATTTAATATCGGGGCTTAAATTTGGTTCCATTTTATGAAGTGCATCTGTATTAATTATCTCTAAGTTTTTTACACCATTCTTTATCCCACGATTATATAGTTCATTAATTTTTTCTAAATCGTTTCCAACAACCAAATGTCCATTTTTTAAATACCGAACCCCTAGCCTTTTTGCAATATTTGGCAATTGCTTGCAACCAATTACATTAAGCTTGGCTTTAAGTGTGCCAGGCTTGCAATCAAAACCAGTATGAACAATTCCACTGTTTGCTTTACTAGAACCAAATCCAACATCATTTTCTTTCTCTAACAAAACGCAAGTTTTACCTACTCTTGTTAATTTATTAAAGATTGCCGAGCCAACAACACCGCCACCAAATATTGCATAATCAAATACCATATTTACATCTCCTTTAAGTATAGTTTATCACAATAAATTTTTCTTGCAAAATGTTTTAATTACATATAAAAATTCTTAACAAAAACTAAAAAATTTATTTTATTTTTAAAAATTTTCATTGGCTTTATAGCCTATGTTTTAACACCTAAGTAAACAGTTGAAGAGCAATTAACTTGCCATATAGGCGCATTTTTAAGGCTAAAATCTACTAGCCATTTTTTTACACAAACAAAAAATGACAAAATTTTATCAATTTTGTCATTTTAAATTATTAAAGTTTTTGTCTCTATTTTCTAATATTTACTGCAATTATTCCAATAATCCCTCCGCCAAAAATTCCAAGTAATACATCATATAAAAGTGACAGAGAAAATACAAACGATCCTGCAATTATTGAAAAAATTAAGAAACTTAAAAATATGTAAAGTACTCCAACTATAATGCCTTTTGAAAGCCCTTTTGTTCCATCTTTAGTTGCAATAAATATTCCAACTGCCATACTAATTATTTTTATTATTATGTTTGCAGGAATTATTACACCATCACCCCAATTAAACCATTTTATTAAAAGGGCAAAGAGCAGTATTAAAACTAATGAAACTATTAACGCAACAACAGACCCAATAACAATTTTTAAGTATGATGTTTTATTTTCGTTTGTACTTGCTTTTGCTTTAACCATATTGCACCCCTAATAAACTTTATACTAATGGTTATGCAAAAAAATATGTAGATATGATAAAACCCCTTTAAAATAAAGGGGTTTTATTTTAATTATTTTGTTGATTTTTTGTCTGATTTTTTCTTGGTTTGCGTTTTTGTTTGTTTTTCTACTTTAGTCGTAGCATTTTCTGATTCATTGCTTTCTGCTTTTGTTTCTGACTGTTTTGCTTCTTCAGTTTGATCTTCTTTTGCTTCAGCAACTGGCATTTTCTCTTCCGCTTTTAGTTCGGTTTTGCTTGTGTCCTTTGCTTCTGGAGCAACTACAATTCCGGCAATTGCGTTAACATTAAATTCAATGGTCATTTTGTTGTTTTTATCCCCTGTTTCAAGAAACATAGTTTTAACACCATCTTTTTCAGTTATCTTTGCAATTTTTCCAACAATTCCACCAATGGTTTGAACCTTGTCTCCAACCTTAAGGTTATCTAACATATTTTGGTATTCTTGATTTCTTTTCTTTTGTCCAATACTTGGAAAAATTAGCATACCAACAAGCATTAATACCAATACTCCTAATAATACATACGATGAAGCTTTACTTGCTTCTAATAAAAAACTTGTCATTTCAATTCTCCTTAAATTTGATAAATTAATTGTAACACACAATAAATATCTTTTGCAATAAAATTAATAATTAATTGTTGCTAAATTTTTGTTTTATTGTAGCCAGTTTTGGCAAAATATTCATCTCTAAACTCAAGCAATCTATCTTGCCGAATTGCTTCTTTTATTTTTTCCATTAAATGCGTTAAATAATATAAATTGTGATATGAAAGCAATTTAGCTCCAAGCATTTCACCGCTATGCATTAAATGCCTTAAATATGCCTTTGTATACTTTTTACAAACATAACAATCACATTCCTCATCTAATGGAGAAAAATCTTCTTTATATTTTGCGTTTTTAACCACAACCTTGCCTGTACTTGTAAAAGCAGTACCATTTCTTGCAATTCTTGTTGGCAAAACACAATCAAACATATCTATGCCCCTAATAACTCCTTCAATTAAACAATCAGGACTGCCAACACCCATTAAATATCTTGCTTTGTCTTCTGGATAGTGCGGTTGTAAAAGTGAAAGTATTTCATACATTTTGGGTTTAGGCTCTCCAACGCTAAGACCACCAATTGCAAACCCAACTTTTGCATATTTTTTAATATATTCCATACTTTGTAGCCTTAAATCGTTATAAACATTACCTTGCACTATTGGGAATAGCATTTGATTAGGATTTTGTTGTGCCATAAAACAGCGGTCTAACCACATATGAGTACGTTCCATAGCCTTTCTTGCGACTTCATAAGATGATTTTGGATCGGAACAAACATCAAAAGCCATAACAATGTCTGAACCCAAAATATTTTGAATTTCAATAGATTTTTCTGGTGTAAAAAAGTGCTTAGAACCATCTAAGTGCGATGAAAATTCTACGCCTTCATCTGAAATTTTATTTAATGAGGAAAGTGAAAAAACTTGAAATCCACCACTATCTGTTAAAATAGGTTTATGCCAATTCATAAATTTATGTAAACCACCAGCTTTTTTAATAACATCGGTGCCAGGTCGCATATATAAGTGATAAGTATTAGATAAAATAATTTGTGCACCTAGGCTCTCCACTTCTTCTGGCTCCAAACTTTTAACTGTTGCTTGTGTCCCAACTGGCATAAAAACTGGTGTTTCAATAACACCATGTGGTGTAGTTAGTTGACCTATTCTTGCACCTGTTGAAGAAGTTTGTTTTATTTCAAACTTAAAATTTTCTTCCATATTTTTCTCCTAAAAAATAAACATACAATCGCCAAAACTAAAAAATCTGTAACTATTTTTAATTGCTTCAGTATAACAAGTAAACATTTCATTCTTTCCCATAAGTGAAGACACCAACATTAGCAGTGTGCTTTCTGGTAAATGAAAATTAGTAATTAGTGCATCAACAAACTTAAATTTGTATGGAGGATAAATAAAAATATTTGTTTTGCCATGCCCTGCTTTAATTTCACCATTTTCAGTTGCAACAGTTTCAAGTGTTCTGACCGATGTTGTACCAACTGCAATAATGCGTTTGCCTTCCTTTTTTGCTTTATTTAATCTTTTGGCAGTTTCTTCGTCTACAAAATATTCTTCAGTATGCATAATATGCTTCGATACATCTTCAACCTTAACAGGTCTAAATGTTCCTAGCCCTACGTGAAGCACAACTTCTTCAATTTCCACACCTTTTGCTCTAATCTTATCAAGCAATTCAGTTGTAAAATGAAGACCAGCCGTTGGTGCAGCGCTAGACCCTTCTTCTTTTGCATAAACAGTATTATACCTATCTTTGTCTTTTAATTTTTCTTTAATATAAGGTGGCAATGGCATTTCGCCAATTTTATTTAATTCATTTTCAAACAAGTCTCCATTTTTTACCGTGAATTCAATTACTCTTTCACCAGTTTCTTTTATCTCTTTAACTTCCCCAGTTAAATTATCTGAAAAATAAAGAATGGTCCCTTCTTTACATTTTTTACCTGGCTTAACTAAGCATTCAAAAAGGTTTAATGAGTATTTCTTTAATAACAAAACTTCAATTGTTTCATCTTTGGCTTCACGATGTGCATAAATTCTGGCAGGGATAACTTTACTCCTGTTAAAAACCAAACAATCATTAGGAGATAAATAATTTACAATATCATAAAAATGTTTGTGCTCTATTTGCTTTGTCTTCATATTATAAACAAGCATTTTAGCATTATCTCTAGGTTCAACTGGTGTTTGTGCTATTAATTCTGTTGGCAAATCATAATAAAAGTCTGATGTCTTCATTAATTTATTCACTCCTTAATTTAAGCTTAATTATTATATACTATACTTTTGTAAAAATCAATAAAACCCTTGCAATTAAGCAAGGGTTTATTTTTATTGTTTTTGTGTGTATTTAACACCAATATGATTGTATGCCGGTTCAAAAGCGATTCTTCCTCTTGGAGTTCTTGCAATAAAACCAAGTTGCATTAAAAACGGCTCATAAACATCTTCAATGGTATTAGGTTCCTCGCCGGTGATAGCTGAAAGTGTTTCAAGCCCAACTGGACCGCCGTTAAATTTATTAATAATTGCGTCTAAAATTCTTATATCTACAAAATCTAATCCCAATTCATCAATTTCCATTCTTTTAAGTGAACTTTTGGCAATTTCTTTGGTAATAATATCACTGCCAGAAACTTCAGCAAAATCTCGAACCCTTTTTAAAATACGATTTGTTATTCTTGGAGTGCCCCTACTTCTACTTGCAATTTCGTTTGCAGCATCATCAGTAATTTTTATTTTCAATATTTCTGCTGAACGCTTAACAATTTTTGCAAGTTCTTCAGTAGAATACAACTCAAGCCTGCAAATTACTCCAAATCGGTCACGAAGTGGACCAGATAACATTCCAGCCTTAGTTGTCGCACCAATTAATGTAAACTTAGGCAAGTTTAGTCTCATACTTCTGGCACTTGGACCTTTGCCAATAATAAAGTCTAACGCAAAATCTTCCATGGCTGGATATAATATTTCTTCTACCGAATGATTAAGCCTGTGTATTTCATCAATAAACAAAACATCGTTTTCATTAAGATTTGTTAATATAGCAGCAAGGTCACCCGCTTTTTCAATGGCTGGACCGCTTGTTAACCTTAACTGCACGCCAAGTTCATTTGCAATAACATTGCTAAGCGTTGTCTTCCCAAGACCAGGTGGTCCATATAGTAAACAATGGTCAAGACTTTCTTTCCTTTTCTTTGCTGCTTCAATATACACCATTAAGTTTTCTTTAACCTTAGTTTGCCCAACATATTCAGCCATTGTTTTAGGTCTTAAACTAACTTCGGTGTCTACATCTTCTGAAATCATATTGCTAGAAATAAATCTTTCTGAATCTTCAAAATCTTTCATTTTTGCCCCCTATTTATTTTGCCATATCCTTTAAACATAATTTAATAATTTGTTCAGCCGACATTTCTGGTTTGGCAACTTTTTGAATTAATTTAAGCGCTTCTACTCTATTTATTCCAAGAGTACATAAAGCCACACAGGCATCTTCGGTTGCCTGGCTATCTATGCCAAGTTGACTACCAGCAGATAGCGGTGTAACATTTCCAATAACACCAACTTTTTCTTTAAGTTCTAAAATTATTTTTTCAGCAGTTTTTTTGCCAAGTCCTTTTATTTTGCTTAATGCATTAACATCAGATGTTGCAATAATTAGACAAAGTTCATCTACTTTAGTGCCAGACAAAATTGTAATTGCAAGTTTAGGACCTACACCAGAAACAGTTATTAATTTTAAGAACATACTTTTTTCGTTATTGTTCGCAAAACCAAAAAGGGTTATACAATCTTCCCTAACTGCCAAATATGTAGGTATGGTTACAACTTGGTCGCAAACTTCAAATTTACCCATACATGTTGCTGTAGCATTAAGTTCATACCCAACACCATTTACATCTATAATTAAACCACCATCAACTTGTTCAACAACCCTTCCTTTTAAAAATGAAATCATATTATCCTTCTTTACTTATTATAAAATTTTTTTTCATTTATGTGCCCCTCTGTTAACGTTTTCATACTATTCCCCGCCAAAATACTATTTGTTTGCGAGTGGCAAAGTGCAACAGCAAGTGCATCGGCCGCATCATCTGGTTTAGGTATAGATTTTAAACCAAGAATGGCAACTGTCATATATTGAACCTGTTTTTTTTCAGCCCTTCCGTTTCCTGTTATTGCTTGCTTTATCTGAAGTGGTGTGTATTCATATAATTCACCACACTCTTGAACAGCAGTACACAAAAGTACTCCTCTTGCTTCAGCAACTGCAATACCTGTAGTAATATTGTTATTAAAAAATAGTTCTTCCATAGCAATATTATCTGGCTTATATTTTGCAATCAGTGCTTTCATACCATCGGCAATAATTGCAAGGCGTACTGGAAAACTTTCTTCCTTAGGAGTTTCAATAGTACCATAATCTATGCACTTAATTCTGCCTCTTTCATCTTTTTCAATCACCCCATAACCTACTATTGCATAACCTGGGTCTATGCCTAAAATAACCATCTTTTCTCCTAAAAAATACCTAATATAAGTTTATCAATACATAGTCCAAATGTCAAACAAAAGTTTGAATTAAAATTTAAGCAAAAATAAAAACACCCAATAATTTAAGGGTGTTTTGAAATAAATCTTAAATTAACAAGTTTCTTCGTTATTTATGTTCAATTTGCTTATATCAAACTTACTCTCTTTGCGTAATACAATTGTTGGTTGAAAATTATTTTTATATGGATCCTCAATGTTTTCTATTTCATTTGGAACAATTTCTATTTGTGTTACTAAAACAAATTTATTATTAGGCAATTTTTTTAT
>ERZ779869.3829-NODE-3829-length-11267-cov-18.457100_pt1 | contig 11267 bp, 8 predicted proteins | sample MGYA00511557_ERZ779869 | MGnify/ENA primary metagenome ERZ779869 (study PRJEB29588, sample SAMEA2154620) | human gut metagenome | biome: human gut; feature: human-associated habitat; material: faeces | place: Denmark | collected 2008/2010 ...
TGACTGCCAGTCATGCGCTCTCCCAGCTGAGCTATACCCCCATCGGCGGAATTATTCTATCAGATCTTTTCGGAAATTGCAAGTGTTTTTTTCGGAAATCCGAAAAAAATCTGTGCGAATGTGTGGGAGTCATGTACGGTCAGTCGTTTCGAGCAGTTGGAGAACGTGGGCCTTGGCGGAAAACAGAGTGTAAAGATCCGCTTCGGCGTTTTCAGAGCAGACGAGCAGATGCGCTGTTTCGGAAGCGACGGCATCCGCTGCGGAAACCGGGGAAGTCGGCGCGTAGAAGGCGCAGTAGCCGTCGGGAGCCTCTGCATTGGCGGATAGGAGCGCGAGGAGCGTTTTCTGGCAGGTGAGGGCGCAGAGCGCGTCGTTTGCGCGCGCAAGCGCGGCAGAGATATCTTCTTCATCCTCCCCGGCGGTAACACCCAGCGCGTGACCTGCGGCGAGCAGTTCAAAAATCAGCGACGGGTCGGAGCGGATCTCCGCTTCTGTCAAGAAAAATGTTCCATGCAGATTGTAAGTTTCCAGCGCTGCCATGCTGTCGCGCATGGTTTCGCTGCCGGTGAAAGCAAGATAGACAGTCGCGGGCTTTTTCTCGGTTGCGGGCTGCTCCTGCGTCCCCTGCGCGCCGTTGTTGGGGCGGTCGGTGGGCTTTTCCTGGGGCTGTGAGCCGCTCTGGCTCTGCCGGACGCGGTAGGCAATCAGATTTTCGGCCTTCTCAACAAACAGGGAATCGTCATAGACCTCGCTGCCATCGGTAAAGCGCAGGATCTGATAGCCGCCTGCGGATTCCAGCATCGTGGTCTTGAGGCCGAAATGTGAGGCGCAGAACGTGAGCGGCAGGTAGAGAATACCGCCGCGGTACAGCACGTTTGCGGTCGAGACGCTGCCGCTTTCGTCGCTGACGGTTCCGGCAGCAAGGTCGAAGATCATCTGGCGGGTGCGGCTGAGCAAAACATAGGTCTGCTTGGTCTGATTGTATGACGGCGTAACGCCGCACGGCTGGCTGTCGAAGACCTGATAGGGCACATAGAGCGTGCCGCCGGAGTAGGTCGGGAACACACTCAGCGTCAGGGGGATGGTGTCGTTGACGGCGACGAAGAACAATTCGCCATCAGCAAGCGCAGGCGTGCACAGGCATACAGTCAGCACAAGACACAGCAGAAAGCAGACCCATCTGCGCAGCTTCATTCCCTCGCCGCCTTTCTTCTTAAAGATTCTTACACAGTATACCATAAATCGCGGATAAGAGCAAGGATTTCAGTTGCTCTGTAAAAAAGAGTATGATATACTAATCTGAAATCAGAGTTTGCGGAGGAGCGCGCCATGGAACGGATCGTAAAGGAAAACTATTATCTGGACATTGCCGAGACGGTGCTCGAACGTTCGACGTGTCTGCGTCGGCAATACGGCGCGATCATCGTCCGCAACGACGAGATTGTCGCAACCGGGTATAACGGCGCACCGCGCGGGCGGAAAAACTGCTCCGACCTCGGCTACTGCGTGCGCGAACAGATGCGTGTGCCGCGCGGGGAGCGGTATGAACTCTGCCGCAGCGTCCATGCCGAGGCAAACGCCATTATCTCCGCTTCCCGCAACGAGTGCATCGGAGGGGACATTTATCTCGTCGGCCACGACGCGAAGACAGGGGCGATCTTGTCCGATGCAACCTCCTGCTCCATGTGCAGGCGCATGATCATCAACGCAGGACTGCGGCGCGTGGTAATCCGCAACACAGAGACAGAATTCACGGTCGTTTCGGTACAGGACTGGATCGATCAGGACGATACCTTGGAACCGTAAGCATGAAACTGGGAAATTTGGAAATCACGGGCGATCTGGTGCTTGCGCCGATGGCGGGGGTAACGGATCTGGCGTTCCGCACGATCTGCGCGGAATTGGGCGCGGCGGTGACGGTGACGGAAATGGTTTCGTCTCGAGCACTGATCTATCAGGATAAAAAGAGCAGAAGCCTGCTCCACAAAACACCCATCGGCGTCTGCGGCGCACAGATCTTCGGCAATGACCCGTCTGTGATGGCGGACGGCGCAGTGCTGGCGCAGCTGGGCGTGCCGGACATGCGCGTGCCGATTGCGTATGCGATGACGTACCCGCGGCGCATCCCGACGGGCAGCAAGCCGCTGGACTTGTTCTCCATCGGCACGCTGACGTTTGAACCCGGCGACCCGGTGCGCTTCCCGGCGCTTCGGCTGGCGGGGGAGTGCCTGAACGCGGGCGGCGCGGCGTGCACGATACTCAACGGCGCGAACGAGATGGCGGTGGCGGCGTTCCTGCGGGACGAGATTCCGTTTGGGGCGATCAGCCGCATTGTCGAGGGGACGCTGGAAGCGTGCGGAGCGATGCCGGCGGATACGCTGGATGATATTTTCCATGCGGATTTGGAAGCACGCCGCGTGGCGAAAGAAATTGCGGAAAAGCTCAAGTGAGTTTTCAGCAATTCAAGAAGATTCGCTTCTGCGATTGGGAATTTTATTTTTATCTTGATTATGCGATTGTGGGGCAGGGGTTTCGCTCCCGCGGGAGCGACAAGGGGGCAATGAAAACAGGCGAAGTCTGCGGTCGCCCCCTTGACCTCTTCGCTCGTCGCCCTCCATGTTTCTTGAACTTTTTTGTTACTTCGGGAAACGGGGATGGTGTGGCTATCCTGTGGATAAACACGCGGGCATAGCATGAAAGTGCGCGCAACTCAATCGCGCGAAAGGGTCAAGGGACGAAGTCCCTTGTGGAGTCCAGAGGCAAAGCCTCTGGTGGGGTCAAGGGGCAAAGCCCCTTGCGCCTCCCCTCTATCAGAAAGGAAAGCTATGACAGTTGTTTCGGTGCTGGTGGCGCTGCTGCTGCTGGGAATCCTGATTACGGTGCATGAATTTGGGCATTACATTTTCGCACGCATGACGGGGATAGAGGTCATGGAGTTCGCGATTGGCTTCGGGCCGAAAATCGTCGGATGGACGGGAAAGTCCGGGACGAAATTCGCGCTGCGGTGCATCCCGCTGGGCGGGTACTGCGCATTCTACGGCGAGGACGACGTGGAGGGCAAAGCCACGAACGACCCGCGCGCGTTCGGCAAGCAGCCGGTTTGGAAGCGGATGCTGTCGGTGCTGATGGGGCCGGGCATGAACTTCCTGCTGCCGCTGGTGGTGCTGGTGCTGTACTTCTGGATTGGCGGTGTGACGGGCACGGAAGCCCTCGTCGCGGACGTGGAGCAGGGCGGCCCGGCGTACACCGCGGGGCTTCAGGCGGGCGATATTATCCTTGACGTCAACGGCACAGCGCCGAATCCCGAAAACGCATCGCAGTCGCTGACGGAGCTGATTAACGCCTCGCAGGGCGACGCGATGGTGCTTGGCATCCGCCGCGACGGTGAGCGCACCGAAATCACCCTCACGCCGTTCTATGATACGGAAACCGGGCGCTACCGCATGGGCATCCACGTCAGCGCGGTTGCGTCGGGCGAGATGCTGCCCGTGTCGTTCGGGGAGGCTGTGCGGGACAGCTGGAACGTGTGCGTCAATGCCGCGACAATCATCGGGCAGGCGCTGCGCGATATGGTCACGACGGGCGCGAGGCTGAATGAAGTCGGCGGCCTCGTCGGCACAGTCGCGGCGGTCAGTGAGCAGGTCAGCACCTACGGCTTCGCGGCGTTCATCAACGCGCTGGTCGTTATCTCCATCAACCTGGGCATCATGAACCTGCTGCCGATTCCGGGGCTGGACGGCGCGCGGTTCCTGTTCCTGCTGGTGGAAGCCATCCGCCGCAAACCGCTGCCGCAGAAGAAGGAAGCCATCGTCAACCTGATTGGCATGGCGCTGCTCTTCGGGCTGATGATTCTGCTGGTATTTAAGGACGTATGGACCCTGATGGGACACTGAGGTGAATGATATGTACGAAACGAGAATGGTTCGCGTCGGCGACTTGACGCTGGGCGGACACAACCCGGTCTGGGTGCAGTCCATGACGAACACCGACACGCGCGACGCACAGGCGACGCTTGCGCAGATTCGCGCGCTGGCGAAAGCGGGCTGCGACATCGTGCGCGTCAGCGTGTACGACGAGGATTGCGCCCGCGCCGTCCGCACGCTGGTGGACGGTTCGCCCGTGCCGCTGGTGGCGGATATCCACTTCAACCACCGCCTTGCCATTGCCGCGGCGGAAAACGGCATCCACAAGCTGCGCATCAATCCCGGCAATATCGGCGGCGAAGCGCACGTTCGGGAACTGGCGGCGGCGGCAAAGGCGCACCACATCCCGATTCGCATCGGCGTGAACACCGGGTCAATTGAGAAGGATATTCTGGCGAAGTACGGGCAGCCGTGCGCCGAGGGGCTGGTGGAAAGCGCGCTGAATCACGCGCGGATGCTGGAGAAAGTCGGCTTCGAGGACATTGTGCTGTCCATGAAGGCGTCGGATGTGCGCCTGACGATTGCCGCCTATGAGCTGGCGGCGAAGCGCTGTGATTATCCGCTGCACGTCGGCGTGACCGAGGCGGGTCTGCCGGGGCAGGGGACAATCAAGAGCGCAATTGGCATCGGCGCGCTGCTGGCGGAGGGCATCGGCAACACGATTCGCGTCAGCCTGACGGGCGACCCCGTGCCGGAAGCCAAGGCAGCGTGGGACATCCTGCGCGCGCTGAACCTGCGGACGCACGGCGTGCAGCTGGTGTCCTGCCCGACGTGCGGGCGGACGTGCATCGACGTGGCGGGCATTGCCGCGCGCGTGGAGAAGGAGCTTTCGGATATTCAAGTGCCGTTGAAGGTGGCGGTGATGGGCTGCGTGGTGAACGGCCCCGGCGAAGCGCGCGAAGCGGACATTGGCATGGCAGGCGGCAAGCGCGGCGGCGTACTGTTCGTCAAAGGGCAGGAGCCGATGGTGGTCGAGGAGAATCTGGCTGACCGCCTGATTGAGCTGGCACGGAAGATTGCGGCGGAAAAAGCGGGGAAATGACGTTTTCTCGGCGGAAAAGCGGGGAAAAGGGCTTTTCGGTATATTCGTGACTTGATTTTTTGTGTTGCAGAGGGTTTCGCCTCTGCGGAGGCGAAACCTTGAATAAACACGCGAGAGTAGTATGAAGAAGTGTACAACTCAATCGCGCGAAAGGGTCAAGGGAGGAACTCCCTTGCGGAGTCCAGAGGCAGAGCCTCTGGTGGGGTCAAGGGGGAGATGAGATGGGACGAAGTCCCCCCCTTGGCTCGTCGTCGTTATAGGGAAGGAGGAAGCAGCATGAGTTACGATGAATTGCTCGCGCAGGTGTATGCCGCGCTGCCGCAGCTCAAGGGGCAGCTCCATGCGCCGCGCGTGGTGTATGTGCAGTCGCAGGGCAAGGTGTACATCACGTTTGAGTCAAATGTGCTGGTGGAGGAAGCATCGTTCCTGAAGCTGGAAGCGCTTCTGCGGCGCGTTTTCCCGCAGAAGCCGCTGGCGCTGCGCGTCGTCTCGCCGGGACTGAAGGACGATTTTCTGGAGAACATCAGCGCGTATAAGCAGGTGCTGACCGACTTCCTGCGCCGCAATTATCCCGCGTCCGCAAGCTGGATGAGCCAAATCGACTGGCGGTGCGACGGCAAGCGCATCACGTTGACCTTCCCCGACGCGTTCAGCCTGGAATACATGGGGCGGCAGAACGTCGCGGCGCGCCTGTCGCAGGCGGTGAAGGACATTTTTTCCGCCGAGGTGATGGTGGAACTGACCGTCGCGGGCGATCAGGAGAAGCGGCTGGCGGAAATCCGCGAAGAGAGATTGCGCGAGCAGACCGTCACCTACACGCCGGAGCAGATTGCCGCGATGACGCAGGGGGACGCCAAGCCCGCGAAGGAGCACAAGGAGCGCAAGCCGTCCGCGCCGCGCGAGAAGAAGCCGGAGCAGACAACGCCGGAGCGCGACCCGATGCTGCCCGTGATGACCGACCACGCCATCGGCAAGCCGATTATGGGGCGCGCAATTGCCGATCCGCCGATGGAAATGAAGGAGCTGGCAAGCGACGCGGGGCTGGTCGTCGTGCAGGGCGACATTTTCAAGCTGGAAACGAAGGAACTCAAGGGCGGCGAACTGCTGCTCGTCACCTTCGCCATCACCGACTATACGTCCTCCATTCTCTGCAAGGCGTTCATGCGCTACCGCCGCCTGCCCTTCGGCAAGAAGAAGGACGACGACGCGCCGCCGCCGCCGATTACCGACGAGGAACGTCAGGCAGTGATGGACAAGGTCAACCAAATCAAGGTGGGGCTGAACGTCAAGGTGCGCGGCGAGTGCATGTACGATAATTTCGCGCATGAGCTGTCCATTTCCATCCGCGATATGGTGCCGATGGAGCGCATCAGGCGCGAGGACACGGCGGAGGAAAAGCGCATCGAGCTGCACATGCACACCAACATGTCCACCATGGACGCGCTGACCCCGGCGGGTGACCTCATCAAGCGTGCCATCGAGTGGGGGCATCCCGCCGTCGCGATTACCGACCACGGTGTGGTGCAGGCGTTCCCGGCGGCGTTCAATGCCGTCAAAAAGCAGCCGATTAAGCTGATTCCGGGCTGCGAGGGCTACCTTATTGACGAAACGCAGGTCGTCACCGATGAAGACGACCGCTCGATTGATGATACCATCGTCGTGCTGGACTTTGAATCCACCGGGCTGGACACGCTGAAAGACCGCGTGATTGAAATCGGCGCGGTGAAAATGACCGGCGGCACGCTGGTGGATACGCTGTCGATTCTGGTGAACCCGAAAATTCCCCTGCGGCCGAAAATTACCGAAATTACGGGCATTACGGACATGATGCTGGCGGATAAGGAAACGGCGGAGACCGCTATCCCGAAGCTGATGGACTTCATCGGCGATGCTGCGATTGCCGCCCACAACGCCGCGTTTGACGGCAAGCTGCTCAAAGCGGAGCTGCGGCGGCTGGGGCGCGAGTTCAACGCGCCGATTCTGGACACCCTGTCCCTGTCGCGCAAGCTGCTGCCGGAACTGAAGTCGTTCAAATTGAAGAGCGTCTGCAAGGCGCTGAGCGTGAGCCTGAAAAACGCCCACCGCGCCGTCCACGACGCAACCGCGACGGCGTACTGTCTGGCGAAGATGTTCAAAATCGCCAAGGAAGAGCACGGGTTCACCAAACTCAGCGACCTGAACACCCTCAAAGGCGGCGCCATCGGCGAAAGCTACCATGTCATTCTGCTGGTGAAAAGTCAGGAGGGGCTGGTCAACCTCAACCGACTGGTGTCCATCGGGCATCTGGACTACTTCCGCCGCCGCCCGCACATGCCGCGTTTCATGATTGACCGCTACCGCGAAGGGCTGATTATCGGCAGCGCGTGCGAGGCGGGCGAACTCTACCGCGCGGTGCTGGAAAATGAGCCGTGGGAGAAAATCAAGGAAATCGCGTCGTGGTATGACTATCTGGAAATCCAGCCCGTGGGCAACAACGCGTTTCTGGTGCGCGAGGGGCGCGTGGCGGACGACGAGGCGCTGCGGGACATCAACCGCAAAATCGTCCAGCTGGGCGACGAGCTGGGCAAGCCGGTCGTCGCGACGGGGGATGTGCACTTCCTTGACCCGCACAACGCCATCAACCGCTCCATCATTCAGGCGGGCATGGGCTACGATGATGCCGACATGCAGCCGCCGCTGTACTTCAAGACGACGAACGAGATGCTGGAGGAATTTGCCTACCTTGGCGCGGAAAAGTGCCACGAGGTCGTCATCGACAATCCGCGGAAGATTGCGGATCAGGTGGACAAGCTGCAATTGTTCCCCAAGCACCCCAAGGGCGAGGACACCTTCCAGCCGTTCTGGGAGGACGCGGCGGACAATATTCAGAATATGACATGGGGCACGGCGAAGGAACTCTACGGCGATGAGCTGCCCGAAATCGTCGTGAACCGGCTGAACAAGGAGTTAAAATCCATCATCGGCTATGGCTTCGCGACGCTGTACAACATTGCCCAGCGGCTGGTCAGCAAGTCCAACGCGGACGGGTATCTTGTCGGCAGCCGCGGTTCGGTCGGTTCGAGCCTCGTTGCGCGCATGTGCGGCATCACGGAGGTCAACGCGCTTCCGCCGCATTACCGCTGCACCCATTGCCGCAAGGGCTTTTTCGACGTGGACAAGAGCCAATACAAAGTCGGCGTTGACCTGCCGGACAAGGACTGCCCAATCTGCGGTCAGAAGCTCGTGAAGGACGGCTTCGACATCCCGTTCGAGGTGTTCCTCGGCTTTGAGGGCGACAAGGTGCCGGATATTGACCTGAACTTCTCCGGCGAATATCAAAACCGCGCGTTCCATAACGTCGAGGAGCTGTTCGGGCATGACCACGTTTTCCGCGCGGGCACGATTACGGGTCTGGCGGAAAAAACGGCATACGGCTATGTGTCGAAGTACTTCGAGGAGCGCGGATTGCAAGTCGGCAACACGGAGAAGGAGCGTCTGGCGGCGGGCTGCGAGGGCGTGAAAAAGACGACGGGGCAGCACCCCGGCGGCATGGTCGTCGTGCCGAAGGAGTACGAAATCTACCAGTTCACCGCTGTGCAGCACCCCGCCGACGACCTCAATTCCGACTTTACCACCACCCACTTTGACTTCAACTCCATGCACGACATTCTGGTTAAGCTGGACTGCCTCGGTCACGACGACCCGACGGTTTTGCACATGCTGGAGGAATTGACGGGCATCGGCTACAAGGATGTTCCGCTGGATGACCCGGACGTGCGAAGCCTGTTTTCGTCGCCCAAGGCGCTGGGCGTGACGCCGGAGGATATCGGCTGCCTGACGGGTACGTTCGGCGTGCCGGAATTCGGCACATCGTTCGTGCGCGGGATGCTTGACGAAACGAAGCCGACGACGATGGAGGAGCTGCTGCGCATTTCCGGCCTGTCCCACGGCACGGACGTGTGGCTGGGCAACGCGCAGGAGCTGATTGCAAACGGTACGGCGAAATTGAGCGAGTGCGTCTGCTGCCGTGACGACATCATGAACTACCTGATTGACAAGGGTGTTGCGCCGAAGATGGCGTTCACGACGATGGAGAGCGTCCGTAAAGGGCGCGGCCTGAAGCCTGAAATGGAACAGGCGATGATTGAGCAGCACGTTCCGCAGTGGTTCATGGATTCGTGCAAGAAAATCAAGTACATGTTCCCCAAGGGGCACGCCGTGGCGTATGTGACGATGGCGCTGCGCGTGGCGTGGTATAAGGTGCATCGTCCGCTGGCATATTATTGTGCGTACTTCACCGTGCGCGGCGACGGCTTCGACGCGATGACGATGCTGATTGACCCCGCGACGATTCGCGAGAAAATCAAGCAGATTAAAGCTGACCCAAAGGCGTCCGCGAAGGACAAGGAAGCCGTGACGAGCCTTGAACTGGTGCTGGAGATGAACATGCGCGGCTTCAAGTTCCTGCCGTGCGACCTGTACAAGAGCGACCTGAAGAAATTCAAGATGGAGGGCGAAACGGGGCTGCGGTGTCCGTTCACGTCCTTGGGCGGACTGGGCGAATCGGCTGCCATCAACATTGTGCGCGAGCGCGAGCGAGGCCCGTTCATGTCGGTGGAGGACTTGAAGGAGCGCACGCGCATTTCCAGCGCGGTCATTGAGCTGCTGCGGACGCACGGTTCGCTGGAGGGCTTGAGCGAAACCAGTCAGGTGTGCATGTTCTAAAGATTTCGCCGCTGCGGCGGCGACAAGGGGGCTTTGCGCTCGCCCCCTTGACCCCTTCGCCCGTCGCCCTAAAGCAACAGTACGGTTATGCTGCTTGGGGGTACGAAAGGCACACTAACTAAAAAGCAGCGATAACATCCAACAAACTTAGATGGGGATGCGAAGCAGTCCAGAGGGCGATCGCAGACTTCGTCTGTTTCCATTGCCCTCTGGTCGCGTCCGCAGACGCGAAACCCTGCATTAACACGCGAGCATAGTATGAAAGCGCGCTCAACTCAATCGCGCGAACGGGAGTCCAGAGGGTCGAAGACCCTTTGGCAGGGTCAAGGGGCAGCGCCCCTTGGGAGGTATCTCAACAATGAAGGAATTGCATCGGGCAAGGGTCGTCGCCATCGGCAGCGAAGAGGATATGGCGGCTGTCTGCCGTACATTGCTCGCAAACTGCGATTGGCTCGAAATCCCGGATGACCGCCCGCCGTATTCGCTGGAGGAGCTGCGCCAGCAGGTCAAAAAGCACGCGGAGGAGCTGGGCGGCGAGGAGAGCGGATTCTACTATGGCATGGTCGCGCGCTATACCTATGGCGACGCGGATAACCGCACATGCCGCTTTGAAATTGCGCGCCAGCCCAGCGGATTGTGGACGGCGTGCTTCCATTATGATGGCGAAACGCCCTTCCAGAGCGAGGACTGGCTGTACCTGCATGAACACGCCGGGCGCGTGCCGATGCTGGCGATTCATGCCTGCGCGGATTTTGCGGCGGATAAGGGGATGACCGTCTTTACCGGCGGGCAGACGCTGGATGAATGGTCGCAGATGGCGGAAATCTGGTTCTGGCTGATGGAGCAGTACGAAATCGGCAATCCGCCGGAGGAAGCCGTGCAGCACCTGAAGAAGCTGGAAGGTATCATGCGCCAAAGCGACTTTGACATGACCATCCCCGAACTTCTTCGGGGGTGCATCGACCACCTGAACGACGTCATGGCGCACACGAATCAGCCGGATGCACTGCGCCGCTTGATGGACGAATGCGCCGAAAGAAAAGATTATCAGGGGCTGTTCGTCGTGCAGTGTCAGGTGGCGGAAACGGTGCTGTGGGACTGCACGCACGTTGATTTGTGGCTTGCGAACCTCGAAAGCATCCTGCGCGAGTGGCAGAAGGAGAATCCGGCATAATCGGCAATCGCCGCGCATACCCTGACAGCAGGAGAGGGGGGAGCGCACAGTGAAAGAGCCGACAGTGCCGCAGAAGCCCTGCGGACTGGTTATCGAGAATCGCAAAAAGGCGGTTCTCACCGGGGTCAAGGAGGTTGACCGCTTCGATGAAACGGCGGTCGTGCTGGAAACATGGGGCGGGCGGCTGACGCTGACCGGCAGCGGGCTGCATGTCTCCGCCTTGCAGCTGGAAGAGGGCAAGCTGCTTGTGGACGGCGATATCGACGGCGTGCAGTATGAGCAGGGGCGCGCGCGGCGCAAGGGCGGCTTCCTCCGCCGTGCCATCGGATGACGCTGGAGGTGCTGTTCGCACAGCAGGGACAGGCGGAAACGTTCCTGCGGATGGTGCTGCTCGGCGCGGCGTTCGCCTTGGCGCTGACCCTCG
>ERZ779869.3833-NODE-3833-length-11263-cov-10.725464_pt1 | contig 11263 bp, 9 predicted proteins | sample MGYA00511557_ERZ779869 | MGnify/ENA primary metagenome ERZ779869 (study PRJEB29588, sample SAMEA2154620) | human gut metagenome | biome: human gut; feature: human-associated habitat; material: faeces | place: Denmark | collected 2008/2010 ...
GGCGGGCGGCAGGAAATCCGCCGCCTGTAGGGTGTCGGCGTACAGCAGGGGCCGCGCACCCGTGCCGAACCACCGGTCGTGCCAGCGGATGAACTCCGGGTCCCAGGTGACCAGCAGCTCCTCGGCTACGTCCAGCGAGGCCGGGTCCACCTCCTCCGGGTAGTGGCTGTCCGGCGGCGACAGCAGCAGAAACGGCTCCCGAAAGGCCGGACGTACCGTCAGCCGGTCGTCGAATACCGTGTTGCTGTCGATAAAGGCAAAGTCCAGCTCATGGCTCAGCAGCGCCTGGGTGATATCCACATCCCGCAGGGTGTGGATCCACAGGGATACCGGCAGCCGCAGAGCAAGAAAGCGCTTATACACCGGCGGCAGGATGTATTGGTTAGTGGTGTAGGTGGCGGCGATACGCAGGTAGGCGCGCTGCTCCAGCTCCGCCAGCGTCTCCGTCTCCGAGAGCAGCTGCTGCCAGCGCTGGGCCAGCGTCAGGAATTTCTGGCCCGCCGCCGTCAGCGTGATGTGCCGCTGGCCCTTGCTCCGCACGAACAGCGGCGTGCCAACCCGTTCCTCCAGCGCCCGTATCCGCATGGACAGCGTGGGCTGGGTGATGTACAGCGCCTCCGCCGCGGCGGTCATGGTGCCGTGCTGCACCACTGCCCAGAATGTCTCGATATCCAGGTTGGTCATACTACCGTCTCCTAAAATATAAATTTTCGTTGATATTTTACACGAAAACAATCAATTTTACAAGTGCGGATATCCGTGCTATGATACGGATGTGTTCAGGGAACACCGCTGGTTCCCTAAACCAAACGCTATTTTGATTCTTTCTTTCTTTCTTTCTTTCTTTCTTTCTTCCTATTTTCCCTATTTCTCCCCCCTAATACCCGATAAAAAAGGACAGGTTTTTCCAGCCTGTCCTTTCGGGCTGTTTAGGGGTAGATTTTTCCCTGCGGACGTGGTATGGTAATGCTGTTGTACACAGGAGGGATAACGATGCCCGGTTTTCAGTTTTATTTTGAATTGATCGGCGCGGTGGCCTTCGCCATTTCCGGCGCAGCCCTGGCGGTGAAGAAGCATATGGACCTGTTCGGCGTGGCCATGATGGGCATGACCACTGCCGTGGGCGGCGGTATCCTGCGGGATCTGCTGCTGGGCATCACGCCGCCCGCCGCGCTGCGCGACCCCTTGCAGGCACTGGTGGCCATCGCTACGTCCCTGCTGGTGTTTCTGGTGTGGAAGCGCTTTCACCCCGAGGGCGATCACCGGAACTGGGAGGCACTGCTGCTGGTGGCGGACTCCATCGGCCTGGGCATTTTCTCCGTCCACGGGGCGGCGGTAGCCATCCGTGCCGGCCTGGGCGGCAATGTGTTCCTGACACTGCTGGTGGGTATGCTCACCGGCGTGGGCGGCGGTGTTCTGCGTGACCTGTGCTGTATGGAGCGCCCCTACATTTTCACCAAGCATATTTACGCCTGCGCGTCCCTGGCCGGCGCGGCGGCATGTATGCTGCTGTGGAGCGTCGGAGAGAACCTGGCGCTGTTGACAGGCTGCGCGCTGACGGTGGTGCTGCGGCTCTGTGCCGCGGTATTCCGCTGGAGCCTGCCGAAAGCGTAAACACATAAAAAAGACCGCGAAAGCGGTCTTTTTTGCTGTTATGCGGTGAGCTTCAGCCCGACGATACCGACGAGCAGCAGCCCCACGAAAATGAGCCGCGGGACAGTGACAGGCTCCTGGAAGGCCAGAATGCCCACGATGACGGCGCCCAGGGCGCCGATACCCGTCCAGATGCCGTAGGCGGTGCCCATGGGCAGCGTCTTCGTGGCCTGTGACAGGAAAAAGAAGCTGGCGATCATGCCCGCGACCGCCCATACCGACGGCCACAGCTTTGTGAAGCCCTCAGACAGTTTCAGAAACGTAGACCAGAACACCTCCAGCCCACCTGCGATGAATAGATAGAGCCACGCCATACCGATTACCTCCAAAAACAAAAAACGCGCCCACAGGGCGCTCCTCCTAAGACCTAACGGCGCGCCCGCGAACGCCTGCCCGTCACCCGGTGGCGGCGGACAGCACAGGTACTATACCACGCCGCCGCCACAAAGTCAAGCGATCCTGCACCGCAACAAATGTTCGAAAAAACAACTTGTGACACATGGAGATATGTGGTATACTATATTGTCGAGAATTTACGGTTTTGACCGCAGGAGGGGAGGGGTCATCATGGGCCTGCACGACGGGCATCGCCAGCGCAGCAAGCGTCGGTATCTGGCGCTGGGCGCAGAGGGGATGGAGGACCACCAACTGCTGGAGCTGCTGCTGTTCTACGCCATTCCACGGCAGGACACCAACGAAACGGCCCACCGGCTCATCCAGCGCTTCGGCTCGCTGCAGGGGGTGCTCCACGCTGCGCCGGAGGAGCTGATCTCCGTAGAAGGCGTGGGAGAAAACGCCGCCGTGCTGGTGCGGCTGGTCGGCGACATGGCCCTGCGGGCCCGGTGCTCGTCCCTGCCCCAGAAGGTGCTGAACTCCCCTGACCGCACCGGCGCGTACTTCATGGAGCTGCTGGCGGGGGAGAAGAAGGAGATGCTCTACCAGGTCTGCCTGGACGCCAAGGGCAAGCTGCTGACCTGCCGCTGCATCAGCAAGGGCAGCGTGGCCGCTTCGCCGGTCAGCGTGCGCCAGGTAGTGGAGAATGCCCTGTATGCCGGCGCCAGCAGCATTATCCTGGCCCACAACCACCCCAGCGGCGTGGCTTTGCCCTCCCAGCAGGATCTGCTGGTGACGCGGCAGATACAGGAGGCGCTCTCGCCGCTGAATATTCGCCTGGCCGACCACGTGGTGGTGGCTGACAGCGATTATGTCTCCATGGCCGAAAGCGGCCTGCTGGCGCGATAAACGGAGGATACCATGCCTGATCTGAAAGTCGTTTCTGAATATCAGCCTGCCGGCGACCAGCCCCAGGCTATCGATAAGCTGGCGCAGGGCCTGGAAAACGGCCTGCGCGCGCAAGTGCTCAAGGGCGTCACCGGCAGCGGCAAGACGTACACCATGGCCAAGGTCATCGAGCGCGTCAACCGGCCCACGCTGGTGCTGGCCCATAACAAGACGCTGGCCGCCCAGCTGTGCGAGGAGTTCCGGGAATTTTTCCCCAACAACGCGGTGGAGTATTTCGTCTCCTACTACGACTACTACCAGCCGGAGGCCTACGTGCCCCAGACGGACACCTATATCGAAAAGGACGCCTCCACCAACGAGGAGATCGACCGCCTGCGGCTGTCCGCCACCTGCGCGCTGCTGGAGCGGCGGGACGTGATCGTGGTGGCGTCGGTCAGCTGTATCTACGGCCTGGGCGAGCCGGATGACTTCGCCCGCATGATGATCTCCCTGCGGACCGGCATGACTTTGGAGCGCGACGAACTGCTGCGGCGGCTGGTGGAGGACCGCTACGAGCGCAACGACGTGGCCTTCCAGCGCAATGTGTTCCGGGTACGGGGCGACACGGTGGAGCTGTACCCCGCCTACTATAAGGACCGGGCCATCCGTGTGGAGTTTTTCGGCGACGAGATCGAGCGTATCACGGAGTTCCATCCGGTCACCGGTGCGGCCCTGAAGCAGCTGACGCACGTGGCGGTATATCCCGCCAGCCACTATGTTACCCCCAAGGACAAGCTGGAGCGCGCCGCCAAAGAGATAGAGCGCGAGCTGGCGGAGCGCAAAAAGTGGTTCGAGGACAACGGCAAGCTCATCGAGGCCCAGCGCATCGACCAGCGTACCCGCTACGACGTGGAGATGATGCGCACGCTGGGCTACTGCTCCGGCATTGAGAACTATTCCCGGGTCATCTCTCAGCGTCCTGTGGGCAGCGCGCCCATGACACTGCTGGACTTCTTCCCGGAGGATTTTGTGCTGTTCGTGGACGAGAGCCATGTGACCCTGCCCCAGGTGCGGGCCATGTACAACGGCGACCATGCCCGCAAGCAGAGCCTGGTGGACTACGGCTTCCGCCTGCCCTGCGCCTTTGATAACCGCCCCCTGAAGTTCGAGGAGTTCGAAGAGCGCTTCTCCCAAGCGGTGTTCGTCTCCGCCACCCCCGGCGACTTTGAAAAGCAGCAGGCGGACCAGATCGTGGAGCAGGTCATCCGACCTACCGGCCTGCTGGACCCCAGAGTGGAGGTCCGCCCGGTGCTGGGTCAGATCGACGACCTGGTGGCGGAGATACACGCCCGGGCGGAGAGGAACGAGCGCGTGCTGGTGACCACCCTCACCAAGAAAATGGCCGAGGACCTGACCGCCCACTTCCGTGGGCTGGGTATCAAGGTGCGGTATATGCACGCCGACGTGTCGGCCCTGGAGCGCATGGAGATCATCCGCGATCTGCGGCTGGGCGAGTTCGACGTGCTGGTGGGTATCAACCTGCTGCGTGAGGGCCTGGACCTGCCGGAGGTGTCATTGGTGGCCATTCTGGACGCCGACAAGGAGGGCTTCCTTCGCAGCGAGACCAGCCTGATACAGACCATCGGCCGCGCCGCCCGCAACGCCGAGGGCCTGGTCATCCTGTACGCCGATACCGTTACCCCCTCCATGCGGGCCGCTATGGACGAGACGGAGCGCCGACGGAAGCTGCAGGACGACTTCAACAAGGCCCACGGCATTATCCCGCAGACCATCCGCAAGAGTGTCCGCGAGATGGTGGAGATCAGCCACAGCGCCGAGGAGGCCTCCAAGCTGTCGAAGAAGAAGCTTTCTGACCGTGAGCGAGCTGAGACCATCGCACGTCTGGAGAAGGAAATGAAAGAGGCCAGCCGTATGCTGGAATTCGAATATGCCGCCCTGCTGCGGGATCAGATCATCGAACTGCGGGGGGAGAAATAAACCGAACCGAGAAACGACCTATGAAAAAGTACCTTTCCTATATCTACGTGATCCTCAGCGCCGTGTGCTGGGGCTTTATCGGTTTTTCCAACCGTATGCTCACGGAGGTGGGCGTATCGCTGGGCAACCGGGTGTTCATCCGGAACTTCGGCACGCTATTGATCCTGACCATCGTGTTCGCCCTGTTCCACCGTCAGGTGTTCCGCATCAAGCTGAAGCATCTGCCCATTTTCCTGTGCTCCGGACTGCTCAGCATCCTGACGCTGAGCCTGGTCTACTTCCAGTGCCAGACCATGTGCTCCCTGTCGGTGGCGGCGGTGCTGCTGTATCTGGCCCCGTCCTTTGTGGTCATTTTCAGCGCCGTGCTGTGGAAGACACCGCTGACGAAGCGCAAGCTCATCGCCCTGGTGGTGTCCCTGCTGGGATGCGTGATGGTCAGCGGCATCATCGGCGGCGATATGACCGCCTCCTGGGCGGGTATCGGCCTGGGCGTGCTGTCCGGCCTGTGCTACGCCAGCTATACGGTGTTTGCCCACTACGGTCTGGCCCATTACGAGAGCTACACCATGATCTACTGGACATTTCTGGTGGCGGGGCTTGGCTCGGTATTTTTCGCGGACTTCGAGACGCTGCCGCTGGCCTTTTCCGGCACGCAGGGCATCGTGGGCGTGTGCGGTGTGGTGATCGTGGCCACGGTGCTGCCCTACATCTTCTACACGAAGGGGCTTGAGGGCGTGGAAAGCGGCCGCGCCTCGATCATTACCAACATCGAGCCGGTGGTGGAGACCCTCGTAGGTGTGTTCGTGTTCAAGGAGGCACTGACCGTCTGGACCGTGCTGGGTATGGCCTGCGTGTTCGGCTGCGTGATCCTGCTGGCCAATGGAGATAAAAAATGCGAAGAAAAACCTGTCAAGTCCTGAACGGCTTTCACCTGAAGCTCATCGCCGCCTGCACCATGTTCATTGACCACATGGGGCACACGCTGTTCCCAACGGTTTTGTGGCTGCGCTGCATCGGGCGGCTCGCCTTTCCCATCTTCTGCTTCCTCATCGCCGAGGGCTGCGTCTACACCCGCGATCGGAGGAAATACGCCCTGCGGCTGCTGGTGTTTGCCCTGCTGTCCGAAGTCCCCTTCGACCTGATGGTGGGCGGCACGGTGTGGTATCCCTATTCCCAGAACGTGCTGTGGACGCTGTTGGCCGGTGCGCTGATCTGCTGGTGCGTCGATTGGGCGCTGCGAAAGAAAACGCCGGCGGCCTTTTTGCTCACCGGCGCGGCCGTGGCCGCCGCGTTCTGCCTGCTGGAGCTGGCCGGGACGGACTATCGGGGCTGGGGTATGCTGCTGGTGGTGCTGTTCTACGGTGTCCGCCGCGTGTCCTGCGGCACCGTCGTGAAGCGAACGGCGCAGGCGGTGGGACTGGCGGTGTTCAGCATCGGCATTATGGGCGGCGTGTCCATCGAACTGTGGTCGCTGGCGGCACTGCTGCCCCTCTGGCTCTACAATGGCCGGCGCGGCTATTCCAACCGGGCGGTGCAGTACGGCTTTTACGCCTTTTACCCCGTGCATATCCTGATACTGTCCCTCATCGCCCTGTATGCGTAAACAGATAAGGAGGCTGTCCCTATGGCAAAGAACAAAGAGGAAAAAACCAACGTCATGCGGACGCTGGATCAGAAGAAAATACCCTACACCGCCCACAGCTACGACCCGGACGGCCCCATCGATGGCGTGTCCGTGGCGCAGATACTGGGCCAGCCGCCGGAGCAGGTGTTCAAGACCCTGGTGACAAAGGGGGCCAGCGGGGCATACTATGTGTTCGACATCCCGGTGGCCGAGAACCTGGACCTGAAAAAGGCCGCCAAGGCGGTGGGGGAGAAGTCCGTGGCCATGCTGCCACAGAAAGAGCTGCTGCCCCTGACCGGCTACGTCCACGGCGGATGCAGCCCGGTGGGCATGAAAAAGCAGTTCCCCACGGTGTTCCACGAGACAGCACTGCTGTATGGCGCCATCTGTGTCTCCGCCGGGAAGATCGGCCATCAGGTGGAGTGCGATCCCAACGCCCTCATCGCCCTTCTGCGGGCGAAAACGGCTGACGTGATCGTATAAAAATTATTTCGCTGTTGACATTAAAAATTGATTTCACTACACTTATCTGCAACCATATGTTGCAGAAATGAGGCATACCATGCAGACTGAAATTTTCATTAAGGGTGCGCGGGAGAACAACCTGAAAAACATCGATGTCACCATCCCCCGGGATAAGCTGGTGGTGCTGACGGGCCTTTCCGGCTCCGGCAAGAGCTCCCTGGCCTTTGACACCATCTATGCCGAGGGCCAGCGGCGGTATGTGGAGAGCCTGTCCTCCTACGCCCGTATGTTCCTGGGGCAGATGGACAAGCCCGACGTGGATTACATCGAGGGCCTGTCCCCGGCCATTTCTATCGACCAGAAGACCACCAGCAAGAACCCGCGCTCCACGGTGGGCACGGTGACGGAGATCTACGACTATCTGCGTCTGCTGTGGGCTCGGGTGGGCACGCCCCACTGCCCCCACTGCGGCAAGGAGATACGCCGCCAGACGGTGGATCAGATCATCGACCAGATACTGGCCCTGCCCGAGGGCACCCGTATCCAGGTGATGGCCCCGGTGGTGCGCGGCCGCAAGGGCGAGCACGCCAAGGTGCTGGAGGATGCCCGCCGGTCCGGCTTCGTCCGCGCCCGGGTGGACGGCAATATGTACGAACTCTCCGAGGACATCTCTCTGGAGAAGAACCTCAAGCACCGCATCGACATCGTGGTGGACCGACTGATCGTCCGCCCGGACATCGCAGGCCGGCTGACCGACTCAGTGGAGACGGCCTCCAACCTGGCGAATGGCCTCGTCACCGTTAACCTGCTGCGGGAGGAGAGAGATATCACCTTCTCCCAGAACTACGCCTGTGACGACTGCGGTATCTCCATCGAGGAGCTGACGCCCCGTCTGTTTTCCTTCAACAGTCCCTTTGGCGCCTGCCCCACCTGCACCGGCCTGGGCCTGCAATTAAAGGCTGATCCGGCCCTCATCATCCCCGACGGCAGCAAATCCATCCTGGAGGGCGCCATTACTGCCACCGGCTGGGCCTCCATCCGGTCCGACGGCATCAGTCGTATGTACTTCGAGGCCCTCAGTAAGAAATACCGCTTCTCCCTGACCCAGCCCTACGACAGCCTAAGCGACGAGGTGAAGAACGTTATCCTCTACGGCACCGGCGGCGAAAAGCTGGAGCTCCACTATGACCAGCCCCGGGGCAAGGGTGTGCTGTACCAGGCCTTCGAGGGCATCTGCAACAACCTGGAGCGCCGGTATCAGGAGACCCAGTCCGATGCCAGCAAGAAGGAGATCGAGGGCCTGATGACCCCCTGCCCCTGCCCGGCCTGCCAGGGTAAGCGCCTGCGGCCGGAGGCGCTGGCTGTCACCGTGGGCGGCAAGTCCATCTACGACGCCACTACCCTGCCGGTGGACGACGCCCTGGCCTTTTTCGACCATCTGGACCTGACCGGCAACCAGCAGATCATCGCCGCCCAGATCCTGAAGGAGATCCACGCCCGCCTGGGCTTTCTGCAGTCCGTGGGTCTGAGCTATCTGACCCTCTCCCGCGCGTCGGGCACCCTGTCCGGCGGCGAGAGCCAGCGTATCCGTCTGGCCACCCAGATCGGCAGCAGCCTCATGGGCGTGCTGTATATCCTGGACGAGCCCTCCATCGGCCTGCACCAGCGGGATAACGACAAGCTGCTGGCTACGCTGCAGCGCCTCCGCGATCTGGGCAATACCCTCATCGTGGTGGAGCACGACGAGGACACCATGCGCGCCGCCGATTACCTTATTGACATCGGTCCCGGCGCCGGCGCCCTGGGCGGGCAGGTGGTGGCCTGCGGTACTCCGGAGGAGGTCATGGCGAACCCCAACAGCCTGACGGGCCAGTACCTCAGCGGCAAACGCACCATCCCCCTGCCGGCACAGCGCCGCAGGGGCAATGGCAGGCTGCTGACCGTCCGCGGCGCCCGGGAGAACAACCTGAAGCATATCGACGTGTCCATCCCTCTGGGGACGTTCACCTGTGTCACCGGCGTCAGCGGCAGCGGAAAATCCTCTCTGATCAATGAGGTGCTGTTCAAGGCGCTGGGTGCCCAGCTGAACCGCATGAAGGTGCGCCCCGGCAAGCACGACGCCATCGAGGGCATGGAGCAGCTGGACAAGGTCATTGCCATCGACCAGAGCCCCATCGGCCGGACGCCCCGATCCAACCCGGCCACCTATACCAACCTGTTCAACCTGATCCGCGACCTGTTCGCCTCTACCCCGGACGCCAAGGCCCGGGGCTACGGACCGGGCCGGTTCTCTTTCAACACCAAGGGCGGCCGCTGCGAGGCCTGCGGCGGCGACGGTATGCTGAAGATCGAGATGCACTTTCTGTCGGACGTGTACGTTCCCTGCGAGATCTGCCGCGGCAAGCGCTATAACCGCGAGACGCTGGAGGTCCGCTACAAGGGCAAAAACATCGCCGACGTGCTGGATATGACCGTGGACGAGGCGTGGGAGTTCTTCTCCGCCGTGCCCGCCATCTGTGACAAGCTGACCACCCTGCGGGACGTGGGGCTGGGCTATGTGAAGCTGGGCCAGCCCAGCACCACCCTCTCCGGCGGCGAGGCCCAGCGCGTCAAGCTGGCCAATGAGCTGGCCCGCCGCGGCACCGGCAAGACGGTGTATATCCTCGACGAGCCGACCACCGGTCTGCACATCGCCGATGTCCACCGCCTCATTGAGGTGCTGCAGAAACTGGTGGACGCGGGCAACACCGTCATCGTCATCGAGCACAACCTGGATGTGATCAAGATCGCCGATCATATCATCGATCTGGGGCCCGAAGGCGGCAGCGGCGGCGGTACTCTGGTGGCCCAGGGCACCCCGGAAGAGGTGGCCCAGAACCCCGCTTCCTATACCGGTCAATATCTGAAACCCTACCTGGAAAAAGGCAAATAAAGAAACAAAAGCCCTTGGCAAACTGCCAAGGGCTTTCTTTTTTGCTATTCTCCCACTTTTCCACCGGCCCGGGAGATCCACTCTTCCACTTCTTCCAGCTCGGCCCGGTGCTTTCCGCTAAACTCCAGACGGCAGCTGCCTGCATCACTCCACAGGATCAGTGCCTTGACCAGTCCGGCCGAACGACTCACCTCTACCCGTCGGGTGCGGGTAACCTTTTCCAGGGGGATCAGCCGCAGCCGGCCGCCCATGTCGATCAGGCTCACGACGATGGCCTTGCCTGCCTTGCCCTCAAAGACCAGCCGGGCGGGGTCCTTCTCGTTCATGCCGATGCCGAGGGGGTGGGTCTCGATGCGGGGCCGCTGGGCCGCGCAGCAGGGGCAGACCTCCAGCATATGCGCGCCCAGGCTGTACTCGGCGCCGGGCACCAGGTTGTAGGTGTAATCCTCCATGAAGAGGGAACAGCCGTTGCCGCCCTCGCCCATCGCTTTGAGGATGGCGGTCATCGCGGCCACCTTAGCCGTAGCCCTGCGCCATCAGGTGCTGGCTGGCCAGACCCGGCAGCTGCTCCATGCCGTACAGGTCCTGGAAGGTGTTGGAGAACGCCTGGCATCCTTCGGCATCCAGCATCTTCTTGATCGCGATCTCCTCGCGGGCCTGGTAGCGGATGGCACCGATGTCATCCGTCGCAAAGTCGTAGCTGGCGCGGTAGACTTCCATCAGGGCGTCAATCTCGGCGTCGGTGACCTCGTTCATCACCTGGACCAGGTCGCCCACGGCCCAGGTGTTGCCCTGCCAGCCCAGCCTGGCCTGGACCTCCACCTTGTCGCCCTCGGTCAGCAGCATTGCCTGCAGCACATTGACGAGCTGCGCGATGTTTGCCATGACGACGGTATCGCAATGGTTGTTGAAGATGTTCAGGTTGACCGCCGCCACCAGGGCGTCCCGCATCGTGTTCTGCTGGTAGAGGAACCCGGGGTTGGTTCCCGGCTCGACATCGTACCAGGTGCCCCACTCGTCGACGCACAGACCGATGGGCCGGCCCTTGGCAAAGCGGCGGATAATGCGGCTGTGGTTTTCCACCAGTTCCTCCATCCGCAGCGTCTTGTGCAGCGTGGTGTAGTAGGCGTCGCGGTCAAAGTCGGTGGCGCTGCCCTTGTGCTGCCAGTCCGGGCCGGGGACGGTGTAGTAGTGCAGGCTGACGGCGTCGATACACTGGCCGGCGCGCTCCACCACGGTGCGGGTCCAGTGGTAGTCGTCCACATTGGCGCCCGAGGCGATCTTGTAGGGCACAAGGCCGGCATCGTAGGAGCGCAGATAGGTCGCATACTGGCGGCAGAGGTCGGCGTAGTATTCGGGGCGCATGCTTC
>ERZ779869.3840-NODE-3840-length-11244-cov-3.156940_pt1 | contig 11244 bp, 9 predicted proteins | sample MGYA00511557_ERZ779869 | MGnify/ENA primary metagenome ERZ779869 (study PRJEB29588, sample SAMEA2154620) | human gut metagenome | biome: human gut; feature: human-associated habitat; material: faeces | place: Denmark | collected 2008/2010 ...
GGAAGCGGCTTGCAGGGGCGACGCAATCACTGCCCCCTGCCGCGGGCGAACTTGGTTCGCCCCTGCAATCTCTACACCTCATAACTTCAAGCGCGCCTTTTTCAATGGGCCGCGCTTTTTCTTTGCGCACCAATCGTGCAGACCGCGCACAAATGTCCATGCGTTTTGCTCTGCTTTCCACTGTAAACCGCGTACTTCTTCGTACAGAACGGGTATTCTGTCCTTTTTGCGGATTGGTTCGTTGACTATGTTAAATTATTGTCGTATAATACAATCATACGCAAAGCGTGTAATGCTTAACATAGAGAAGGGTTCCTCATGGAAAAAAAACTCATCCTTGTCACCTCCCCGCCCGCCTGCGGCAAGACCTACGTGGCAAAGGCGCTGGCTAAAAATTTAAAGCACGTTGTCTACCTCGACAAGGATACGCTCATCGTCCTCTCCAAGCAGATCTTCAAGGTTGCCGGGCAGCCGTATGACCGCAGCAGCGCGTTTTTCCAGCAGAACATCCGCGATTATGAGTATGACTGCGTCCTGGCCCTGGCCATGGAGGCGCTGGACTATGACGATATCGTACTCATTAACGCGCCGTTCACTCAGGAAGTGCGCGACAATGCGTTCATAGCCAATCTGAAGGCCAAACTGGCTGAGAAAGGTGCGACGCTGGCCGTCATCTGGGTCGAGACCTCGCCCGAGGTCGTCCACCAGCGGATGATCGACCGCAACTCCGACCGCGACACCTGGAAGCTGACCCATTGGGATGAGTACATTAAGCAGTGTAATTTTGCCATCCCGGAAAACCTGGCCGACCCACAGCATAAAGATAACTTGATTTTGTTCCAGAACAACAACGACGAGGAATTTGCCGCCTCTATGAAAAAGTGCGTGGCGATTCTCGAGGACGCCGAGAACTGAAAAACGCCGGTACAGCACTTACGCTGTACTGGCATTTTTGTGATGTGAACTTTAAACGATGGTGAACTGGCAGTTCCGCATGGCGTCTAGCGCGGTCTGGTGCGACCGGGGCGTGACCCCGGCGCAGCAATCAGACTGAATCTCGATTTCCGTTTCCGGGAAGGCCGCGCGCAGCACCATCGCGTTGCTGATGACGCAGATGTCGGTGCAGTAGCCGTAGATGACGAACTTTTCAATATCGGTCGCGGCCTTGTTGTGGACCATCAGCTCGTCCAGAATGTCGCTGGGCAGCATATAGCTCCCGAATGTCGGCTTATTGACAATATGGGTGACTTCCGCCTCGGTCGCGGCCATGGCGTCCTCCAACTCAGGCGCAAAGTTCCAGCCGTCCTCGCCCTCGATGCAGTGCTCCACCGGCAGGGGGCGGCCCTCCCGCGTTTCCAGATAGTTGTCCTCGTGCGTGTCACGGGTGAAAAACATCCAATGCCCCGCCTCGGCGTGCGCCTTGGCAACCTTCGCCAAATGCGCCACATTGGCCTGCGCCTGCTCGTTTGCCAACGCCCCAGTGATAAAGTCCTTTTGCACATCGACTACCACGTCGATGATGATTTTTTTGTCGCTCATAGCTGCAACTTCCTCTCTGCGTTTGCAACCAGTATACTGCAATATGCGCGGGATGTAAAGGGCTGCGGTGAGCATGGGACGGGCGGATATTTGGGCGATTTTTTAGGAGAAGAAGAAAAATAGTTGAAGAAAACATTTGCATTTTTCTGTGAGATTTGCTATACTATATAAAGTCAATTATGTAAGCCATAAGTAATCGTGGCGCGGTTGGATAGTGCGTTGGACTCCGACAACTGCGACATGGCAGGTTTTAGTCTTTCTTTTGTTCGATACAGCGTGATTTGCGCTCGCAAAAACGCGGTGGTCAACGGTAGTCAGACCACGAATTGACCACTATTGGAAATTGACTACTTTACAAGATTGAAATACGCTGTAACGGCGTTTTTCATATATAAGCGATCGTAGCTCAGCTGGATAGAGCGTTCGGCTCCGACCCGGAAGGCCAGAGGTTCGAATCCTCCCGGTCGCACCAGAAAACCTCATTGCAATGTGTTTTTTGCAATGAGGTTTTTTGTTTTTGTTAGTGTTTGATTTTCAGAATAATTTTAGCAGCATATCGTCTGCCGCATCGGTGTACTGCCCTTTTCCTAGACGCTCGTTCCTCAGCCTGTTTATAGTGATTCGCATGAGGCGGATTTCTTCTGTAGAAAAAGTAGCTTTTTTATCAGCTGGGACAGAATCAATTTTCAGTATCAGTCGCCCCGGTTTTTCTGTGCTATGCCCAAGCGCCCTTTGCTGGTAATAGTAAGGTGCAAGTGCTTTCAGAAGAATACTTTTGTTCGCGCGGGTCAGCTTGATTTTTCTCATCATAATCCAATCGCCTTTCCGAGTTTTTCTTGTGCCTTGCGTTTGTTCTTGTCAAATGCATCGTCAATCATGCGGTGATCTAAATAATAAAAGAAACCGCGCACATTAAATATCATGGATTGGTTTTCAACTTGTTCTGAAAAAACTTCGTGTTATACAGTTTCAGTGCTGCGGGAACATCCAACTGATTTTTGCAGAATCCCAGCGTCTTTTCACAGTTGTGACCCATATCTGCAATCAGCAACAATCCGGAAACAAAGGCGGCCATACCACTGTTAAGGAACAGCAGCGGATCGGCCATCTCCTGTGGGGTGGCAAGGCGTCCTGCGCCGCCGTTTTCTTTGACAAGATTATCCTGCCCGCCGGCCATTTTCTCAAATTCTTTTTTCATGCCGGTGTCGGTGGAGCCCGGCAGCAATGCATTCACACGGATCCCGCGCTTTCCAAGCTCCACGGCTTTCAGCGAGGTGTAGTAGTTCATGGCACGCTTGGAGAGGGTGTAGGCCATAACACCCACGCCATCCTTAGGAGAAACTGATTTCATAAACGCAACCATTTCATCCCACGTCTTGCAGTCCATAACTTTCACATACTCTTTGCGCCATTTTTCCCACATCAGACCACCACAGCTTGTCACATAGGCAATGCTGCCGCCGGACGGAATGCGTTTTTCCAAATAGGTATCGGTCATGTACTTGTTTGCTATAAAATTCACTGTGAACGTCAGCCAGTAACTTGTCCGCGCCCCGGACAGACCCGCCACACCGAAGAATCGGTCAATCACCTGCGGCAAAACGTCAAAGGCCGCATCAATGCTTCCTTTATCGGACAAGTCTGTTTCAACAAAGGCTGACAAGCCCTCTATATCTGCTTTATTGCGATCCAGTGCGTATACCTGTGCGCCCAGTGCCACCAGTTTTTCACACAGTGCTTTGCCGATGCCGCTGGCGGCACCCGTTACAACGCAGACCTTATTTTGATAATCTTCCAGCATGGATTTGTTCCTTTCTCAATGAAACTTCGCGGCGGCCAACGACAGTGTTCCATAGCCCTTCATGCGGAAATAAATGGCACTGATTCCATCAGGGATTGCCAGTTCCGTTGTCTGCCATGTCCACTCGTTCCCTCTTGCCGCTGAAACCGTGCCAATCGGCTCACCATCCGCAGTGAGGAGTACGTCAAAGCCGCCATAATAGCACATACCACGCGTCTTGACCGATACTTTCGTGACATTCTGAAAATTCAGATATTTGAATCCAACTACCGTACCGGGAGTTAAATTGCAGATATATGCTTCCGGTTTACTTTCACTTTCCGGCATGACATCCGCGCCGTCCTGCGTGATGTACGGGAACGGGTTCTGCCCGGCCTCGGCATTGACCTGCGGCGGCTGCGTCATATACAGGTTACAGGCGGCATAGGCGGGCAGTTCACGCAATTCGACAGCCGGCAAGGGAGCGCCGTTCGGTCCGCTTGTTGTGATTTCCACCTGCGGGATACGCCCGTCCGGCAAAATTTCAATCGGTTCCACCATGCCTTGACGGCAGAACAGGCTGCTGTTCGTGTGGCGATGGTAGAACACATACCAGCGCCCATTTATCTGCTCGATACTGCCGTGGTTGTTGCCCGTAAAATACCGCGCCGTATCACACAAGCCTAAATCGGCATTATCTACCAGCGTGCCGCCATAAACAAAGCCGCGGCAGGGGCTGTCACTGACAGCGTAGCACAGTTCATGGCTCAACTCGGACGAGTAGATAAAATAGTACTTATCCCCCACTTTGCGGATGCTGCTTGCCTCGAAAAATGCGTGTCCCTCAAAGCCCGTTCCTTTTGCAGTCTGGGCACCGGGTACAACAGCCGGATAGGTTTGCTCAACAGTCAGCATGTCGGACGCAAGGCGATAACAGAGCGCCCCTGTGCGACCCGGCATCATCGGCGGGCAGAAGCCGCTGTATAGCCATGTGGTTTCCCCCTCGGTCAGCACACCGGGGTCAAATTGCTGCTCATCACCGGGGCGTGCACCCAAAGTCGTGCCATCCGGGTAATGAACATCCCCGTAATAGGTATATTTTCCTGCGGGGGTATCACAGACAGCCACCGAGATGGCAGAGGTTTCGTTCAGCGCATAATAGAGATAGTAGCGTCCATCCGGACCGCAGGTCACATCGGGGGCGTACAGGCACTGGCGGCCATCCTCGTTATGGGCAGCTTCGGCGCGGGTGTAGATGATGCCCTCGTACTGCCAATCAGTCAAGTCATCCACCGGGGCTGACCAGCATACATAGTCGTTCTGGCAAAAAGCATATCCGGCAAAGCGGTCATGGCTGGCGTAGATATAGACACGTTTGCCAAACACATGCGGTTCACCGTCCGGCACATACTCCCAGCTTGGGAGATACGGGTTCATTCCGTGATTTTTCATAATTTTCTCCTTATTCAGCGCTCAAATGCAGGATTGCCGGAGCGCAGCCGTCGGCAGTAAAGGTCACAGTCACCGGTCCGGTCTTTTCCGTGCTGCGCAGGACAGCCTGTAAATGACCCTGCCAGCTCTTATGGTGGTGTTGGTCGTAATGCTCAGCATTTTTATAGGCGGCGCTGCCGTAGCCTTGCAAAGATGCCGCACCGACCACCTCGATTTTCACATCATAGTCGGGCAGCAGTTTGACGGTGCCGTTTTTATCTGTTACATAAACATCCGCAAAGCAGAAATCCTGTCCGCCCGCGCGCAAAATGTTCTTATCGGTCTTGACGGTCAGCACGGTTTCGGCATCGGCTGTGCGCACCGAAGTGCGGTAGATTTCCTGTCCATCCGCATCATAGCCAACACCCACGAGTTCACCCGGTTCATAAATGCAGGGAATCTTGGCAAAGTAGTCTTTCACCTGTGCCTTGCCCGCGCTCTTGCCGTTGATAAAAATTTCCACACTGTCGGCATCCGTGTAGGCATCGACAAAAGTCCGTTTTCCCTCATAGCCTTCATAAGTCCAGCCGTCTACCGTATCGGTCCAGCGGTAACTTGTGGCAATAGGGGGCTTTCCGTTATGAACAGGCGGCTGGCTGGCAAGGTACAGCGCGTGTACAGGCTTGTCTAAAAAGCCGCCCCAAATAAACTCATAACGATGCAGCGACGGCTCTGCCTGTCCAGTCAAATCCAGCACGCCGCCGTGGTTTGTGACCCACGGGTAGCTTTTGTGTTCCTCGTTTTCCTCGTAGTGCAGGTCGCAGCAGTTGATTTCACCCAAGTGAGATTGCAATGTCCAGACAAAATCGCCGATCAAGTAGGGGTGTGTCTTGGCAAACTTCATCGTATCCGGCAGCATGGTATGGCGGGTTTCGGTACCCAGCAGTACGCGTTCCGGGTGGAGTTTGTGCAATACCTCATACCGATCCTCATAGTAGTTATACCCGGCAATATCCAAATAAGGGTAAAGGTTTTTTGTGGCATCTTCATCCATGCGGATGTAGGTTTCCGGGTAAACCTGCCCTTTCTCGTTGTCAGGCAGATTGTTGACTGCGCTGCGGAAGATGGACGCATAGTGCATCCAATCCGCCTTTTGCCGTTCAGGGTCATCGCGCATCCATTCGTCCTCATCGGTTGTCAGATAAGGCGTACCGTCCAGATATTCCCGCAGCCAATGTACGCTGGGGCATAAAGTGGTCGGACGGGTCGTATCCAGCGCATGGATGGCATCTACAATTTCCTTGCCGACGCGCACGCCCTTTACACCGCCGGCCTCCGGAATTTCGTTGCCGATGGAGTAAATCACCACACTGGGATGATTGTAGGCATCCTGCACCATTGCGGCTGTATCGACCTTAAAGTCCTGCATGAAATATCGGTTATAAGGGGAATTGGGGGACTTCATACGATACCAATAGTCAAACGCCTCATCCATCACATAAAGACCCACTTCATCGCAAGCTTTCATAAGACTGCGGCTCATCGGGTGGTGGGCGCTGCGGATTGCGTTGAACCCGGCCTTTTTGATATTGCGGGCGCGGTGCAGTTCGGTGGCATCATTGTTGATAACGCCGATAACGCCCATATCATTATGGATACTCGGACATTCCGTTTGGAGAATCAGACGCTCTGGGGCATCTCCGCCGTCGATAAGCTGAAAAACGTCGGCTCCCCATTGATAAGCAATCCACGCGCGGGGTCAATTTCAATGACACGCAGACCAAACGATTCCGTGACCGTGTCAACTGCTTTTCCGCCGCTGTACAGGGTGACTTCGGCAAGATACAGATTCGGATGTTCGGCGTTCCAGAGCTTTGCGTCCGGGATCTCCAGTTCGACCACAGCGCGTCCGTCTGCAACAGCCGCTTTGGCGCAAACTACTTCCTTCCCGTTTTTCTCGGCGATTCGCACCTCGGCACAGTCACCGCCGTGGGTCATTACCTCGACCCGCACGCAAGCGGGTGCGACAGACAACGTTGTGACACGCACGCCATATCGTTCCATATAGGCGTCCTCACCCACCAGCAGATGCACCGGGCGGTAAATACCGCCGCCCGTGTACCAACGATTATGACCGTCCTGCGGCACATGGGCGGTGACTTCAATTGTATTGTCGCCTTCGTGCAGAAGTCCATCCAGTTCCACCGCAAATGGCGTGTACCCGTAAGCTTTTTCGGCGGCGGGGCGGTCATTCACTGTCACCGTCGTCATGCAGTATACACCCTCAAATTCCAGTACAAGGTGCTTATTTATAAGTTCCGACGTGATGTGCAGATTCTTTGTATAGGTATAATCGTTGCCGCGCCAGCCTGCCAGCAGAAACCATGTAAACCCCGGCTCGGTATTGCGCGGGGTGTTGAGCATGGCGTCATGCGGCAGGGTCACATCAAAATCGCGGCCATCGGGGCAGCTAAAATGCCAGCCGGTGTTAAAATCCAATCTTTGCATTGTCAATTTACCTTCACATGATTTTTGTGTCAGCTACAAAGCTGCGATTTTTGCCATCGAGATAAGCATCTCCCACAATCATGAACTCCGCTTTCCCGCGAATATCCTCAGAGGATGCCCCGACCATCAGCTCGACTTTCCCGTGTTCGACTTTCCAACGCATATCGGCATCCAGAAAAGCCAGTTGGCTCATTGGCAGGGAAAGACAGACCGTTTTTTCTTCACCCGGCTGCAGATTCACTTTGGCAAACCCCACCAGTTCTTTAACGGGACGCACCATGCTTGCCGCCACATCATGCACATAAAACTGCACGATTTCTGTGCCGGCTTTATTTCCTGCGTTGCGCACATGCAGCCGCCCTTTCAGTACACCGTCGGCCTGAATAGCGTCTTTTTCCAACCGCAATGTATCGTACTCGTATTTTGTATAACTCAGTCCATGACCAAAGCAGTAGCGTGGCGTGTGCGCTCCATCGATATAGGCGTTTTTCGGCGTGCCTCCTGTCATGCTGTAACAGGTATTTGTCGGGTGGTTGTAGTACACAGGAATCTGCCCCTCATGGCGTGCCACGGTACAGGGCAGCTTGCCGCAGGGATTTGCCGTTCCGGTCAGCAGCGCGGCAATGGCCTCACCGCCCTGCGCACCAGGAGCCCATGCCTCCAGTATCGCGTTGCATACGCGGTCTGCCGTATCGCTGCTGATGGGGTGACCGTCAAAGTGAACGCCGACAACCGGCTTGTGCAGCGATTCCAATTTTTCTAGAAAGCGTTCCTGACAGACCGGCAGTCCAATGTGCATGGCATCAATACCCTCGCCCGTTGTGCAGGACGCATTCCAGCCATAATGACCGCCCAAAGTGCAAATCACCAAATCGGCATCTTTTGCGATCTGCAGTGCCGCATCATAACCGCTTTCCTCATTGCCGGCATAGGGGTATCCCTGTGCATACAGAAACTCTGTATGCGGGGCAGCAAGGCGCAATGCCCCCAGCATACTATACGCATCGGGATAGCAGCGCCGTGCCAGCGGCTCGACACCGGGGTTTTCCATAACGACTTCGCTTCCCGGATATGTCTTTTGCACCGCATTTTCTGCAGCCGGAGAATCCGCATCGGCCTGGATGCCGGCCTTGCTCATCTTAACGCCCAGCGTATTTTCTTTCATGGCCAGTGCCGAATATCCGCCGAATAAGGCACGGACACTGTCAGCGTGCCAGCCGATAACAGCCACCTTTTTTACGCTCTTTGCCAGTGGCAAGACACCGTCGTTTTTCAGCAGGATCATTGACTCCTGCGCGATTTTGCGGTTCAGCGCCGTATCTGCGGGAGTGATTTCCGCCTGTACATTTTCAGCGGGGAAGGGGTTTTCAAACAGACCCAAACGGAATTTCATCGTCAGAATACGCAGCACCGCTTCGTCCAGCAGCGATTCCTGCACAACACCGCTGCGAATGTTTTCTTTCAGTTCATCGTTATAGGCCGCAATGGTCGGAAGCTCTTGATCCATACCCGCTTCCAGCGCAAGGCGTCCTGCATCGGCAGGACTCTCAGCCAGATGATAAATCGATTCCAGCTGTTCCACAGCACTGTAATCCGACACAGTTACACCGTTAAAGCCCATCTCACTGCGCAGCAGATCACGCAGAATTGCCTTACTGCCTGCCGGGACCTGCCCATCAATGGCAGCATAGGAGTTCATTACGCTGTCAAGTTTTCCATCTGTAATGGCTGCCTGAAACGGCTTGGCATAAAATTCACGCAGTTCCCGCGGGGAAACGACTGCCTGTGCCGTATGGATTCCACCCTGTCCTGCCATAAACCCAAGAAAATGTTTGCTGCAGGCACTCATACGATGTTTATCCTGTAAGCCTTTCACATAGGCTGTCCCCATCGCAGCGGCAAGGGTCGGATCCTCACCGTAGGTTTCTCCCATACGACCAAAGCGCGGGTCACGGCAGATATCGAACACAGGAGCCAGCGCATGACTGATTCCCATAGCGCGTCCCTGTCGGGCAATGCAGGCTGCCATTTTCTGCTGCTGCTCCGGGTCCCATGTGGAAGCCTGCCCCAGCCCGCAGGGAAAAGAAGTCGCCGCTGTCACCATCACACCCGTTAATGTCTCGATATGGAAAAGTGCGGGGATATGATGTTTGCCGGACTCCATGATTTGTTTCTGCAGCCTTGTAATAAGTCCCGCTGCGCTGCCCACATCGTCCAGCATAGTCGCAATCAAAATGCAAACCTGACCGACACCGTAGGGGTTCTGCTTCTCCACCGATTTGCCAAGGAAAGAATCAATGGCATTGTAGCATTGAATCTGACCAAATTTTTCATCCAAATTCATCCGTGCCAGCAGGTCACTTGCACGTTCTTCCGGGGAAAGACTGCTATCTTGGTATTTCTGCATCATCGTATTTCCTTTACTCGTAATCTTCCAGTTTCCAGCTGTCCCGCCATTCAATCTTCACAGTATCGCCGTCAAAAAGGATGGGAAGCCAAACGTAGTCGGCATTGCGCGTATCCTCTTGCGGCAAATTGGCAAGCAGCGCCCAATCCGCAGGCGTTTTCTCCACGTCCGGATCAAAGAGTCTGTCGTAAAGCGGACCATAATGCGTGTAGTCGTAATCCGGTGCATTCGGCATCCAGCGGTCGGCACAGGCAATGTACAAGTCCTTTTTGTTCGGAACCTTGAATACCGACGAAATCTGGCTGTGAAAGCTCGTTTTTGTCTTGTCACCAATATGCGGGTCACCCTGTACCGTATAAGGACCGTGCCATGTATCAGCCATGGCTGCCTCTGACGGATTCGGGAAATACCCGGTTGTGCCGGAAGTCAACAAATAGTGTTTTCCATGCCGTATAAAATGCGCCGTAGCCTCCCGCACATGGGGCGGTCCTTTGTGGGGAAAATGCGTGGAGTAATAGCCGGTCACATCGGTGTAATCCTCCGTCAAATCGGCGATGATCGTCTCAGAATGTACGCGTTCAAAGAAATAATACGCTTTTCCGTCCGGTGCTACAGCCAAGTCAAAGTCACCCGCACTCATACCAAGTGGGCGCAGTTTTTCCCTCACAATGGTATATGGACCAAAGAAGGAGTCTGCCGTAAGCACTGTTTCGGTCTGCGTCTGGTCTTTCTCCATAATTTTCAGCCAACAGACATATTTTTTGGTCCGTGCATTATAAATGATGTGCGGACGATCCATCATAGAAGTGGGGTGCAGCGAACTGTTCGGGTCATCCGTCACGGGCGGGATGAGCAGACCTCGATCCTCCCAGTTATACAAATCTGTAGATGCGTAATAACGAACGCCCCAGTGCCAGATGCCCGCAGCCTTGTCCGTTTTTTCCTTGTTTTCGCCGTACCAGTAGTACACACCATCGAGATAAATCAGTGAGCCGCCATGTGCTTGAATGCGGTTCCCATTTGTATCCAGCCACACTTGACCGGGATAAAATGCATCGTACATTACTCATATTCCCTTCTAAAAAGCGGGCAGAGAAGATTCCCTGCCCGCAAAAATAGTGTATTATTCGGCGGCTGCTTCCGTGGTCGCAGCGGCACGAGCCTCAAGATCCTGTTTGATTTGGGGCATCTGCTTATCTACGGTGTAGAAGCGCAGAATCGCAGCAACAACAAGCATGAGAGCCAGCGGAGCAACGGATGCAAGTACACGAATCATCATAATGGCAGAATCGACCTGCACATCCGCACCACCGACATAGCCGGAAGCGCTCATCAAAACGCCCATCAGGAAGCCACCAAATGCACTGCCAATCTTGCCGGCAAGACCGGTCAAGCTGCCCATCGTGCCTTCCATACGCTTAAGGCCTTTCCATTCGTTGTAGTCAGCTACATCGGCAATAAACATATTGAACATCATATTCAGCGGCACGGCACCGGCAGAAACGAGCAGAGCCGCCACAATAAAGAATACCATGTTGCCGCCTGCAAAGAACGTTGCAAGGTAGCCGATGCAGCCTAC
>ERZ779869.3844-NODE-3844-length-11238-cov-3.897702_pt1 | contig 11238 bp, 10 predicted proteins | sample MGYA00511557_ERZ779869 | MGnify/ENA primary metagenome ERZ779869 (study PRJEB29588, sample SAMEA2154620) | human gut metagenome | biome: human gut; feature: human-associated habitat; material: faeces | place: Denmark | collected 2008/2010 ...
CAACAGAGCCAAACAACAAACTTGCTTTATCGCTTTTGTAAGTTTCTCCATTTTTTGTCTTTTCTTGCATTGTTCCAAAACTAACCTTTGGCTCCAAAACCTTAGATTTTTTTACCGAAGAAAAAATAGTATGTTCAATATCAAACCGCCTGCAACCACAATTAGCTCCAGTTCTAGTTGCAGATCCAAATTGGCTAGTTGAAGTTTTTATTGCAGACTCAATCGCCCTATTAAAATCATTTTCATTGTCATAATTTACAAAAAAATCTCCACTTTCAACCATCTTGTAACAATACAATTCAGTTTTAGATGTTCTTGCATTTTTTATATAATCTTTCTTAACAAAACACAATCCATCTGGCCCAACAACAAAAACAGTTTCTTTTATTGCACCTGTTGGTTTATATCCAACTTCAGTTAGCGATTCTTTAATTGTTCCCATATCTAAATTTCCGCCCGAAATTTCATAAGTTTGATATTCTCTATTCATAATTTTTACCCCCAATTATTTTTATTACCATAAATTATAATCAATTTAATTAATGAATCAACAAAAATTAATCTATTAACAAACAAAAAAATTACGCATTAACAAAAACTAGTATCTTCATCACTTTTTGTTTTTTTCTGCTTAATCTTCTTTGGCACCAAAGTACACAATTCCGACCTCCCAACCGCAAATCTATATCGATCAGCACAGAACAAATTGTCACTTGAATTATCAGAATTTGGATCTTTCCAAGGAAATAAGTAAGCAAAAATCTCAGAAATCACATCTTTTTTACCAACAATAGCAACGGTCGGCTCACTGCCAACTAACCCATCTCCCGAAACTTCTTGTTCCCTAGTTTTTATATCAGCACAAATACCATCGTAAAGTACACCACAAACCTCTTTATCTGTTAAAAGTGAATCAAGTGAATCATAATTAGCAACTAAAACAAGTGGCTCATTTTTGTCACCATTATTAAAAACTACCTTTCTATCCAAATCGACAACTGGTTTGGTTTTAAGCTCTTGAATAACTTTCCCATTACAAAATTTCCTATATTCACTTGTATTTCCAATAAAAATTATTTTTATAAGCTTTCGCGAATAACCCACCACGTGCCTTTGCGAAATTGAACCCGATCCATTTCCATAAAACCCCACAACCAATCTTGTTGCATCATCTTCTCTGCCATTGTCATATCCAATAAATTCCATACATTAATCCCTTTTTTATTTACTTTTAATTATAATATAATAACAAAAACAAAAAGTCAATTGGTATTATTCAATAAAACCAACCGACTTACAAACTTTATTTTTTAATTTTATTCTCCTTATACACAAACCCACGACTTTTCAAAAAATTCACAAAATCTTCTAGCTTGCCATAAGTCATTCCATTTTTGTCTAAAACATAAGCATTCCCGCCCGACACAAAAAAGTAAATATAGTTTTTATTCTCAACCGCCTTATTAATCATTCTATAATCAATTGCAAAAGTGGCAATAATTACCGTGCCTTTCCTAGTTGTGGTCCTAACACCTTCCTCTTCAAACTTATAGTCAACAAAAGTATTAGAAGAAATAAGTTTATTGTCTTTGGTTGCCGACTTCACCACTTGCTTATAAACAAACGGAATTAAGCAGGCAACAATAATGCCAACTGCAAGCGAAACCCAAAACACAACAACCTGACCTATTGCAAACATATAAACCGCAAACGACACAAAAAGCAACGGCAATAAAATATTAATTTTAATAAAGGTTGGGCGTATAGTAAATTTATTATAATCCGTTATTTCACGCGCACTAAAATTAGTGGTGTTTTCATACAAAATTTTCTTTCTTTCATCATCCATTTTTCACCAACAACAATCTAAATTCTTATACCATAAACTACCCTTGGATAGTTTTTCTTTGCCTGATAAAAGGAAACAAATTCAAGTTTGCCAAGTTTTCCAAAAGCCTTAATACAAGGAAAGTTTGTAGGGTGAATTCTTGCACAAAGTGCATTAACTCCAAATTCTTTTGCAATCTTCATAAGATGCATATTAATTTCGTTAAGAACACCTTTACCCCTATACTTATCATTAACCATAAAAAAGCCAAGTTCGCCAAGCTTAAGGTCTAATCTTAAAAACTCTTCACTTATGTCATAATTAATTCCATCAAGCAAAAGAGCCGATACCGCAACAAGTTCGTTTTGCTCATTAAAAGCACCATACAAACATCCGCTAGTTACAAGGTCAGTATAAGTAGTACCCTGCACTTCGCTAAACCAATACTTATTGTCTATAGTTTCTCGTACATTGTTATAAAGGTCAATAACGCCACCAATGTCATCGCTAAGTAACTTTCTTATTTCCATCATATCTCCCTAAAATTAATAAATTAACTAAAAATATTGTAACATACTATAATTCACAAAGTAAAATAAAAAAGAGCAAACTTAATTAAAAGTCCACTCTTTTAAATTAGACAACAAATTAACATATAGTATTTAAGTAAACATTAACTCCCTTAACTACAATTCCCTGCTTAGACCTAACAATACTCTTTCCACTACCCGTTCTTGGCTGATTTTCAAATGAATCGGTAGAGTAACTTCCCTTGTTTCCATCTATGTCCTCAACTACAACTGATAGCGGAGAATTAACAATACAACTAAATACAATTTTTGTGCCATTTCCTGCATTAAACGAAATAACCTTTACACCCTTTCTATATCTTGCCATAGGTTCAATTTCACTTAACTTAACTTTTTTCGCATAACCTTTATCGGTAATAACTACCAGCCTAGAAGAAGGAAGTGCATACCCAACCGACACAACTTCATCACCGTCTCCAAGCGCAATTCCCTTAACACCACCAGAAATTCTTCCCTGAACAGGAATATCATCAGTAAACGCATTTAGCACGTTTCCATTTTTGGTTACAAAACAGATGGTAGACTTTGGATCCTCAGACTCAGACACAACATCAACCAAATAGTCATCTTCCTTAAACTTAGATGCCTGGAAGATATTTTTAAGCAAATAATATTCACTCCAAGGCGTTTTTTTAATCATACCGGCCTTAGAGAAGAAAATTAAGTTCTTCTTAGAAAGTTCTTCATTGGTTTGGTCCGGAATTTCAAACACTGCAACCGCACGCTCACCAGGAAGTGCATCTTTAAACACTTCATTAAACAACGCACCCTTTTCACGCCACTTGCAATCAGGCAAGTCTTCTGCACTTATTTTATACGCATTTCCCTTGTCGGTAAAGAATATTAATTGCTTGTCACTTTGGGTTGGATAAAGTTTGGTGTAAATTTCAAAATTATTAGATTTTTCACCAAATTCCTTAGTTACACCATTAAAGTGCTTAACAGTCATAGACTTAATAGTATTTTGTTTAGAAATGCCAATAACCACACTTTCAACAGGCTTTTTGTCATCATAACTTTTAATCTCAAAATTGTCAATACCAGTTAAAATGTTTGTAACACGGTCACTCTTAAACTTTTTCTTAATTTCCAAAAGTTCAGTTTTAACCGTTTCAAGCTGTAACTTTTTGCTATTTAATATTTCAGTCAACTTTTTAATTAAAGCCCTAACCTCTTTAAGTTCTTGTTCAAGCTTATAAACTTCAAGATGAGTAAGCCTAGCAAGCCTTAAATCTAAAATAGCCTGAGCCTGCCTGTCGCTTAGCTTAAATCTTTCCATAAGTCGCCTTTTAGCAACCGGAGTATTTTCACTAGTCTTTATAATTTTAATTACTTCATCTATGTTTCTAACCGCAATAACCAAGCCTTCCAAAATATGCTCACGCTCTTTTGCGTTTTCAAGGTCAAACTTAGTACGGCGATAAATTATTTTTTGCTGATAGTCTACATAATGCTTAATAATAGGAATAAGCCCAAGTTGTTGTGGTTTTCCATCTGCAACAACAACCATATTAATCCCATAAGACACTTGCAAATCGGTATACTTATAAAGCAAATCTAATATTTTTTTAGGGTCATAATCTTTTTTTACTTTAATTACCGCTCTTGTTCCATTTCTATCAGATTCATCTAAAATTTCACTAATTCCAATAAGGTCGTTCTTTTTAGTTTCTCTTACATCTAAAATCTTGGCTAATAAGGTCGCCTTTTTAACTTGATAAGGAAACTCGGTAATAACAATACTCTTTTTGTCATTATCTCCAAGTTCAATATGCGCTTTTGCCCTAATTAAAATTTTCCCTTTACCTGTTTCATAAGCGTTAACAAGTTCATCACCACCAATAATATAACCACCAGTAGGAAAATCCGGACCCTTAATGTAACGCATCATTTCTTTAAGTTTAATATTAGGGTTTTCTATGTACGCAACAACACCACTTATAACTTCACCTAAATTATGTGGTGGAATATTGGTTGCAAGCCCAACCGCAATACCGGTAGCACCATTAACTAAAAGATTAGGGTACCTGCTAGGAAGTGTGTTTGGTTCTTTAAGGGTATCATCAAAGTTAAAACTCCAATCCACGGTATCTTTGTCAATATCTTTAAGCATTTCAAGCGCTAGCGGTGCAAGCCGTGCTTCGGTATATCGCATTGCAGCAGCACCATCACCATCTTCCGACCCAAAATTGCCATGACCATCAATTAATATTTCCTTCATACTAAATGGCTGAGCCATACGCACCATTGCATCATATACACTTATGTCACCATGTGGGTGATATTTACCAAGACAATCACCAACAATTCTCGCCGATTTTCTATATGGCTTGTCAGGTGTAACTCCAAGTTCTATCATAGAATATAAAATTCTTCGCTGAACTGGTTTAAGTCCATCTTCTACTCGTGGAAGAGCACGGTCCAAAATAACATGTTCAGAATATGGCATCATAGATTCGTGCATAACGACTTCTACACTTTTTTGAATAACGTTTTTGCCAAGCCCTGCCTGAACCAACATTTGTTCTTTAACTTGCTTTTTTCGCTCCTTTTGCTCTTCAATACTAGCATCACCACTTACACAATTTTCACTTGTCTGCTCAACTTGTGCAAGTAAATCATCTAGTCCAACTTGCCCGTCCAAAACATCGTTTTCAACCATTTTTTCTTCGGTGCTATTTTCACTATCAAGTTGGTTTTTTATCCCCTCAAGCCTACTATCGTTTACAGTGGCAGAAAATCCATCATTATTTTTGCCATCTAAATTTTTTTCATCATCTTTGTCCATAATGTACCCCTAAAATTCGCTTATATTACAAAATAATTATATCATATTCAAAAAGCTAAAAGCAAACAAAATTTCGCCAAAAAACTTTAACATATTCACTCATAGACCCTAAACAAGAACAAAAAATGCAACCAAAAAATGGTTGCAAATTATTGTAAAATTAACAAATTTCATGTGGTGACTGTTTCAGTTTTTCAGTTTCAACAACACCATCAATAAACTGCTTAGCAATCCAAGGCAAGTCTTTTAAATCGCAGTCATTAAAAAATGTATAATCATAATCATAATTAAACACTTTATCATCACTTTCATTCCCAAATCTATGCTCAACCTCTGGCCTTCTAATTAAAAGCGACAAACAACGATGGTCGGTTCTTTCAATAAACTTTTTAATTTCACTTGGCTCACGCATATGAATGAACATAACTTCATAGTCACCATCTAAAAACTTTTTGTATTCGTTAAGACAGTACTCAGTTGGGTAATTATTATATTCAATCATAATCCTTTTAAGGTCACTCATAGCCTTTCGGTCTTTGTCGGTTTTAGTTTCCCCATTCCAACCAATCTGTCTTAAAATATTCTTAACTGGTGTAATAGAGGATATGTTATATACCCTTTTAGATTCAGCCACGGCATCACAAAAAGTATCTTTGCCAACTCCACCCTGCCCATTAATTACAAACGCAAGTTTCATAATTTTTCTCCTTTGTTTATATTTTTTTAAATATTTTTAAGCCCACCAGTGCCAACACCTACTGACCCTAGTAAATTATCAATAAACCACTTTCTAGCCTTCTAGACCAATTTAAACGGCTAATTTTGCACGTTGTAAAATTTTAAAATGTAAAAATTTTCAAATTTAAGAACTTTTACTTCATTCATTAACAATTTTTATTTTTTCTATTTTATGCTTTCTTTTTGTTAAAACTACATATGCCTTAAATACAATTCTACCACTCTTTGCTTCTTTACCAATTATGTAATTTTCTTTATTATTGGCAACTCGGTAAACGCAAATTGTTTCACCCAAACGCACTTGACTAACATATTGCAATTCAATTTCACTAATAAAGTTTTTGGTATATTCCGAAATCTTAAAACAATCTAAAACAAGCTTGGCATAATTTACATTGTTCATATGCAAATTGCTATCAAGGTCACTTAAAAGCACCTTCTTTTTATATAGTGCTCGTTTACCATCAAAATCTGTTGCATCAAACCTTGCAAAATTAGACTCAACTAAAACATCTTCTTCATGCTTAAGACTGTGCGGATAACAACTAAGATTTTCCGAGCGTTTAATTCTATTCGTTCCCCTTTCAAGCACGCACCATTCAGCAATTGCCTTAACAGGCCTAACCTTATTCATTTTTTCAATGTAATAATTTCTTATAAATTTTGCTGATCCTGGCTTATTAGGAAAGGTAACAGCATTAATAATATCTCCCCAGGTTGGCAAGTCTTCATCTAACAAAATCTTAATTTTAGCCAACACCCAAAAAGCATTGTCTTTTGCATTAAGCGTGTAATAATCCATACCAAGCTCACTACAATGCTCAGTTGCAATTGTTTGAAAAATTTCAAATATATGGTCAATTCTAAGTTGTGCTACAATGTCAACTTTACCATAATTAATTTTAAATTTATCTGCATAATAATTGTTCATTTTTTAACTCCTGGTTTATATTATACCGCCCCAATTAACTTGTTTCAAAATAATATTTAAGACATTTTAACCAAATATAATATTAACCAAAGCAACAAAATTATTACTATACTTGATTTAAGTATCAAATTATGTTAATATAATTATATGGAAGAATTAAAAAAGATAATTGCAAGCAACATAATAAACTTAAGGAAAGAGAACAACTTAACCCAAGCAGAGTTTGCAACCAAACTTAATTACACCGACAAGGCAATTAGCAAATGGGAGCGGGGCGAAAGTGTTCCAAGCATCGACATTTTAAAAAAAATTGCCGATATGTTTGGCGTTACCGTAGACTTTCTTCTACATGAAGGCTCAACCAAAGAAAAGGAGCAATACATATTACCACAAGACAACCGAAGCAACAAAATTATAATAACCCTTCTCGGAGTTTCAATTGTGTGGATAGTAGTTACTATAATTTATGTATACATGAAAATATTTGCCGATGTAGCAGAATGGCGCTTGTTTTTGTGGGCGGTTCCGTTAAGTTGCTTAGTATTGCAAATTTTTAATTTTTTATGGGGCAAAAAATTATTCAGTCTGTACATATTGTCAATATTTGTTTGGAGCCTTTTAACTTGCTTATACTTACAATTTATCACTTATCAAATTTGGCTTATTTTTGTCATTGGCGTACCAATTCAAATAGCAATCATTTTGTGGAGCAACCTAAAACCAATTAACAAACAACATAAAAATAGTAAAAAATAAAAAGAGAAAGAAACTAAATTCTTTCTCTTTTTTGATTATACATTTCATTATTTTTCATCATTTTCAACATTGTTGTCGTTATCATCACCAGCTCTTTGATTATCACCTATCTTTATTTCAAGGTTCGGCTTTTTGCAATAAACGCCAGTAATTCTCTCACGCTTGTTCTTTGCGTAATTATAAATATTAGGCATTTCCATTAACCCCAAATATTCTTCGTCTTCATAGTCTTCTTCTTCATCTTCCAACTTTTCAAGTTCAGAGATGTCAACATCATCTGGAGAAGCAAAATCTTCTTCTATAAACTCTTCATAGTCTTCATCATCAACAATAGGAAAGCCTTCATCATCAAACTTATCATTTTCATCAAGCTCAGGGTGTCTAGAATAAAACTCATTATAAAGAGCTTTATTTACTTCATCGGCACTTACTCCAACATCAACCTTAATGCCCACAGTCGCAAAATAGTCACTAGCACAACCTCTTTCAATCCTATCAAAAAGCATACCCATCATTTGATCCATAGAGACCCAAAAAGTTTTACCATTTTGTGTTACTTCAAGTGTTTGACCTATTGGTTCTTTAATACCAACTGCTTCAAACAACTCTCTATTATGAACGGCAAAAATAACACTATCAGTTGCATTGTTTTTGCTAAGACCTTCATAGAAATCATAGGCAATGCCTTCAAATTTTCCACCAGACTTATCATTATATAAATTAGTCGCCATAATTCTGGTTAAACATTCTTCAAGACCGTTCATATAACAATAAATTGATTTCGGACTAACACTCTCAGTAAAATCGCACTCATCCAAAAGCATCGCTATTCTTGCATACTCTCTTGAAAGCTTTCCTTGTAAGCCATTACTTTGCAATAAGTCTTTAGTTTCTATTACATCAATAGCCTTAGGCGAATTCTCACAGTAGGTAGAAAGAGCTAAATCCACAATTGCATAAAGTTCAGCCTCACAAGAAGATGAAACATCAATAAGCTCACCCTTATATATTTTAATCATTTTTTCTGCCAAAATATGGCAATAGGTCTCATAAAACAAATTAACTAAAAGTTGTTCGCCACAAACTGAAGAATTAACAAAATCAGAAGAATTAATACATACCAAAGTATTAACCAAGTCATACAAACTCTCGTCGTCATCAACAGTTACATCATTGGGCCCATTAAAGTCCATAAAGCACACTACAGCAGGCTTAGCACCATGTGCTTCACAAATTCTATTATGCACAACTTGCATACATCTCTCAACATACGCTTTATACTCTGTTGCGGACTTATTTACAAATTTACCACCAGCAACTTGTGCCTTGTTTTTAGCTTCATCAAACTTTGGCAGATAATTAATAATTTCACTATAAAGCTGAGCATCTGTTGCATTTGTTGTAAGCCTTAAAGCTTTTGCAGAGTTATCTTCACGGTCAAACAACTTTGTCATCACTGGACTTGCGTTCGCCAATCCATTTAAAAACAATCTTAATATTTTTATATTCTTTTCATTTTTAACCATAATATGTCCCCCAACATTTGTTATTTTATTATAACAAATGCCTAGGCTAAAATCAATAGCCTAGGCAAATTAACAATTATATTTTTTTTGTAAATTTTCAATAGCAGATATAACTTTTTCTCTCAACGTTGTCGGTTCTAAAACTTCAATAAGTTCCCCATATTGCAAAAGCCAATAAACTAACGCTTGCTCATTTGCAACAACTTTTGCAACAATATAGTCTTCTTTGCTATAAAGCCTAACTGACCTAGAAAACCATTCATAAATAGCACTCAACCCCTTGCCATCAACCACTTTTAACGATGCTTCAACCGACTCACCATTAAACATATAAATATGCTCATTTAAATACTCTTTTTCGTTGCACTTCTGCCCAACAATATCTTCAAACGCAACCAAATCATTTTTAAGCACTTTTACATCACTAATGCTGTCAATTTTATAGTTCGCAACAGTTTCATACCCAACCTTATTACAAACCAAATAATATTTCCCGTTGTTATTAACCATAAAATATGGGTTTACAATATGCTCTTTTTTCACTTCCAACGGCTTAGCATTTTCAATCTTTAAAGTTGAATAGTTAAATGAAATTTGTTTTTTTGCTTCAATAGCCCTAGTTACTTGGTCAATGGTATAAAAATACTGCTTATTATATGTTCCACCACCCTGTTCTAACTTGTAAATATATTTATAATTTTTCCGTTCATTTTTGCTTAAAAGATTTGCAAGTTTTTTAACTAATTCGGTTGCATTTTTAGAAGGAATAGACTTATTAGAAAATACACTATCTATTAAAAAAGTAACTTCACTAGAATCAAAATCTCGGTCGGCCAAATAGTATCCCCTGCCTTCCTTAATAATTGTATATCCATAATCCATCAAAAAGTCAATATTCCGGCTAACTGCCTTTCGCTCTATTTCAATAGCATAATTTTCTCTAATAAGATTAATTATCTCACCTTGCGTAAGTAAATGTTCAGAATCAGAGTACTCTTTCAGAACATCTAAAATATATAGCAGAAATAATTTTTTATTACCATCACTTGCCATCAAAAACACCCACCATAAGTAAATTATCTAATTATATGATAATAAAACCAATAATTAAAAAGCAAGCAAATTGAACTAAATTTTATACCCTCCACAATCATTTCTCCCATAAGGTATAAAGTTGTTAATATCACAAGAAACCGCATTAAAATTACCTTGCGTCTTTCCCCCGTTAACAAAAATCATCATCAAACTAGACAAACAAGCCTTATATCCAGGGTCTAGACAATCAAATTTTGTAGACCCAAAAACAAAATAAATATTTGCCATACCAGCAAGTTTAAACAATCGGTTTAAAGCAAAAATAATTTCATCACCACACTCACCTTCAAATAATTCACTTATTTCTGGAATAACAATAACGGTTTTTCTTGTTCCACCACCAAATCTTTTAGAGTAGTCTGACATAGAAGCAACTTTATTGTTTTTCAAAAACGCACAAACTTCTTCAGCATACTTAACAAGGTCCGTTAAAAAAGATAAAATTTCTTCATCTCCATTAATTCCAAATCTAACAGCTTCGTTGCAAAATTCATTAAAAAAACCTGAATTAAATTGGTCAAAAACATAAAGTTTAATTTCCTGTTCATTATTAAACACATATTGCGACTTAACAATAGTATAAATGGCTTTGTTTACCAAAAAGTAACTATTAGAATTAATAAGCATACCAACACTATTTAAAGAATCATTACAGTTAACGGCTTTAGCCTTGTAAGCAGTGGCAAGTTTCTGCTTTTTTAATTTGTTAGCCTTAAACAAAAATTCAAAATTGTTTTCACCCCTGCAATCTTTCTTTCGACAAAATTCTCCAGTTCCTAAATTTTTGTTTGCATAATTTCTTCTAAATAGTTCCATAAATTTTTACCTCGCTTTTGTTTTCTACACTAACTATACCACTTGTAATGTACCAAAAATAGTACAAATAGAAGTTTTTGCAAAAAAATTGCAAACATTTGTTTAATTTTGTAAAATAATATAAAAAACTACCAACCTTGATAATCAATTGGCCACTTTGTTATAAAAAC
>ERZ779869.3860-NODE-3860-length-11214-cov-5.427906_pt1 | contig 11214 bp, 4 predicted proteins | sample MGYA00511557_ERZ779869 | MGnify/ENA primary metagenome ERZ779869 (study PRJEB29588, sample SAMEA2154620) | human gut metagenome | biome: human gut; feature: human-associated habitat; material: faeces | place: Denmark | collected 2008/2010 ...
CTGAACTTTGTTCTGCATTCCCTATTCCGTATCCTATTCCTGTTGTGTCTAGTCTTGTTAAATTAACATGTAATGTTTCTCCTGTATTGGCATAACTCATAATGTAACCTAATAAAAAAACTATTGTTGCAATTACTAAAATTAATATTCCAATATTTCTCTTTTTCATCAAAAATTCATCCTTTCCCTTTATTCAATTTCTGATTTTCATACATTATTTATTATACATTTTTTTCGTCACAAAATCAACATTTTTCAACATATTCCTTAAAAGAACAAATTTATTCTATGTAAAAAAAGAACCGGCACATTACATGCTCGGTTCTAATCTATTACATTACATATTTTTTTATTAAGATAATTCCTACTCCAACAACTACTAACAATCCTGTTATTAACATGAAATATGTTTTTGCTGTACCTGTTGTTATTGCTAATATTACTTTAGCTATATCTATATCATCCTCTCCTTCTTTTCTATTATCTGGAGTTGAATCTCTATCTGGTACATCATATTCGTTTTTATCTTGAGATATTTCTGCTGTATTTGTTTTTAATCCCATGTTATTTGGATCATTTATCCATGTTAGTATTACTTCTACTGTTGCTGTCTCTCCTGGTTGTAACAATGTATTTTCTAATTGTTTTGTAGATATTACATTATTTCCTTCATCTGTCCATAATGGGTTATCAGTTGCTTCAAATTTTAAGCCTTCTGGGATATAATCTGTTATTTCTTTTGCATATCCAGGTATATCTCCCTCATTTATTATCGTTATTCCATAACCAAATTTTACTGTGACATCACTTAATTTTTTCTTGTGTAAGTCAACTTTTACAACCGGTTCTGGATCTTCATGACCATTATATCCTGTTTCAGATATTGTTTCTTTTCCATCTTCTATTACTATTACTTTTGAAACGAATTTTAGTAATGCCAAGTCAAAGTATTCTACTTTAACATGTTCTTCATCTTGATCATCTTCTCCATCATTCCATTCTCCTGGCTTTGAATCTATATCTTCTATCTTATCTCCATTTTTATCACTATCATCAAATATTTGTGCTTTATTTGTAATTATAGTTGTATTAGAATTTGGATCTTTTACTTTAAATGCAACTTTAACATCTTTGTAATTTAATGTTGTTCCATCAAAAGCTTTTAACAACTTATCTTCTCCATTTTCTTTTGACAAATATGAAGTTCTAATACTTACAGCTTTACTTTTATCTGTAGTTTCTTCTCCATTTTCATCATACATTTTCCACATATATTCAACATTAGTGCTTTCTTCTGGTAAATATTCTAAATATTCAGGAATGTTATCTTCTATTTCTTTTGCATATCCATCAATATTTCCTTCATTATACACTCTAATTGTATAAATTACTGTATCTCCAACATGTACAACTACAGGATCTTTTGTATGGTCATATGTAATCTTTCCGCCATCAATTTTAGGTTGTGGTATTCTTGTTGTAATATCTTTGTCATGAACTTTTGTTATGAATTTTCTTAATGCTAAGTCAAAGTTTAATTTAGTGTTTTCTACTTCATAACTAACTTTTTCTTCATTATAGCTATCTTTACTAATTGTTACTTCTATTGGATCTGTATATTTATAATATCCTTCTGGAGCTTCTATTTCTGCAACCCAATATTTTGTACTTGCCTTATCTGCATCATATTTATATGTTTCATCTGATTGCTTATTACTTTCTATATCTCTTGCATCTTCGCCATATTGCAATCCAATAAATTTAACTAGTCCCTTTTCATCTGATATTGCTGTCATAATAACATTTTTGTTATTTTTAGCATCTTCTTCAGTTTTATAAATACCAAATTTTGCTCCTTCTAAAGATACTTTTTGTCCATTAGCTAAATAATATTTGTATAAAATTACTCCACCTGTATGAACTTCAGGTCTTTCTGTCTCTTTTACAACTTTATTGTCTGTTGCTGTATTTGTATACTCTAGTTTTGCTTGGTTATTTATTTGTTCTCCCATAGCTGCTAATAATTTTCCATTTTCATCTTTAGCAAATGTTGTATTAAACGTTACTTTTATTTTGTTTCCTGCATTATTTTTTATTCTATCAGATGCTTGAATAGAATTATCTAAATCAATAAATGTTAATATCAATGTTCCTGATTTTGTTTTATCTTGAACTCCTGTTGGATTTTCTGTATAGCTAATTCTGTAGTCTGTACCTTCTCTTAATGTTGTATTTCCAATTTTTACAGAAACACTATCACTTCCTTCAAACTTCAATCTATAATCAATATCATCAATTATATTATAAAACTTATATTCATCTATATTATTTGGTAATGTTGATTCTATTACCCATAAATGTTTTTCATCTGCATTATATCCAGAATCCTGGTTTGTTACATCTTTTACACCTTTATGAATATCTGGTTCTTTATAATTTTTAACTTCTACATAAATATTTCCATCTGAATTTACATACACATTAGCATCTTTATTATTAGTAATATCATTACCTTTTGAATCTACTACTGTATATTTCATGCTTTTTTCATATCCAGAGCCATCTTCTTTAATTTTTTTAGAAACTGTTATTGTAATTGTTCCATCAAATTCACAATAGCTGTCTGGTGCTTGTGTTTCTTTTATTACATAAATATCATCTGTTAAATGATCTTTATCTACTGGCATATTTTGGGCAATCGTCAATTTTCCTGTAACTGTCTTTTCTTCTGTTTTTCCATTAGTTGTAACTTCAAATTTTGCTGTTGAATTTAATTGTTTTCCATCTTTATCTTCTTTTATTAAAACTAAATCATATTGACCTACTGTTCTTAATTTTATTCTTTCAAAATCCTCATCATCTTCAAAATCTCTATCAGGATTTACAAAGTTATCTGGAGTTGAGTCAATATCATCTATTTTCTTTCCATTCTCATCACTATCATCTGAGATTTGTGCATAATTTACTAAAACTCTACCTGATGTTGCTCTTTCAGTAACTCTACATAATACTTGTGCATCTAAATAATCAGGATTTTCATCACTAATTTCTCCTTCTTTATTTAATGCTTTTAATAAATTGGCCTTATAATTTGCATCTCCTTCTTTTGCATTTAATTCTGCTCCTTGACCTTTAGCAAACCATGTTGTTGTTACCACCTGTCTACCATCGCTGTCTAAGCCTTCCAAATTCCAGATTCCATTATATTCTTCATTTTCTGTTACAAATTCTAACCCTATTGGTAAAGTATCTTTTATCTTACTTGCATATCCATTTACTTCACCTTCATTATATACTCTAATTGTATATAAGACATAATCTCCTTGCTCTACTATTAATGCTTCCTTGTCATTTTGTTTATATGTTATTTTTCCTGTTTCCTTGTCTATATTTGTTACAACTGGTGCTCTTAAATATGTTCCATCTTTTTTTCCTGTATCTGTTACATATTCTCCATCTTCAATTGTTTGATTTTTGCTGATTGCTGCTATATGTTTAAATAATGCTAAGTCAAATATTTTTTCTTCAGGCATTATAACTAATTTTTCAAAGTCATCGTCATCTTGTTCTCCTTGATAAAAATAATTTTGATCTGCTAAGTCATCTTTATTTGTTTCATTTCCTTTATAATTTTGCATATTATTTTTATTTACATTTGGCTTTGTTTGTGGCTCTGAGTCTCTGTCTTGACCCTTTGTTGTAATTGATGTTTTAGATTCTGAATCATATGCTCCTGATATCCATGCCACATTTGTTAATATGATTTGATTTTGAGTATCTGGTGTTTGTGCTACTTTACATTTTATTTCTATTGTTTCCCAATCTAAAGTTCCTGTTTTATATGCTGATAAACTTTTTGCACTATTTGTATCTATTGTTAATGTTATTTTGTTTGATGAAGGTTCATATTTTATTGTATATGTATTTTTAGCATTTCCATTTTTATATTTTGATACTACTGTTGATGTTGTACTTGATGCCATTACTAGTCCTGTTGGTAATTGGTCTACTATTTCACTTGCATATCCAGCTTTATTTCCTTCATTGTATATTGCTAGTGTATATGTTACTTCATCTTTATCATTTACTACTACTGGGTCTTTTCTATGTTTATATGTTGCTGTTGTTCCACTTTGTAATGTTGACAAATCTATATTTGGTACTCTAGTATTTGCTACATTTGTTCCATTTACTTGTGTTATATATTTTCTTAATGCCAAGTCAAATTCTTCTGGTTGACTTTCAAATTCTGTTGGTACCTTTTCTTCTTTTCTTGTTACTTCTACTATTGGTTGTTCTTTTTCTAATACTATTTTATCTGTACTTTCTGTTCCTTTTAACCATAATGTCTTTTTCGTTGTTGTTTGAGTTACTTCTATTTTTACATTTACTTTTTCCACATTTTCTCTTGCTACTGTTATGTAGAATCCTCCAGTTCTTCCTACTAATGTCTTTATATCTGTTGTTCCCAATGAATTTCCATTTTGGTCTGTATATGTATAATTTAGCTTATTTCCATTTTGGTCTGTTACTTCTATTATTACTCCATATGGTACTGTTCCATTTTTGTCTATTTTTATTGGACCTACTACATAATTGTTTCCTACTCTTGTTGTGGTTAATTTATATTTTCCTTCTGCATTTGCACTTAATCCATCTGTATTTACTTTTACTCCTCCATCTACTGTATAATTATTTTCTGCTGTATACATTTCTTTATTGTTTGATGCTGCATCTATCAAATAATTGTACAATATTTGTGCTTGTTCAAATCTTTCTGGTCCTTCACCTGTTGTTTTGTTGTAATCTGATAATTGTTGATATGTTGTTCCATCTTTAGTTATTGTTAACCAGTCTGTTCTTTCTTTATTGTTAAATACTTCATTATTTGTTGGATCTTGCTTATAGTTTGTATAATACCATATTGCTGCTCTTTGTACTGCTTTTATATCTGCTTCTGTCATTAAATGTTCTTCACTATATCCGAACATCATTGAGTTCCCTGATACATGACTACTATAATCATATCCACTTATTGGATTATATACATATGCTTGTAATTCTGAATCATACTCTATTCCTATGCTTTTTAAGAATTCTTTCTTATCTGTTGTTCCTGGTATATATGAATTGTCTAATATCCACAATAATTCTCTGTAATATCCACTTTCTGATAATAGTGTTTTTACTACATCATCTATGTCTGTTCCATTGTCTACTATTTTATTTAACAACTCTGTTCTATCTTTTTGCAAATCATATGATAAGTTATAATCTAATACTGTGCTTGGTCCTCCTGCTGTTTCCCATGTTGCACCATAATTTGCTTTTACACAATATAAATTTCTTTGTGTTGCACTTACTGCTCCATTTGCATCATGCGTAGTAATATTCCATATTACTGCATTATTTCCTGAACTTTGTTCTGCATTCCCTATTCCGTATCCTATTCCTGTTGTGTCTAGTCTCGTTAAATTAACATGTAATGTTTCTCCTGTATTTGCGTAACTTATGATATAGCTTAGTAAAAATGCTATGATAGCTACAATGGCAATAATTATCCCAATCTTTTTTTTCATTAAAATTCATCCTTTCCTCTCTTTTTCAGAGTTTAATACATTATTTATTATACTTCTTTTGAAGAATAAAATCAACATTTTTTCATATATTTTATTGATTTTGTTTTTTGGAGGTTATCGTGAAAATTTATAGGGTTTTAATATGTTTGTTTTTGATAATTTTTTCATATATTTTTCCAGTATTTGCAGATGAAGAAGATTTAGAAAATCCAATAGATTTTTCTTATATTACTAGTTCTTCTTCTGAAATTATTACAGAACCCTCAATAAATTCTAGGGCTGCAATTGTTTTAGATAGAAACTCTGGTTTAATCTTATATGGGAAAAATGAGAACGAAAAACGTAAAATGGCATCTACAACCAAAATTATGACTGCTATAGTTGTAATAGAAAATGCAAATTTAGAAAGTATTGTTACAATATCTCAAAAAGCTGCGGGTACTGGCGGTTCACGTTTAGGATTACATACAAACGATAAAGTTTCTGTTAAAGATCTACTATATGGATTACTATTATGTTCTGGAAATGATGCTGCCGTAGCTCTTGCAGAATTTGTTGGAGGTGATTTACCTGGCTTTTCTAATCTAATGAACAACAAAGTTTCTGAACTTGGATTAACCTCAACTCATTTTGTTACTCCTCATGGACTTGATAATGAATCACATTATACCACTGCTTATGAACTTGCCAAAATAGCAGATTATGCTTTAAAAAATGAAACTTTTCGTAATATTGTTGGTACCAAAAATCATACTATCACTATTAACAAATATTCTAAATCACTTTCAAATACTAATGAACTTCTTGGAAATTTTGAAGGTGTTTATGGCATTAAAACTGGCTTTACCAATGGTGCTAACCGTTGCTTGGTTACTGCTATAAAGCGAAATAATATGGATTTAATTTGTATTGTCCTTGGTGCTGATACTAAAAAAGATAGAACTAGAGATAGTGTAAATTTAATAAACTATATCTATTCAAATTTTGAATTAGTAAATATAAAAGATAAAATTTTATCTGAATTTGATAATTGGAAATTGTGTAATTCTTCTAGCTTTAAAGTTGAAAAAGGAAAATCTAATGAGGTTGACATTGCTCTTGAATCTTTACCATATGATTTTTTACCAATAAACAGTAAACATTTAGATGATATTAGCATATACATATATTGTTGGACAAATTTCAGGAACATCATTCTTTGAAATTGCCAATATAAAATTTATCGAATTCTCAAGTATGAGTGAATTATTAATATTAGTATATCTTGGATTAGGAATAGGAGTAGGTGCAATAGGAAGTACAATATCTATGAAAAAATATTTGGAAGTTTAGGAGGTAAAATATGCGCAAATATTTAACAACTATTTTAACAATTGTAACAATTAGTGTTACAAGTATTTGCGTATATGCCGAAAATATTACAGACTTACAAGAAAAATCCAACCAAATAAACCAGAGTATTACAGAAACCAATAATAGATTACAAGCAGTTCAAGAACAAATGTCGGAAAATATGCAACAATTACAAGAACTTGATACGCAATTAGCACAATCAGAAGAAGAATTAAATAAGATAAATATAGAAGTTAGTACATTAACAACTCAAATATCAGAAAATGAGCAAAAATTATCAAATGCTCAAGAAAAATATGATAAAATAAAAAAAGTATTAGATGCTAGAGTAATAGAAATATATAAATCAGACAATTTACAATTATTAGGTGTGTTATTTGCATCTAAGAATGTAAAAGAATTTTTTCAAACTTATGATAAATTAATATTATTAAGTAAATATGATAAAACTTTGTTAGACAGTGCAGAACAGCAAATTGAAGAAATAGAAGTAACCAAAAAAATATTAGCAGAAAAGAAAAAACAAATTGTTGAAAGTAAGCAATTACAGCAAAAGAAAACACAAGTAGTTCAAAACTCTAAAACCAAAAGACAATATTATTTAAGTAAATTAACAAAACAGGAGCAAGAGCTTCAAGCACAGATTGATGAATATAATGCACAAGTAACACAAATTGAAAATGAAATAAAATTATTAGCACTAGGAAGTATAGGAGAAGATTATGTTGGGGGAACATTAGTATGGCCAGTTCCTGGACGTACATCATTAACATCATTATATGGAATGAGAGTTCACCCAATTACAGGAGCATATAAATTACATACAGGAATAGATATAAGTGCACCACTTGGAACATATTTTGTTGCAGCAGCAAATGGAGTTGTATCTAAAGCAACATATAATACAGCATATGGAAATATGGTAATAATTGATCATGGTGGTGGAGTACAAACATTATATGCACATGGAAATTCAATTTTGGTTCAAGTTGGAGATGAAGTAAAAGCTGGAACACCAGTTTTGGAAGTAGGATCAACGGGATATTCAACAGGACCACATGCACATTTTGAAATAAGAATAAATGGTCAAACAGTAAATCCATTGGATTATTATCAAAATAAAAATAGTATAACATCAAGTGCAACTAAAGAAGATGATGAAAATAAAACAGAAAGTACAGAGAGTAATCAAAAAACACTAGAAAGGAAAGAGATTATGAAAAAGAAGATAATAGAAATTATTGGAATTATAATATCTATAATAATAATTTTTCAAAATATAGCATATGCAACAAGCTCGAAGTCAAGTTTGCAAAATCAGCAATCAGATATTGATAATCAAATAAAAGAACTTGAAAATGAACAAAAAGAAATAAAAGCTAATAAATCTGAAACAATGAAATCAGTAGAAGATTTAATATACCAGATTTCAGATGTTGAAAATGAAATTGATGATTTAAAAAGTCAAGTGAAAGATTTGCAAGCTCAAATTAAAGTTAAAGAAAAAAGCATAGAGCAAAAAGAAGAAGAATATAATAAACAAAAAGAATTATTAGATGCAAGAGTTATTGCATTATATAAGAATGGTGAAAATTCATACTTAGAAATATTTTTATCATCATCAAGTTTAAAAGACTTTTTATCAAAATATTATTATGCAGAGGCTCTTATGAATGCTGATAAAGAATTTATGCAAAAAGTAACAGATGAAAAGAAAGAAATTGAAGCTACAAAAGCAGAACTTGAAAAAAATAAAAGTGCTTTAGATGATGCATTATCACAACAAAGAATAAAACAAAACTCATTAGAGAGATTAAAAAACGAAAAGCAGACTTATGTGGCTCAATTAACAGCAGAGGAAAAAGAAAATCAGCAAGAAATAGAAAAATTTGAAGAAGATAAAAGAAAAATTCAAGCAGAATTAAAAAGAATTGCTGAAGAAGAAGCAAAGAAAAATACAACAAATATTTCTCAAAAACCAAGTGCAAGTGGATACATATTTCCTGTACAAGGATTAAGTAAATCAAATATAAATAATAAAACATATCCATCATATAAAGGCCATACAGGTGTTGATGTTAATATAGGAGTTTCTGGAAAAAGTGTTGTAGCAGTTAAAGATGGAAAAGTTGTTATATCAGAAGCACGTATTAGTAATGGAAAATACTATAGTTATGGAGAATATATTGTTATAAGCCATGGAGATGGAACAATGACATTATATGCACATATGTTGGCAAATTCAAGAAAAGTAAAAGTCGGAGATAAAGTAAAACAGGGTCAAGTCATAGGAACTGTTGGATCAACAGGAAACTCAACTGGAACACATCTTCATTTTGAAGTAAGAGTTGGAGGAAGTCCAGTAAATCCATTACCATATTTGCCATAAAAAGAATTAAATAATTAAAAGGAGAAGAAAAATGGAAGAAGATAATAAATATATAAAAAGACAAAAGATTTATAAAATTATCATGTTAATGATATTAACAGCATTTGTTACAAGTATATTAACAGCTATATATATAGTGAAATTAGATGGAAATACTCAAACAACTAATAATTCAGGAGTAAGTTCAATATTAAATGTTTTAACAAGTGATAGTAATTTAACAAAATCATTAAAAGGTATTGAAACAATTGTAAAAAGTAAATATTTGAATGAATCAGATATAGATGAAACAAGTGCAATAGATGGAGCAATAGAAGGATATATAAATTCTTTGGGAGATGAGTATGCAGAATATATTCCGGCAGATAAAATGAAAGAATATACAGAAGGTATAATGGGAAATTTTGTTGGTATAGGAATATACATGGTAAAAAATACAGAAAAAGATTTAGTTCAAGTACTTTCACCAATTAGAGAAAGTCCAGCTGAAAAAGCAGGAATAAAAGCAGGGGATTTAATAACGAAGGTAAATGGAGTTTCATATACAGCAGATCAAATGTCAGAAATGGCTAATACAATAAAAGGTGAAGAAGGATCAAAAGTTACAATTGAGGTATTAAGAGGAGAACAAATATTAACATTTGAAGTTACAAGAGAAAAAGTTAATACAAATCCAGTTTACTCTGAAAAACTTGAAAATGATATTGGATATTTAGAAATAACAAGTTTTGATGAAGGAGTTGCAGAAGATTTTAAAGCAAAATATTTATCATTAAAAGAACAAGGAATAAAAGGATTAGTAATAGATTTAAGAGATAATGGTGGAGGTCTTGTTGCTGAAGCATTAAAAATAGTTGACTATATTGTACCAAAAGATCAAACAGCATTAATAACAGTAGATAAAGACGGAAAAGAAGAAATTAGTAAAACAAAAGAAGATGCAATAATAACAGAACCAATTGTATTATTAGTTAATTCAAGTTCTGCAAGTGCATCAGAAATAATGGCAGGAGCATTAAAAGATTTAAAATGTGCAACAATAGTTGGAACAAAAACATATGGAAAAGGTGTAATACAACAACTTTTAACATTAAGTAATGGAGCAGGATTAAAAATTACAGTAGAAGAATATTATACTCCAAACAAAACAAAAATAAATAAAGTAGGTATAACACCAGATTATGAAATATTATTAGAAACAAGTATAACAAGAGAACCAACAGATGCAAATGATACACAACTTAATAAAGCAAAAGAAATACTAAAGGCAAAAATAGAAAATTAATTTATAAAAATATAAGCTACAAAAAAGTAGCTTATATTTCAGTTGTAATGAAAGGAGAAAACAACATGAAAATGAACTTAGCAAATAAATTAACAATATTTAGAATACTATTAGTTCCAGTTATAATGTTAATTCCCATAATTGATAATTTAGTAGGTATTCCTGGTGAATTTTTGGAAATTTCAACAGCATTTTGGATAATGAATATTATATTTATTGTAGCATCAATAACAGATAAGTTAGATGGATATATAGCAAGAAGTAGAAATCAAGTAACAACATTTGGAAAATTTTTAGATCCATTGGCAGACAAAATATTAGTGCTATCAGCATTAGTTATTTTAGTAGAATATGGTAAAATACCATCATGGATTCCAATAATAGTATTAGCAAGAGAATTTATAGTATCAGGATATAGATTAATTGCAGTAGAAAAAGGTGGAAAAGTAATTTCTGCATCAATATGGGGAAAATTAAAAACAGTAACTCAAATGATAGGAATAATATTTGCATTTTTAGATAAATTCAATTTTGGAGAATTTATATTTAGAGTATCAACACAAGCTGAAGCCCAAATAAATTCAGCAAGTATATATATGACAACAGGA
>ERZ779869.3861-NODE-3861-length-11209-cov-4.958849_pt1 | contig 11209 bp, 2 predicted proteins | sample MGYA00511557_ERZ779869 | MGnify/ENA primary metagenome ERZ779869 (study PRJEB29588, sample SAMEA2154620) | human gut metagenome | biome: human gut; feature: human-associated habitat; material: faeces | place: Denmark | collected 2008/2010 ...
ATCATGCGCACCTCCGGGGAACGGTCATAGCTCAGTTACCGGCCGGAACGGTAAAGGCGTTGTAGTGAACGTAGATCTGGATGGAATACGCATCCTTGGCATCCACCACGTTGTCGTGGTTCACGTCAGCGGCCAGCAGACCAGCCACAGACACCGTTTTAGTGCCCTCGTAGACACCCTTGCCCACATCCAGCGCGATCTGCGCGTCCACGATGTTGATCTTGCTGTTCGCATTGACGTCGCCGTACTTGACGGCCACGGCAGCGCCGTCGCTGACGGCGAAGGAGCTGTTCTTCAGCGCATCGGCCTTGTCGCTGCTTACCAGCGTCACGGTCTTGTTGCCGTCAGCCAGCAGCATGCCCTCGCCGCTGCAGGCAATGGACTTGCCCTCCGGCACGTCCTTGATGTACGTGACCAGATACAGACCCGGCGCAAACTCGGTCTTGCTGACCGTGTAGACCTTTTCGACCTCCACGGCGTCGGCGTTGATCACGGTGACATCCTCATCAGAGTTGCTGCCGCTGATACCGGCCAGCGCATCGCTGACGGTCAGCTTCACCTCATCCGCGAAGTCGCCCACGCGGACGGTAACGGTGGCCACCAGAATGCCATTAGCGGCAGGAGCGGTGTTGCCCAAGAAGGACATCGTGCTGTTCTCGCCCTTGAATTTGCCGTCGTTGCCCAGCGCCAGACCGCTGCCCCGCTGGATGGCGGTGATCTCGCCGCCGGTGACAGCCAGCTTCATCTGGGCGCAAGCCAGCCCGCCAGCCGCGTTCATGTAGATGTGGAAGGTCACGTCCTTGCCGGCCTCAGCACTTTCGGGAGCTGCCACACGAGCCACGATGTCGGCAGCTTCCGCCTTCTGTGTCTCGGCGTCCGCGGCGGAGCCGATGCCCTTGCCATTCTCTACGGTGCCTTCGGCAAAGTAGCAATTCCTGATAACGGCGCCAGCCGCCGCACGACCAACCACGGCGCCGCTGGTGCTCTGACTGCTGTTAATCTTTCCGCTGTTGTAGCAATCCGTGATCTTAGCCTCCTTGGCAACATCACCTGCAATGCCGCCCACATTGGCGCCGGTGGACTTGATGGTGCCGCTGTTGGAGCAGGCTTTGATCGCGCAGCCGTTGCCCACATTGGCCGCCATACCGGCTGCGCCAGAGCCCGCGCAGGTCACATTACCGGAGTTGGTGCAGTTGATGATGGAGCTGTTAGAGGAAAGGTTGCCCGCAATGCCTCCCGCATAGCGATAACCGGTGACATCCCCGCTGTTGGAGCAATCCTTGATGGTGGTGGAATAGTTGGCATACCCGACAAGTCCTCCCAGATTGTCCCAGTTGCCGCCCACGCGCTTCACCGTCACGTTCACCTCGGAATGGACGTTGGTAATATCGGCATAATCCGCGCGGCCGATCACGCCGCCGGAGTACGCACCACTCACATTCTTACTGGAGGTAAGCACAACCTTGCCCTGCACCGTCAGATTTTGGATCACGGCGTGCTTGGAGTTGCTTCCTTCCACATAACCAAACAGACCCTTGTAGGGAATCTGGGTGTTCGTGCCGATATAGTTGATGAACAGATTGCTGATCTTGTGACCCTGTCCATCAAAGGAACCTGCAAACTTCTTGCCCCAGCTGTTCATGCCAATAGGCGTCCACTCAAAACCTGCCAGTTCAATATCGTTGGTCAGCACAGCAGAGATCTTGGCGTTGCCGCCCTTGTTGACCTGCTGGGCAAACCATGCCAGCTCCGCGCCGCTGCTGATCTGGTAGACACCGTTGGCGTCCTTGGCAGGCTCAGTGGCGGTCTTACCGTCCCATGCACGCTCGGCGGACTTGACCAGCTTGACGCTCTTGGTCAGCTTGCCGTCCTGCACGCTGGAAGCATCCGCAGAGCTCAGCTTGCATTCGCCGTTATAGCACACATAGCCGTCCTTCGCGACAGAGTAGGTGTAGGAGCCATAGCCCAGCTTGTAGGTACCATCCGCCTGCGGCTCGATAGCCTTGCCATCGCTGTCCTTCAGGACAACGGTCGCGCCGTCCACCTTCTTGCCGGCCTCGTCGGTGATGTTCAGCTCCACGTTGTACCAGACCTTTCTGGTCACGGGGATCTCCACATCCGCGAAGTGCTGGAAGGCGAAGGTCACGGTAACTGCGTTGAAGTTGGTGCCCTTACCGGCATCGGTCATGTAGTACATGGTGCTGAAGGGGTTGGCGGCGGAGTACATACTGCCGTACACATAGCCGTTTGTGGCGGTCAGAATGGTTTCGTTCTTGCCGTCCTCAAAGGCGATGTCCTCAGGGACGGTGAAGGTAATGCGAGAGGTGTCCATCTGCTGATACTGCCCTGTTGTGCCCTCAACCTCTTTCCCTGCCACGGTATAACGGGGTTTGAAAGTCGTGGGGTTAAAGACGCCGGAGATCTTGTTGATAGAGCGGTACATGCCGTCGAAGGACAGTGTCACCTTGTCGCCGGGCATGATGGACTCGCCCTTGTTGGAGGCATTCTCCACATTAGCGGTCACTCCGGCGACCTTCACCAGCTGATAGCTGTACTTGCCGTCCTTATCCGTCATCCGGATGATAACGGTGCCTCCGTAGTTGTTGGCATCCTTATTCATATCCTTGAGAGGAACGGTGTATGTACCCTCCGCATCCGTCAGCGCGGTGAAGTCGGATACGGTGCTCACCATGGTTGCGCCGTTCGTCAGACCGAGGGCGTACTCCACCTTCACCGCGTTCAGCGTGGTAAAGGTCATCTTGGGGGCGGCATCCGTCCTCAGGTAATACCATGTGTCGTAGATATAGTCCCAGCCGGGCAGACGGGAATTGGCTTCAAAGTCACCGTTGAAGGGCACCCGTGCCTCCGCCTTGCCCAGCTCGTCCGCCACGATAAAGAAATTCACGCGGTCGGGGTTGGTGGCGGGGTAGAAACCGCCATGGGTCGCTTTGTTGCTCTTGTCCACGTCGATGGCGTCATAGCGGACGGCAAACACGCTGGTGCCGCCTTTGGCGTTGATATCAGCCCAGTTGTGGCGGCTGTTGCCGCCATCGATCTGCGTACCGGTTATCTCACCGGCCGCATCCTCGGCATAAGTAATCGTAGCGGGGCCGGACAGCTTCGTCCAGACAAAGTCCGGCTCCATCATGATATTACCGGCGTCGCTGTCGATCAGCTCCCACATGCGGTAGGCGCGGATGCGCTCGGTGCCGCTGCCCAGCGCCTTTGCGCCGGAAGCACTGACAAAGACCTGCAGGTCGGCCTCGTCGCGCTTGCTCGTCTGTGTGCCCAATTGGGAAAAGTCATGGCTGAGCTTGTTGGTCTGTCCGTTGACAAAGTCAAAGCTATAATCCGTATCCTTCGATACGCTGGACAGCCAGCCGCCCTTGGTCACATACGTACCGGTGGTATCTGTCATGCGCCAGGTATAGTTGCCGTTGCTCTTGGAAACGGCATAAACAGCCGTCTTGGTATTATCCCCGTTATCCTTCCAGTCGACCAGCGTCTTCTGCTGTGCCGTATAGAAGTTGTTGTACTGGAAATAAAGCCCGAAATCTGCCGTCTTCGGCACGGTGACGGTCAGCTTCACAACAGAGTCTATCTTGTAGGATTTGGTGTTTACAGAGTTGCCTGCTGTAAGCGTCTGGTTGATCTGCTGTGAGAAAATGTAGGTTTCCGTATCGGTGGGATTGTAATAGACATTGAACAGGCAGGCATTGCCGCCGGCATAAAACAGCGTGGGATAATAGGTTTTGCCACTTTCCATATAAGGCGTGCCCATCACGGCGTCGCACTGCATGATGGGGCAGCTTACCCGCACCGTGAAATCATCCTTGGTGAAGCTGCTGCCATCGACCTTTTTGGAGGTGGTATAGATCGACAGAAGCCGCAGATAGATCTCCGTACCGCCGGCGGCCGCGCCGTCTACGTTGCTGTCGGCGGGCAGCTTGATCTGCATGCCGCCCAGAGAAACGTCGTATGCATTCGTCTCGGCGTTCCAGCCATAGCCCTCATAGACGTACCAGCCGCCCTTCACCGTGGCCTTCATGCAGTTGTAGCCGCTCTTTGTATCCTCTACATCGGTCACTGCGATCTCGTCGCCCACCTTGTTGGACTTGCCGTCGCTCTTCCACAGCTTGATGATGGGGAGCTTGTTGCCGTTGGTCTTATAGTTCTGATCCCTCCCGATGTAGAAGTTCACATCGAAGTCGAGATTTTCCGCCTTGTCCACATGAAGCGTCAGCGTCCAATAGGTCTTTTCCTCGCCGTTACCGCGGGAGTCACCGCCGAAGTCATCCTTTGCATAGAACCGGTACATATAGGTGCCCGGCTCCGTTTCCGTTAGGGAGATAGTGGTTCCACCAAAGAGCGACGCGCTGAAGCCCAGCTCCTCGCCCCACGTCTGCCCATTGTCGGTGGATCTCTGATAGAAGTAATTCTTCTCGGCGTTCAGCTTGTCATCGCCGTCCTCGAAGATCTTGCCGGTCTGCAGGTCGCGCAGCAGATACGCCGCACCGATGATCGAGTTGTCGGTAACGTCCTTCACGCCCTCCACCAGCTTGGGTGCCTTGTTCAGGTCTGCGCCGCACTTGTCGCACTTTCTGTCCTTGTTCTCGTCTGTGTGGACGCACGCGTTGGGATCAAACCGCACCGCCACATCGTCATAGGCGAAGTAGGCGGGCTGGGAGAAGCCGTACCCGTTGTCACTGGAGCCGGTGATATTGAACTCCACCTTGGTGACGGCGCCCAGACCGGACAGGTCGAACTTCGTCCAATCCGTAATGATGTTCTTCGGGCCCTTGCACAGATAGATGGACGCTTCGCCGGTCTTCGCTTCCCCATCGTAGCCGGTGGCTGTCAGCTTGACCCAGTCATCATCGCCGATTTTGGCGGTCAGGTCGTTGCCGTTCAGGTAGCAGTTCAGCGCGTAGCAGATGTTGTTGACATACATGTGGTCGATCACGCGCGCCATGCCGTCGCCAAAGGCAAAGGACGGCAGGATCTGGCTGTCAGTATAGCCGGACTTGTCCTTATAGCCGAAGTGAACGGCAAAGTTGTTGGAGCCGTTGTGTCCGCCGCCGGTGCGGACATCGCCCTTGGCGCTCGCTTTGTACACGGTCAACTGGCTCTCGTAGCCACCATTCGCAACGAAATCGCTGGAGGCATAGTTGGACACGGCATGACCGCCGCCCCAATAGCAGTAATTATCCCAGCTCTTGGGCAGCGTATGCTTCAGCTCGGTGTTCCCGGCATCGTACCAGGTATACGCCTTGCTCTCGTCCGTGGTGCCGCTGCCGCCGGGGTACAGCATGCTGCCCATGTACTGCGGGTTGTCGATCAGGCTCGACCAGTCGCTCTTGCCGGCAAAATTGGTGCCGCCCTTATAGTCGGCATCCTCAAATGTCAGCACCCGCAGCTCATAGCCTGCATTCTGCGTCTCCCCGGTAGAGGGATCGGCAGACTGTGTCCCCTCGGCGAAGGCGGTGATCACGGCGCTGTTGACCAGCGACAGCGTCATCACCAGCGCCATCAGCGCGGAGACGATACGTTTCTTGATGTTCATTTCTCTGTTCTGCATCTCCTTTTTCTTTTTTTGCTTTTTCTTAAAAGTAAAGCCTTACGGCAAAAAGCACATTTCCGTGCTCCTGCCGTAAGGCCGGGGATGCAGTCCACGCATGCGTGGCCGCAGTCATTCCGCTTATCAGCTTCCCGGTACAGGCAGGAGCCTAAGGACATTCCCAAGCGTATCTGACTTATCCGCCGCCCGAAGGCGCGGCATCACAGTGACCGACTCGCGGGGCATCTCACCCCATTCCGCTCCCGGCCTGCCGGCCGGAGGGAACGTCCTTTATTATTCAATTTTTCTGGGCGGACAACAGCCGCATATACAGCGCCTGATAGTCCAGTATATCCACCGCGCCGTCTCCGTTGAAATCCGCCGCAGTCAGCAGCTCGCCCGTCAGCGGACTTTCGCCGCACAGGTGGCCGAACAGCGCCTGCATGTCCTCCACGTTGACCGCGCCGTCCCAGTTGACATCGCCGCCTTCAGGCGCAGCACCCACATCCCGGACTGTCACCCGCGCCACAGCCGGTGCGCAGCGGGCAGCCTCTGTCCCTGCATTGGGGTCAATGCCCAGCAGGTAATACGTTCCCGGCTTGTCCAGCACAACGGTGTAGGAGCCGTTTTCGCCGGATGGCTCATAAACGCACTCTAATGAGTCATTATAGACCCCCAACGTCAGCTTGTCAATAGGCGTAAAGCTCTCCGTTCCGCCATCTGAGACAGATTTCGTATCATACTTCAGCGTCTGCACCGTCAGGGGCTTCCCTGCCGTCACGGTGTAGCTGTCCTGATCGAAACAGCAGAACGCGCCGCCGTTATTGTAGAAGCTCCAGTCGGTGAACATGGCCACATCGATGGTGTCTCCGTCCGACAGGAGGATATAGTCGCAGGTGGAGCCCCATCCGGTGTCCATCAGCGGGAACATGTGATTCCGGTAGTACATGAGGTTTTCATCGTGTCCCCAGAACTCCTTCATGTAGATGCTGGTGCTGCTGCCGGTGAGCTGGAGTGCGCCGAATTTGCTTTCGTAGGCCGTCTCACCGTTGATATTCATGACCGGCTGATCTGTCCTGTAATCAAGGATCCCGCTGGTGCCCTTGCCGCACTTCTCCGCCGGCAGGCCCATGTAGTAGCGCTCCAGCAGGCAGATGTACAGGTGCAGCAGCGTAGGACGCTCGATCACCGTGTCGCCCACATAGCCTCCCTTACCACCCTGTGTGGCGCAGCGGTAGAGATCCTGCCGGCCGTAGTCCGCCAGATCGAAATACCGTACCGTCACCGGCAGTCCCATCAGCAACGTTCCGTCCTCACCCATCAGGGGCACGCCGTCGGAGGAGACGGTCACATACACCGTCACCTCCGCCGCCGGCGTTTCGTCATAGCCGTACTGCCGGGGGTCACCCTCAGCACCCGGCTCCACGGTGATATGCAGCGTGACCTCCGCCCGCTCCTGTCCGCAGCTGGCAGCCACCACCGGGGCATACTCCCCCGCCGTACGCGACGTGAAGAAGAACGTGCTCCCGGAAATGTTCGTTGTAGCCTGGTTCCTGTCGTCCTTGACCACGGAATACGTCAGCGCGTGTCCCTCCCTGTCGGTAAAGACCTCCTCCAGTGGTATTTTGAGCATACCGCCCTGCGTGACGGTATAGCTTTTTTCCGCCGCCGTGATGTGCCCGCCCGCTGTGACCGTCTGCGGCCACAGCATCAGCAGCGCCGCTGCCAGACACAGGAATCTGCGCAGCTTCGATCGGATATGGTGATTTTTCATGCCGCTTCCTCCTCTGCCCTGATGGTCGTGTACAGTGCCTGATAGTCCAGAATGTCCACCGCGCCGTCGCCGTTGACGTCCGCCGCCGCGCGGTAGGCTTCCTCATCGCCGCCCAGCGCGCCCTCCATCACGCCGGTGGAGAGATAGGTGAACAGATTCTGCATGTCCACGGCGTTCCGCTTGCCGTTTCCGTCCAGATCGCCGGCCATAGACGGCTCCACCGTGATATCCAGCACCGCCGCCGGGGAATATACATTCGTCCCCGCGCCGTCCGCGCCGTCCTGATAGAGACTGTGTGCGAACCGGATCAGGAAGCCCTCCCCATCCGACACCTTCAGCGGCTCCTCATTCCATGCGGCGTAACGTATGGCCGTCCCATTCATTGTCCGCTCCGCCGGTACCGTCCGCGTCAGCCCGTTTTCATAGGTGATGGTGATCTCCATACCGGTGGGGTCGAACATCTCCCCGGCCTTATAAGCAGTCTTGTCCGGCTGCTTGGAAATGGTCAGCGATTCAATGGTGCTGCTCAGCGCCATCAGATGGGCGGAGTCGTTTTTGAAGTACAGGGTGCCGTAGCTGTCCGTGATGGGGGAGCATATAGCATACTGCGCCTGGGCGTCTGCCGGCGTAAACAGCACGTAGGGTGTGGTGTAGGTGGTGGTCACGCCCTTCACCGTGTAGCTCTCCTCCGTGGTCAGCTCCGCACGGGTCTGTCCCGGCGCATCCTTCAGCACCCGCAGCTTGCCCGGCGTGTAGTTGTCAAAGAAATAGACATACACGGTGCCGTCCTTCCCGCCGTAAGCCGTTGTCAGCAGGCCGGAGGTCTGGGGATAGCCCTGCGTGGGCACGGAATAGGCGATCTTCCAGCCGGTCAGATCGATGACCGTGATATTGTGTCCGGAATAGGGCGTGAACTGCCCCGTGCCGGACACGCCGATGTACGCGCGGCCGTTGTACACCACCGGCGTGCAGGTGCTCATAGCCGGATGTGCCGCGTCGCCGCCGTTCTCCAGTGCCACCGCCCGCAGGCTGCCATCATCCAGCAGCCAGTCGCCGCCGCTTTTCTCCGGCGCGGCCACCGAGTAGAAATACCCGCCCTTGGACGTGAAATAGAACCGCTCCCCGTCGCGGGCGATGTTGCAGCGGATGTCGCCCCGCAGCCCGGTAATGGAATCCATCAGCCGCCCGTCGGCGGGATCGATGCACAGCAGCGCCGAAGTCTCGCTGATGCAGCTGCTGTCGCCATCGTCGGTGCCGATGAGCAGATAATCGCTGCACACATAGGCGCCCGCCCAGTAGAAGCCTCCGGCGGAGGCATACGTCCACGTAGCCAGCTTATCCTCCATGCGCTGCGCGGGATCCTCGTCCGTCACGCTGAGACACACCAGATTCGCCTGCGCCACCTCGCTGTTCCAGAAGCCGGTGTAGATGTACCCGTCATGGTAGGTGATGGGGCAGTTGGGCTGACCGCCCAGCCTGTCCCGGTATATCCACAGGGATTCCAGCGTGGCGGCGTCAAAGGCCTGCACCGCGCCGTTGGACAGTCCCACGAAGATCATTCCCTCGGCGTAGGTAGGCGAGTTGATGGCGAAGCTGGAGCTGTGATCCATCTGCCCCACCGCCACCGTCACGCCGGACAGGGCGTCCACCTTATAGAGCTTGTCGGCGGCATAGACGATCAGATAGTCATACCCGCCCTCCGTAATGGTGATGGGGCAACCCACCGCGCCGGAGCTGTACCCGTCGCCCAGCTTGGATGCCCAGCTGAGCACGGCGTTCTCCGCCGTAATGGGCGTTTTGTCCGCCACAACGCCGTTGGAGGTATCGCTGCCTCGGAAGGAGCTCCAGTCAGAGGTGATACCCGCTCCATGGCTGCTTTCGGGAGCCTTTTTCATGGAGACGGCTATCTCCCGCTTCTCCGCGTCGGCGGTGAAGCTGCCGGACACGCCCACATAGCCCCTGCATGTGACCACATAGGTGTAGGGCAGCGTGTCCACCAGTGCGAACGTGCCGTCACTCTCCGGCCAGATACGCGCCTGCGTCCGTCCGTCGTACACGCATACCAACGCGTCCCGGACAGTATTTCCGCTGCCGTCCGTCACGCGGAACGCGGTAGGCACCGCTTCCTTCTTGTTCAGCGTCAGCTGATAGTTGCGCCGTTGGGCGGCGACTGGCATCTGCTGGCTGACCGGTGTGATCGAGACGCTCTCGCTGTTCTTTTGACTGTTCAGCAGAATCTCTACCGACACCGTGTCCGCCTGTACGCCCGTTTCGCTGTCCACGGGCAGGGCATGCCATGCACCGTTTACATACAGCCCGTAGGTCTTTCCGAAGGGCTTCAGCGTCACTGTGACGCTCTCCGCGCTGCGGGGAATGGTGGCGCTGTACTCCGTTACGCTTCGGTCAAAGCCCGTCGCCTCTCCGCTTGCTGTCTTATAGGCGATGGGCATATCTGCACCCTCTGCCGCCAGGGAAAGCCCCGTTTTATCGGTCAGCGTGGGCGTCCTATATATGGTGATGACGTAGTCCTGATAGAAGGTCACGCCCTCTCCATCGCGGGAAGCCCGGATGGTCAGCGTCTGCGTAGCGTCCCCGGTTTTCAGGAAGTTGGTCAGATGCTGCCCCGTAGCCGTTGCCGCCTTGGAAGTAATGGGCTTCCCCGTCTCCACGGCGGTAAATGTATAGCCCTCCGCCTTCGCCCAGCAGTACAGGCTGCTGCTGTAATCTGCCACAGAAAAAGCGTATGCGTGCTTCGCATGCGCCGGGACGGCGAGACACACCTGGTCGTTGCTCTGTATTTTCGTGCCCTTGGTGGCCAGATACAGGCTGTCCAGCGCGTCAATCGTATCCGGCGTCTGCGCGTCCACAGTCAGTCCCCCCGCCGCAGTAAAGCCTCCTGCGGCGTGATACCACGTCTGCTTGTCCGTCACATAGGTATAGGCCTCACCCGGCACCAGCGCGAACCGGCCGAAGCCGCTTCCCTGCTCCGCTGCGCCGATCTCCGCACGGGCGCTGTTGAACACATGCACCGTCACGTCGCTGTCGTGCCGCACCGTCACGTCCACAGCCGCCACCCGCTGTACCGTCAGCGTATACGTCCGGCTCCGGGTCCCGCCGCTGACCGTTACAACGATCTCCGCGCCCTCCGCGTTCACAGGCATCGTCACGGCTGTGCCGGACTCCGCTGTCTGTCCGTTGACCGTGACCGTGTAACCCGATGCAAAGGCCGTGGGCGTTATGACCAGCTTATCCGCCGTAACGGACAGCTCATACGTCTCCCTCTCCGGCGCAAAGCCGATGCTCTGCGCCACGCCCTGCACCGTCACCTCCAGCGCCGCCAGCGTAGGCGTCCGCACCACGGTCATATCGAACCACTGGTAGGCGGTGTAGCCGCCCCCGGTGTACTGCGCCTCCACCCGCACGGTATTTCCCGCGTCGGAGGCCGTCAGAAGCTCTGCCAGCGATGCAGCCATGCTCTGCCACGGCATACCGGTCTTGACCCGCTCCGCGCCGTGGATGTCGGTGTAATACCCCACCGGCCGCACGGCGGCGGTGCTGTATGTACTGCTCTCCGTCAGATCGCTGCCCGGCACACAGTAGAGATAGCTGCTGCTGACCGCGTCCGGCACATAGTATACGGCGGCGTGACCGCCACCGCCCTCGGAGGTGTAGGCATCGCCCTCCAGCTTGCCGGTCGTCCGGTGCAGGATGGGTGCCTTCAGCCACTCCTTCCCGGCGGGGACAGCCAGCGCGGTGACGGCCTTACCGGCAATGCGCACCGTTCCGTCTGTCTCCAGCGTCATGGTGCCCCGCGCGCCGCTGTGCCCGGCTTCCACCCGGAACGTATACTCGCCCGCCGCCAGCTGCACCGGCTCCCC